>ENA-OQIC01000618-OQIC01000618.1-human-gut-metagenome-genome-assembly--contig:-NODE-618-length-15019-cov-2.513900_pt1 | contig 15019 bp, 16 predicted proteins | sample MGYA00242572_ERZ504736 | MGnify/ENA primary metagenome ERZ504736 (study PRJEB26092, sample SAMD00036201) | human gut metagenome | host: Homo sapiens | study: EMG produced TPA metagenomics assembly of... | reverse complement strand
TAAAATCAAAAGACGACGAAGGGGACTAATGCGCTGAAACTTGAAATGGGCGTATCTATTATCGCGGTCGTCCGGTGAAAAAATAATGAGTGAAATGCACAAAGCTATCAGCAATGAAATTGAATACATTACAGCATGTCGGTGGAGCGACTGGCCATTGTAGTGGATAATATGGTAGATCCTAAACGAGCCTAATACGTATAAAAGGTTTGAAATAATTTTACTAAATGTATATACGTAGTAAGATAAGTTAAGCAGTATAAGCTGTAAAGCAGTAGAAGAAGTAAGAAGTAAAAAGTAAAGAAATACAAGAAAGACATCTAAGGAGACGATATGAAGCAGTATTATATATTTACCTATGGTTGCCAAATGAACGAAAGTGATTCGGAGCGTTTGGCCCATCAGTTAGAAACAGCCGGTTATACAAATACAGAAAATTTTAAAGAAGCGGATTTGATTATTTTAAATACTTGTTGTGTACGTGAAACGGCAGAACATAAGATTTATGGTCGTATCGGTGAACTCAAGCATTTAAAAGAGAAGAATAAAAATTTAATCATCGCTATTACCGGTTGTATGGCTCAGAAAAACCAGGCGGATATGTTTAAACGAGCACCTCATATCGATATCGTATTGGGGACTCATAACTTGCGTCATATCAATGAAATGGTTGAAGAAGTACAACGCACGCATAAACATCAGATTAATATCGAAATGGATAATTCCGTGCTTCATGAATTGGAAGCGAAACCAATGGGGACATTCTCCGCTTGGGTGCCAATCATGAACGGTTGTAACAAGTTCTGTACCTATTGCATCGTACCTCATGTGCGCGGTCGCGAAATCAGCCGTCCCATCGCAGCGATTGTGGAAGATGTTAAAAAACTCGGCGCCAGCGGTCATAAGGAGATTACCTTGCTTGGCCAAAACGTTAACTCTTACGGCTTAGACTTCAAAGACGGGACGCATTTTGGCGACTTAATCGACGCCCTTGACGGGATTCCGGGGATTGAACGCATTCGGTACATGACGAGTCATCCGCAGGATATGAATAAAGAAATGATTGATGCACTCGGTCGTTCCTCGAACGTAGTTACGCAGCTTCATTTGCCGATTCAATCCGGCTCTAATCGCATTTTGCAGAAGATGAATCGCCGTTATACGGTTGAACATTATAAAGCGTTAATTGATTATTGTCGTGAAAAAATCGACGGTCTTACTTTGACAACAGACTTAATTGTTGGGTTCCCGGGGGAAACGGAAGAAGATTTTCAGGCAACTTTGCAATTATTAAAAGACATTCGCTATGACATGGCCTATACATTTATTTTCTCCAAACGCTCCGGCACGCCGGCAGCTACCATGGAAGACCAAGTTCCTGAAGAAGTAAAACGCGTACGTTTACAAGCTTGATGGACGTGCAAAATGAAATCTCCTTGGAACTTAATAAGGAAATGGAAGGCAAAACCTATGAAATTATCGTGGAAGGCCCAAGCCGTAACGATGAGGACGTTTGGTTCGGCGTACGTCCGGCAACAAGATGATTTTATTTCCTAAGGATGAATCCCTAGAGATTGGCCAAACCGTAAATGCGCGTGTTGACCGTGCGCAAACTTGGATTTTATACGGCACTATCATATAATTAAATTCTGACATAAATTATCATTAAATTTTGATATGAATTATCATTAAATTAATCAGACCTAAACAGCTTACTGTGTAAAGTTTTAGGGTCTGATTAATGACTTACTATACAGTGTTTTTAGAAAAGTGGAGGCGTCTATGAGCAAAAAACAAACGCCCATGATGGATCAGTATTTTTCCATAAAAGATAAATACAAAGAAGAGTTGCTGTTTTTCCGTCTCGGTGACTTTTATGAGCTCTTTTATGACGATGCTCTAACAGCCTCGCGAGAACTCAACATTACCCTTACCGGACGTAATTCCGGCGAAGCGGAGAAAGCGCCCATGTGTGGCGTGCCGTATCATGCAGCGGAAAGCTATATTGAAAAGTTAATAAAAAAAGGCTATAAGGTAGCGATTTGCGAGCAGGTGGAAGACCCCAAAGAAGCGAAGGGCATCGTTAAACGCGATGTAATTCGTGTGATTACGCCGGGCACGGTACTTACGGAAAACGGCACGGAAGCGCGTGAAAACAACTTCCTGGCGCTCTTCTACCGCACCGATGAGGCGTTAATTCAGATTTTTTGCGATGTTTCCACCGGTGAAGTGATATGGGATAGAATCAGTCATGGTCAGCGTCAAAACGCCATTCAGGATGCTTTGTCCATGTATCGTCCTTCGGAAATTGTTACCGTCGGCAGCCTGCCTTTGGGCAAAGAGTTACAGGATTTTATCGATGTTCAATTAGACAATGTAGCCTTATCGCCGTTTATGCCGAACTTACCGGTAGCTGATGTGCGCGAGCAGGGCATGATTCACTTTGCCGACGCCGGTTTATTGGAAGAAGATGTATTGGAAGGTTTGGGGTATTTATTGACCTATCTTTCCACCGTAATTAAACTGATATTTCTCATATCAACTATATCCATCCGCTCCATATCGGCGATCGTATGGTGCTTGATACATCGAGCCTTCGTCATTTGGAAGTAACTCATAATCTTCGCGATGGCGGTGTTAAAGGTACCCTCTTACAGGTATTAGATAAAACCTTGACGCCGATGGGCGCTCGTCTTTTGAAACAATGGGTGGAAAGTCCGCTCATGGATATTCATCATATCGAACGACGTCAGCGTGCCATTACGGAATTGATTGCTAAACCTACGGAACAGGGACGCTTACGGGAATTGTTAAAACTGATTTTTGACTTTGAACGTATTTTGGCTCGTGTAGAGACCGGCTCCGTATCACCCCGTGATTTCACATCACTTCGTGAATCACTCCGTATTTTGCCTGACTTAGTACATATTGCCGGTGCTTTTGAAAGCACTTTACTGCAAGAAGTGGTGAGCCAGATAGACTGTCATGCCGATGTGTATGATTTATTAAATCGTGCTATTGCGGAACAACCGGCCCTTACTTTAAAAGACGGTCGCGTTATTCGCGATGGTTTTAATCAGGAATTGGATGATCTTCGCTCTATGGCGACAAATAGTCAGGAATGGCTACATCGCTTGGAAGAAGAAGCCCGTTCCAAAACCGGCATCCGCCTAAAAACCGGCTACAATAAAGTGTTTGGCTATTATTTTGAAGTATCTCATGCTAATGCAGCCGATGTACCGGATTATTTTATTCGTAAACAAACGTTGGCCAATGCGGAACGCTATATCACACCGGAACTTAAAGAGTTTGAAGTTAATATATTAAGCGCTAAGGACAAGATTATTTCCTTAGAGCAAAAGCTATATCAAGAACTTCGTGAAGCCGTTAAAGAAGCGGTAAAACCGATTCAGGCAACGGCTAGGGCTCTAGCTAATCTTGATGTTTTATCCGGTCTGGCTCAAGTGGCTTATGAAGAGAATTACATTTGCCCGACTATGACCATGAACGGCCAAATCACAATTCGTGACGGTCGTCATCCGGTTATTGAAAAATACTTGAAACGGGAAGTGTTTGTGCCGAATGATGTAACGCTAAATCACGCGGCGAAGAATTCTTGCTCATTACAGGGCCTAACATGGCCGGTAAGTCCACGTATATGCGCCAGGTGGCGGTACTCATGATTATGGCGCAAATCGGTTCTTTCATTCCCGCTCGTGAAGCCGTTATTTCACCGGTTGATCGTATTTTTACCCGTGTGGGTGCCAGCGATGATATATCTACCGGTCAAAGTACATTCATGGTAGAAATGAAGGAAGTTGCGTATATTCTTAACAATGCAACATCCAATAGTTTGCTCATTCTTGATGAAATCGGTCGCGGTACCAGTACCTTTGACGGTCTCAGCATTGCGCAAGCCGTGGTGGAACATATTTGTAAACATATTCACGGTAAAACCTTGTTTGCAACGCACTATCATGAGCTTATTTGTTTGGAAGAACAGTATGAAAAACTTAAAAACTATACGGTAGCCGTTAAAGAAAAGGGGAAAGATGTTGTCTTCCTCCGTCGTATTGTACGGGGCGGTGCGGACCGCAGCTACGGTATTCATGTTGCCAATTGGCAGGTCTGCCAAATTCCGTATTAAAACGGGCAGAAGTTATATTAGCTGCCTTAGAAGGCTCGGCCGTTGAAGAAGCCGCCACATCACGTGGTAACAGCGGTGCCGTGCGGGAAGCTCGCATGAGTACTTCCGGTGGTTCGCAAGAGGCTATGCCGTTGAACGGTGCAGGCGCTTCGGCTAACGCCGGTGCTGATAGTTTCGTCAATGAAAGTGGCAAGGGGAATGGAGCTAATGATACAACCTTTGCCATGCCGACTAATGCCAATTTATTCACTACGTCCGTATTGGATGATTTACTGGCGGTCGACGTAATGAGTTTGACGCCGATTGAAGCACTTAACGTACTCTATAAATTACAGGAAGAGGCCCGCAAGGGAGGTGGCCGTTAATGGCTCTGATTCATGTTCTTGATGAAGTTACAATCAACAAAATAGCGGCCGGAGAAGTAGTTGAAAGACCGGCTTCAGTTATTAAAGAGTTATTGGAAAACTCCCTCGATGCCGGCGCCACTTCCATTGAAGTCGAAATCGCCAACGGCGGGACTACGTATATGCGTGTTACCGATAACGGTTCAGGCATGACCGAAGAAGATGCGCGCTTGGCGGTTTTACGTCATGCTACCAGCAAGATTCGTTCGGTGGATGATTTATTTGATATTGCGTCCTTAGGCTTTCGCGGTGAAGCCTTGGCCAGTATTGCCTCCGTGTCACATTTCAGTTTAATCACCCGTAAAGTTGATCAGGAATTGGGCACACGCATCCTGATTGATGGCGGTAAATTTACCGATTGCCTGCCTTTTGGAGCGCAACCGGGCACGACCATTGAAGTGCGTGATTTATTTTACAATACACCGGCACGTCGTAAGTTTTTAAAAACGGAGCGTACGGAAGCGGCTAAGATTCAGGATATCGTCGGCAAATTGGCCTTAGCAATCCCCATGTGGCCTTTAAATTGATTAATAATGATACTGTGAGTATCGTCGTGCCGGGGAATAGTAATCTCGTCGATACAGTATCCGCTTTATACGGTTATAAAGTGAGTGATGATATTTTCCCCATTGCTTATGAATCGGAAGGCATTACGATTATGGTGTGGTAAGTAAGCCGACCTTATTAAAAAGTAGTCGTATTTGGCAGACTGTAGTGGTTAATAATCGTGTTATCGGCGATAAAGCCATCACGAAAGCCATCGACAATGCGTATCATGCGTTGTTACCAAAGGGCGGCTATCCTTTGGTGTTGCTAACGATTACGGTACCACCGGGCACTGTTGATATTAATGTGCATCCGCGTAAGAGCGAAGTTAAATTCGAAGATGATAAGCCTGTATTTAAGGCCGTGTATCATGCGATTTTGCAAGCTTTACAAAATCCGATGCAGCAGATGGCCGGCCGTGATAATTCCGGCATGGACGGTTTAGAAGGTTTTGGTGGCGGCGATGACAGTATTACTACCGCCGTTAATTATGAAAAAGCCTTTACCAATCATGATTTGGCAAAAATCAATGATATTGACATCACTTCCGATGGTGGTTCGGCCATTAATCTTGAGTTTGATACGGTCGGTTTTAATGATGCCACAGCTAATCGAAGTAGTACCGGTCAAATAGGTAGTGTCAATTCCACCGGTTCGGCAGCTTATCCGTTCGCGGAAGTTTCTCAGCAGGCTCGTGAAAAACAAATGAATTTGTGAATCGAATTCGCCGTGAAGGTTTTGAAGCGCCAACGCGGGCGACCTATGAACAAAGTTCTTGGATTGAGTCGGGCGATTTTAACGATGCTGTTGTGCCAAAAAGCTATACGGAAGAAGATAAAGAGAAATTCCGGCAGTTAGCTTCATCCCTACGGGGAAACGCCGGCTATGGTTCCGATGGCACAGGCGGTTACGGCGCTAATGGTGGCGTCGGTTATGCGTCCGATGGTGCAGTCGGATCGGGTTCCAATGATTCCGGTACAGCAGAAATGCCTTCAGGGTAGATACTGCACTTGGAAGTACAGCAAATGGCAATAGTTTCAACGTCAATACGACCGGGCTCTTGCCATTGGGTCAGGTTGCGGCTTGTTATATTTTGGCAAAAAAAGGCGATAATCTGTATATCATTGACCAACATGCGGCGCATGAACGGATTCGTTATGACCAACTTTGTAAATCCGCTGAGGCTATTCCGATGCAGGAACTTTTGATTCCACAATATATTGAAGCCAATGAGGAAGAGTTAATTATTGCGGAAGAACAAAATAACACCCTTCTTAACTTAGGTTTCCAAGTTGTGCAAGGCGGACCTACTCAGTTAAAAATTGAAGGACTGCCTATCGATCTGGTGGAAAGCAAGGGCGAAGAAATCTTGCGCTATGTTTTTCATTGTTAAAAGATTATCAGACGCCCACAAAAGCGCAACTTCGTCATGAAATGCTCGCTTATGCATCGTGCCGGGGGGCTATCAAAGCGGGTCATACCTTGAATACCTATCAGATGTCCGTTTTGATTGAGGAATTATTCCATACGGATAAACCGTATGTTTGCCCGCACGGTCGTCCGACGATTATAAAATTTACGCCGGAAGAATTGGGCAAATTATTCTTACGGAGTTAATGATGATTAGTGAAACATTGAATTGCGGAGCCATTGTGACGACGTCGCAAAAGGTAAGGGTGATTGATTCCCCGAGCTAAAGGGGCCGCCAAACTGCTTAGGATTCCTTATGTAGAGCGGAAGCGCTTGTCCTTGGCTAATTTACAAGCTAATCATAAAAATAAAGATATTTTAATCTTCAGTCAAAAGGGGCCGCAGCTTTTTACGGGCGAAGGTAAGGCTCATGAATTCCACCTATCTATGGCGCAACTTCGCCTCATCGCTTATGACAGAGGCGAAACCGATCATTTGGTGGAAGCTCTCGGCCCCGAAGCGATATCATCGTTTTTAGATTGTACGGCCGGTCTTGGCAGTGATAGTTTGGTGGTAGCCTATGCTAAACGGTCATGTAAAAAGATGGTAGCGCTTGAAGGTAATCCTTTACTGGCGTATATTACAAATTACGGCTTACGTCATTTTGTCCACGAAAATGACACTGTAACGGCAGCGCTGCGGCGTATTCAAGTTTGCGCCGTGCGATTTGAAACCTTTTTACAAAGGGCCAAAGACGATAGCTTTGATGTTGTCTATTTTGATCCTATGTTTGAAGTGCCCGTTACGGAAAGCCCACAGTTTTTAAGCTTGCGCGGCCATTTAGTGGAAAGCGTTTTTACCGAAGCAATATTACGCGAAGCGAAACGTGTAGCCAAAGAAAGAGTTATTGTAAAAGAACGACCATTCAGTTCGATTTTTCAAACTATGGAGCCTGATGAACTGTTAGGCGGTAAATATAGCCGCGTAGCCTATGGCGTCTATAAAGTAAAAGGGTAGCGTGATTCGGTTTATATAATAAAACAGCTTGAATCTTACAAGATGGCTTACCAATAGTTTTCATAGGAAGGAGGTATCGTATGGAACAATTGATTACTATTTTAGGGCCTACGGCTGTGGGCAAAACCGATTTAACGTTGCGACTCGCAGAGAAACTTAATGGAATAGTTATTTCCGGCGATGCTACCAAATTTATAAAGGCCTTGATATTGGTACAGCGAAACCGTCTCGTGAAGAACTCGAAGCGGTGCCGCATCGTTTGATTGATATTCGGTCTGCCGATGAATCGTATAGTGCCGCCGATTTTCAGGAAGAAGCACGTCGGGAAATTACAAAAGCTCATACAGAAGGCCATATGCCGATTCTGTCAGGTGGTACCGGTTTTTATGTACAATCCTTGTTGGAAGGCTTTGATTTTTCAGTGGAAGGACCGAATACAGGCATTCGTGAACGGCTCGATGAATTATGGCAAACAAAGGGCGATGAAGGTCTTTTGGTCTATGCCGAAGAATTAGCCAAAAAGGCGGTATTGAGCTTCGCTTCACCGATAAACACCGCTTATTCCGTGCCATTGAATTGATGGAGCAGGGTAACTATGAGGCCTTGACTAATCAGACGAAAGCAGGCTTATCCTTTGAAGGTCCGGTTATCGGTTTGCGCCGTAATCGTGAGGAACTGTATGAACGAATTAATTTACGGGTCAACATCATGGTAGAGCAGGGCCTTTTTGAAGAAGTGGAAAGGCTCGTGGCGGCCGGTGTATCGCCTGATTGTCAGGCGTTTAAAGGCATCGGCTACAAAGAAGTGGTGGCATATTTTAACGGTGAATGCACCAAAGCCGAAGCCATCGCTGCCATACAGCAAAATACGCGCCGTTTTGCCAAACGTCAAATTACTTGGTATAAACGTATGCCTTATATAGTTTGGATTGATTGCGATAATGGTCGCAGCGGTGATTCGATTTTTGAAGAAGCGATGAGTTTAATTCAAAAATCGGGCATCATAGTATAAGTTGAATTTAATTTTTAAGTTAGGATGTTTTGAGATAATGAATTTAGATAGTATACGGGACGAAGCTTTGCGTATGGCAGAGCCTCAATTTAAACAGTTTGAACCAATTGCCTTGCACAATACTAAGAAGGTGTTGGAAGCCTTTAAAGAATGTCAGCTCAGTGATTATCACTTCAACGGCTCCAGCGGTTACGGTTATAATGACAGTGGTCGTGAAAAGTTGGACGAAGTGTTCGCACATGTGTTTAAAGCGGAAAAGGCCTTAGTACGTGCCCATTTCGTGTCGGGCACGCATGCTTTGGCAACGACGTTAATCGCATTGCTCGGCAGCGGTAAGCAAGGTAAAGAGTTTGTGTATGCTGTAGGCGCCCCGTATGATACGATGCAGTCTGTCATCGGTGTACCCCATCCTGTGCGCAATTCTTTAGTGGAACGGGGCTTTATTTATAAAGAAGTACCGCTAAAAGACAATACCTATGATTTGGACGGTATTGCCGAAGCCGTAACCGAAAATACCCGGGTAGTCGTAATTCAACGCTCGCGCGGTTACAGTACCCGTGAACCACTTTCCGTTACGGATATTGAAAAAATCTGTAAAGTAGTTAAAGCCAAGAATCCCGAAACAATTTGTTTCGTAGATAATTGTTATGGCGAATTTACCGAAATGTCGGAACCGCTTGAACACGGTGCCGATATCATGGCCGGTTCTCTAATTAAAAATGCCGGCGGCGGTATTGCTCCGACCGGTGGTTATGTAGCCGGTAAAGAATCGTTGGTTGAAGACGTGGCTTATGAATTGACCGCACCGGGCTTAGGTGACCACATGGTTCCTATTCGCCGGGCTATCGCTTGTTCTTCCAAGGCTTATTCTTGGCACCTCATGTTGTGTTGCAGGCCTTGAAGGGGGCTGTATATACAGCAGCGGTGGGTACACTTCTTGGCTATGAAGTATTCCCTAAAGTGGATTCCCCTCGATTTGATTTAATTCAGGCAATTAATTTGCATAATGCGGATGAAATGGAGCAATTCTGCCGCGGTATGCAAGCTTACTCGCCGGTAGATGCTCATGTGCGTCCCGTACCGGGTGATATGCCGGGCTATACGGATCAAATTATCATGGCCGGCGGCACCTTTGTACAGGGTTCATCCATCGAACTCAGTGCGGACGGTCCGGTTCGTCCACCGTATACTATCTTCATGCAGGGCGGCCTTGTATTTGAACATTCAATGCTCGGTATTTTGGGCGCTGCGGAAGAAATCTTAGCTAATCGTAAAGCCGAGTAAGCTTTCAGAGCCTGTGAGGGTTATCCTTAAGTTTTAGTATAATTGTAAATTTAAGACGTAAAATAAGGCAGTAATATAGGATGTAATGTGATTCCAAAATCATAAGATTAAGATATCTCTATATATTACGCCTGTTTTATGGTATACTAACTGTTGCTTTAGTATAGTGATACTGCTAATTTTTATAATTGTGAGCTTCGGTTTTTATATGAATTAGCAATCATTTTAAAGCATTTGTGTATTTTATATTTTTATTGTCGGTATATACATATTCGGACTTTCACTCTGTATGATGTATTATTGAGTTTACCAGGTCAAGCGACCACAGAAGGAGAAAGCATGGAAAACGTTGTAGCAGTTGCAATGAGTGGGGGCGTAGACAGCTCCTTAACAGCGTCGATGCTGTTAGAACAAGGGTATAAGGTATTTGGGATTACCTTGCGTTTATGGGTAAGTGACACGGATCCTGATGATGTGCCACTCGCCGTAACGGACGCTAAGAAAATGTGTGATTTTCTTGGCATTGAGCATCATGTAGTCGATGCTCGAGATGTTTTTACGATAATGTCGTAGATTATTTTGTTAATGAGTATGCCGCCGGGCGCACACCGAATCCTTGTGTATTCTGTAATAAAAATATAAAATTTGATTTGTTATTAAATCGTGCTCTTGAATTGGGCGCATCCCATATGGTAACCGGTCACTATGCACAAGTGCGTTATAATGAAGCAACGAAGCTCTATGAACTTCACAAAGGTGCGGATCCGTCCAAGGATCAGAGTTATGTATTGTATACCTTAAATCAGCACATTTTGAGCCATTTGATGTTCCCATTAGGTGCGCAGAAGAAGACATTGACTCGCGCCATGGCTAATGACCGTGATTTACCGGTAGCGAATAAGCCGGACAGCGAAGATATTTGTTTCTTGCCTAACCATAATTATCAGGGCTTTATTCAGAAGCAGTTATCTGAACCTGCTAAATCGGGCAATATTGTTCATGAAAATGGTGAGATTTTAGGCCGTCACAACGGTTTATTCAACTATACCATCGGCCAGCGTAAAGGTCTCGGTGTTGCCTATAAATATCCGCTTTATGTAGTTCGTCTTGATGGTGAAAAGAATGAAGTCATTGTAGGACCGGACGAAAGTTTGTTTACAAACCGTATGATTTGTAAACATTACAATTTCTTATCCGGCACGATTCCTCAGGAATTACATGCATCCGGTAAGATTCGCTATGCAGCCGAACCTTCGCCATGTGTAGCCCGTATTCTTGATGATGAAACAATGGAAGTTATTTTTGAAAAGCCGCAACGCGCGATCACACCGGGCCAATCGGTAGCCTTCTATGAAGGAACTCAATTACTTGGCGGCGGTGTTATTGAAACTGTTTGCTAGTTTAAGCTAAAGCGGTAACTTAAGAAGCTGCTAACTAGTCAAAAAGCCTGTAACCGAGAGGGGTTACAGGCTTTCTCATTGCACTAATAGACGATATGCCATAGTAATGTTATAATATTATGATAGATTATATTATATGTATATAGTAAGCACACTTAAACTAGAATTATTCAATAATTTTAGTTCTTTTATATTGGTTTAGATTTATTGATTGCTCAACCGTTGCTCATCCTAAATTATTGAGAATGACGTGGTTAAGCTAACTATGAGGAGAATGGAACATGGTAACTGAACATATTCGCAATTTCTGCATTATTGCCCATATAGACCACGGGAAATCCACCTTGGCTGACCGTTTAATAGAAGCAACGGGAACGCTCACAAAGCGTGAAATGGAAGCTCAGGTGCTTGACTCCATGGACTTGGAAAGAGAACGTGGGATTACAATCAAAGCGCAATCCGTTCGTTTATTGCATACAGCTAAAGACGGCAAGCAGTACACCTTAAATTTAATTGACACTCCGGGTCATGTTGACTTCAGCTATGAAGTATCCCGTTCCTTGGCTGCCTGTGAAGGGGCTTTGCTTGTTGTGGATGCCGCGCAAGGCGTAGAAGCGCAAACCTTGGCTAATGTATATTTGGCATTGGAACATGACTTGGAAATTATTCCGGTTATTAACAAAATCGACTTACCGAGTGCCGACGTAGATCGAGTAAAAAAGAAATTGAAGATATTATCGGTCTCGATGCATCCGATGCTATTTTGGCCAGTGCCAAGTCCGGTATTGGTATTCAAGATATCTTGGAAGCCATCGTAGAACGCATTCCGGCTCCGGAAGATAAATCCGATCAGCCGACCAGAGCCTTATTTTTGACTCCCGCTTTGACTCTTACAAAGGTGCTATTGCCTATGTACGAGTTAAAGAAGGTCCCTCAAAAAACGTGACATTATTCGCATGATGCACGATCAAAAAGACTTTGAAGTGACTGAACTCGGTGTTTTCACACCGAACTTGTTGCCGGTGGATGAATTAACTTGTGGCAGCGTAGGTTGCGTGGCCGCAAGCATTAAGAACGTAGGCGATTGTCATGTAGGCGATACCATTACGAAAGCGGATGATCCGGCGGCGGAACCGTTACCGGGCTATCGTAAAGCCGTATCCATGGTGTATTGTGGTCTCTATCCGACTGACAGTAAAGATTATGACAACCTCCGTGATGCCCTTGAAAAGCTGAATTTGAACGACGCGGCTCTCGAGTACGAACCGGAAACATCTATTGCCTTGGGCTTCGGTTTCCGTTGCGGCTTCCTCGGCCTCTTGCACATGGACGTTATTCAGGAACGTTTGGAACGGGAATACAATTTAACGTTAATTACGACGGCACCGAGCGTAAACTACAAAGTGCATAAAACAAACGGTGAGATTTTGGAAATCGACAATCCGTCCAAATTGCCGCCACCAACAGAAATTGACTTATCGAAGAACCGTATGTTAAGGCTACGACCATCGTACCTAAGGACTTCGTCGGGGCCATTATGGAATTGTCCCAGGATAAACGCGGTGAATACCAATCCATGGAATATTTGGATGAAACTCGTGTTTCTATCGTATATCATTTGCCATTGGGCGAAATCATTTACGATTACTTCGATAAATTGAAATCCGCCACTAAGGGTTATGCATCCTTAGACTATGAACTCATCGGTTATCAGGCATCTCCGATGGTTAAAATGGATATTCTCTTGAATGGTGAACCGGTGGATGCGTTGAGTATCATCGTTCATAAAGATAGAGCGGCTACCCGCGGTCGTGCGTTGGCTGAAAAGCTTAAAGAATTGATTCCGCGTCAAATGTTTGAAATTCCGATTCAGGCAGCTGTCGGTAATAAAATCGTAGCTCGTGAAACGGTTAAAGCATGGCGTAAAGACGTTTTGGCTAAATGTTACGGCGGTGATATCAGTCGTAAACGTAAATTGTTGGAAAAACAAAAAGAAGGTAAGAAGCGTATGAAGGCAGTAGGTAGCGTAGAAATTCCGCAGGAAGCGTTCATGGCTATTCTTAAAGTTGATGACAAGTAAGGCAGTAATGAGTTGGCAAGCTAGATGGATTTTTAAGAATACAGGTTATACTGACTCTGCTGTTTGACTGATTTATATTAAAAAGATAAAGGAGATTGTGTATGGATTCCACATTCACACCCTCTTTTGCGACGTCTCGGGATATGGGGGTGTACCTTCATATCCCGTTTTGTCGTAAAAAATGTTCCTATTGTGACTTTGCCTCTTACGAAGGGTTAGAGGCGTATTACGATGATTATGTTGATGCCTTGTGCGATGAAATTAAACTATGGGCTTCGACGTATCCGGAAAGTGCCAAGATACCGGTGAATACCATCTACTTCGGTGGGGGTACGCCTACACAGTTATCCCTCAGTCAATTGGAGCAGATTTTAAATACCCTATATACCTATTATCCTTGTGATTCGGTGCGCGAATTATCCATGGAAGCTAATCCCGGTGAAATCGACATTGAATATTTAAAAGGGCTGAAATCTTTAGGCGTTACTCGTCTGAGCTACGGCGTACAGACCTTTGACGATAATTTGTTGCAGCTACTGAGACGTGGTCATAATGCGCATATGGCCAAACAAGCGATTACCGATGCACTGTCGGTAGGTTTTCAGTCGGTAAGCGGTGATTTGATTTATGCCTTACCGGGACAGACGTTAAAAGACATAAAGACCAATGTAGCAACATTGCTTAATTTAGGTGTCAGTCATATATCTATTTACGGCTTACAGTTGGAAGAGGGGACCAACCTTCATAAACAGGTGGAACTTGGTCAGCTCGATTTGCCATCGGATGATGAAAATGAAGCTATGTACGATTGTATGCTTGATGAATTGAAGGTTCATGGCTTCGAACGGTATGAAATTTCCAATTTTACCAACAATGGATCTTATAGCTATCATAATCTACGCTATTGGCAGTATAAAGAGTACTTGGCTTTTGGTGCCGGTGCCTATTCTTTTTATAAAGATGTACGGCGCAATAATGAACCGTATGTGGTGCCTTATATTAATCGGCTGCGCCAGAATTTATTGCCCATTGTATTCGAAGCGACTATCAGTGAAAACCGTGCGGTAGAGGACTTTTGTTTCTTAGCATTGCGGACCAAGTGGGGCCTTTCTGAAAAAGCTTTTAAAGAACGATTTAATGAGTCTGTTCAAGATATTTTCGGCGATGAAATAGCGCACTTAATAAAGCAAAGGTTATTGGTAGAAACCGAAGAAGGCTGGCGACTCACGCGTGACGGCGCTAAACACGGTAATTATGTGTTCAGTCAATTTATACGCTAAGTAAAAGGTGTAAAGGCTCTTAGAAGTTTTACGAAACTCAAGACTTTTAAGAGTCTTACATTCAGTATATGATTCTTAAATTGCAATATGAAATTTAAAATTTATATTGACAAACAGGTGAGAGTTTTAGTATTATGTAATCTGTAATGCACGGGGGTATAGCTCAGCTGGGAGAGCGCTTGAATGGCATTCAAGAGGTCAGCGGTTCGATCCCGCTTATCTCCACCACATTAGAAACCGCACAGAGGTGCGGTTTTTTTATTGTACGCCGAATAGGCATGACAAAACCCCCCAGTTAAACTGGGGGTCGGTAAAAAATTCTTATAGAAAAGGAAAGAACCTCCTAATGATACAATGAAGTTGGTCTGGCAACCACAACATTTCAACTTAGGAGGTTCAATGTCAATGAATGACGTAAAAAGCTTATCACATAGTAAATG
>ENA-OQIC01000617-OQIC01000617.1-human-gut-metagenome-genome-assembly--contig:-NODE-617-length-15025-cov-2.584508_pt1 | contig 15025 bp, 21 predicted proteins | sample MGYA00242572_ERZ504736 | MGnify/ENA primary metagenome ERZ504736 (study PRJEB26092, sample SAMD00036201) | human gut metagenome | host: Homo sapiens | study: EMG produced TPA metagenomics assembly of... | reverse complement strand
AAAGTGCTGAACGTTTTGCAGTCATTCATAGTCGCTATTGAGTCATCTATTCAATAGCAATACCTCCTTTCAAGAATAAAGATGAGTACTCAAATTAAAATAATCCCTCCTTTCAAAAATAAAATGACTATATAATTATATCGTAACATAAACAGTAGTAAAGATTGATAAAAGTCGAATAACTTCAGCAAATATGGTATACTTAATAATAGCCCCTTAAAATAGATTAGCGGGTTTTAGAGGATAGAATTTAGATCGGATTGTGAGGGTATCTATGACAGATATACGATTATTGGCAATTGATTTAGACGATACATTAGTGAGAGAAGATAATACTATTTCAGACTATACAAGAAGTATTTTGAAAAAAGTACAGGCCAAGGCATTCACATTGTGATTGCCACAGGCCGCATGTACCAGACGGCACGGCCGGTGGGGCTCGCCATGGACATCGGTGATTTGCCTATGATACTTTTCTCCGGCGGGTTGGTGCAACGCATCGAATCAGGTGAAAAGTTATTTGAACAAACGGTAGATGTGTCGGTGGCTAACGAGATTTTGCAATTGGCCAAAACCAATGATTGGTATGTGCAGTCTTATATCGATGATGAATTGCTCGTTCATCATGAAACGGAAGAGTCTCGCATGTATGAAAAAAGGTGTCGGTGCCAAGCCGGTATATATCGGTGATGCGGTGTACACTGCACCGAAAGGCCGAATAAGTTATTGTTTATTGCGCAGCCGCAAAAGATTCTGCACATAGAAGCAAGTTTAAATAAAGAGTTTGCCGACAAAGTGGAAATTGTGCGCAGCAAGCCGAATTTCTTAGAGATTAACAGTATGAATTGCACGAAGGGCAACACCTTGGCTCATATGGTTTCAGAATTAGGGCTGAAACCGGAGCAGGTAGTGGCGTTCGGCAATTCGCAAAACGATATTTCTATGCTGAAATACGCCGGCACGGCGGTAGCCGTGGCGAATGCGGATGATAATGTAAAAGCGGTGGCTCACGAAATATGTCCGTCTAATGAAGATGACGGGGTAGCGCACTGGCTCGAGGAGCATATTTTATAGGAAGGGAGACCTATTGTGGAAGGTACATTCAGATTACTCATTGTGACAGGTATGTCCGGTGCAGGCAAAACACAGGTAATGCAAGCCCTGGAAGATATGGGGTTCTTTTGTGTAGATAATTTGCCGCCCGTTTTAATTCCGAAGTTTAGTAACTTGTGCCGCCAAGCAAGCGACCGTATTAATCAAGTGGCGCTGGTGGTGGATATTCGCGGCGGCCAGTTTTTTGAAAGCTTGTCCGACGCGTTGGCATCACTCAAAGAAATGCAGGTTCCTTATGAAATCGTGTTCATGGATGCTACCGACGAAACGCTGATTCGACGTTACAAAGAAAGTCGTCGCAGTCATCCGTTGGCTCCGGACGGCCGCATTACGGTAGGTCTTAAAAAAGAACGCAAGATTCTTGACTCCATCCGTCCGTTTGTCGATTATATTATCGATACGACGAACATGAAAACGAGCCAGTTGAAGGCGTACTTGCGTCAGAAGTTTTCACAATTGGAAGAAAAGAAACAGGGCATTGCCGTGTCAGTCGTAAGTTTCGGCTTTAAATACGGCATTCCTCTTGATGCGGATATGGTATGGGACGTTCGTTTTTTACCAAATCCGTACTATAATCCGGAATTTCGTCATAAAACGGGCCGTGTACCGCAGGTTAATGAATACATTAATTCCTTCGAGGTGACGGAACAATTTTTGAGTACCATGTTTTCAACTATGGACTTCTTATTGCCTAATTATGAAAAAGAAGGCAAGAGTCAGTTCGTAGTGGCCGTAGGTTGCACCGGTGGTATGCATCGCAGTGTAGCTATGGCGGAAGCGTTGTATAATCATGTACAGACATTAGGCTATCGGGCAACAATTGAGCATCGGGATATGTTTAAAAATAATGTTGAAGAGGATTGCAATCCTCGCGAGGTAACGGCGGCCGAAATCAAATAATTCGGCAGGGTTATCGCTAGATAGGAGAATTCAAATGATACATATGTCAGGATTCCGGTGGCTCACGCCAGGCCTTAAATTAAAACGATGGCTGGTTGTGTTTGGTCTTGGTATGCTGCTCGTAATCATCGGTGTGGCTTGATGCTTAATTATCAATGGCTGTCATATTTTGAAGATTTATTTTTACAATTTTTATATGAAACGACCGGTTCCTATAACTATACTACGTTGGCGACCGGCGGCTTTATCACCATTTTAGTAGGCATCGTGCTCATGACTATCGGGACCAAGCAGGTAGGTAGCGCGGTGGTGCGAGCCATCATTCCGGCCGATACGGATAAGGTGGGGGACTATATTTTCCAAAATATCCGCATGGCGAAAGGACCGAAAGTCGTTGTTATCGGCGGCGGTACCGGTTTATCTACCTTGTTGCGCGGTTTGAAAACGCACACATCCAATTTGACGGCCATCGTAACGGTAGCCGATGACGGCGGTTCGTCCGGTCGTTTGCGTGAAGACTTCCAGATGATTGCACCGGGCGATTTGCGTAACTGCTTAGTGGCCTTGGCGGAAAAAGAAGGCCTCATGGAACAGCTGTTCCGTTATCGTTTCGGCGGTGAAGGCGATTTGGCGGGTCATAGTTTCGGCAACTTATTCTTAACTGCGTTGACGCAGATTCTTGATGAAGATGTGGATAAGGCGCTTGACGCATCCAGTAAGATTTTGAAGGTGCGCGGCCGTGTTATTCCGGCGTCCACGCAGAATATTGTGCTCATGGCGGAAATGGAAGACGGTTCCATTGTAGCGGTGAAAGTCAGATTCCGACTGTGCAAAAACGTATTAAACGTGTTTTCACAGAACCTGCTTTACCGCAACCGCAGGGTGCAGCTTTGCAAGCTATCGATGAAGCGGATGCTATTATTTTGGGACCGGGCAGCTTGTACACAAGTATTATGCCAAACCTTTTGATTGATAAAATTGCAGAGCATATTAAGGCTTCCAAGGCACCAAAAATTTATATTTGTAATGTTATGACTCAGCCGGGTGAGACGGACGGTTATACAGCGGCCGCTCATGTGGCCGCCTTGCAACGCTTGGCCGGTCAAGGCATTGTCGATACGGCTATTGTCAATGATGTGCCGTTTGACGAAGCAGTTATCGAGAAGTATAAAGCAGTAGGCGCCGAACCGGTGAAGGTGGATACGGATAAATTGGCAGGCCTTGGGGTGCGTACGGTGCGTGCCGGTCTTATTCAGCATCCGGAAACGGCTGTTCATGATCCGGAACGTCTCGGTAAGATTGTAATGGATGTTATTTACGCCATGCAGTCCGGTTTAGAGCCGCATATTTTGGAATATTATTTAAAACGCGAAGACCGTTAATCACCGATAACTCTTAAAGACATTTGTGTGATTGATACTAACTCTTGAAAATATTGATGTAATTGGTGCGGCTGATGCGGTTGATGCGGTTACTGCGATTTTAGTTAGATTTGTATTAAATAAGGCGTAAGTGCTGCTGTCTTACCGGCAGTTTTGAGAGAAGAGAAGGGAGGCACCTATGTCGTTTGCAGAAGATGTAAAAAACGAACTGTGTCAGTATAAGAATGAAGACAGTTTGTCTGCCAAAGTAGAAGCCTCTTGTTTGTTACGCATGGGTGGTTCATTGTTATTGGGCAGTCAGGGCCGTGTAGGCATTCGTTTGGCGACGGCGAATAATGCGGTAGCTCGGCGTGTATTGTCTATTTTACGCGCTCATTATGCGTTGCATACGTCAGTCCTCATTCGCCGCGGTTTAAATTTACGCAAAAAGAATGTGTATACCTTAACCGTAGAGCCAACCGTTGAAGGCCGTGAGGCTTTGGAAGATATGGCGTTATGGCCCATGGATACGGCGTTACCGGCGGAGTGGCTGACAACCATGGAAGGACGGCGTGCCTTTTTGCGCGGTGCTTTTTTAGGGGGCGGTTCCGTCAATAAACCGGAAAGTGATTACCATTTGGAGTTTATGACGAGTAATCAGCATTTTGCCGATGAAATTGTGCGCGTACTGCGACTCTTTCATATCGTGGCGCGGGTAACGGAGCGTAAAGATTCCTATGTGGTGTATATTAAAGAAGGCGATGCTGTAACAGATTGTCTACAAATCATGGGGCTCAGTCAGCCCTTATGGAATTTGAAACGGTGCGTGTTGTCAAAACGGTGCGCAATCAGATTAATCGGCAGGTTAATTGTGAAACGGCTAATTTGCAAAAAACGGTAAATGCCGCCGTGCGTCAGCTCGAGAGCATTCGTATCATCGAGCGACACCAAGAGCTTAGCGATTTGCCGCCGAAGTTATTGGAGGTGGCGATGGTGCGCTTGGATAATCCGGACGCCAGTTTAGGGGAATTGGTTGATCTTTTGGGCGGCCATATTTCTAAATCCGGCGTAGGCCATCGCTTCCGTAAATTGGAACAATTAGCACTGTCTTATGAGCCTATGGGGCTTGAAGAATTTATGTAGGAAAGAGGAATAATTCAGTGAAATTATTACGCAATAAATATAGATGGTTAGCCATCTTAGTAGCGTTATGGACACGCGGCGTAGGCTTTGTAATCGGGGCACCGCCGGAAACGGTGGACTTCAAAACTACAAGCTTTACGCCATTGCCCGTAGTTTTGACGGAAGAAAAAGACACATTGATTTTTTCTGACAGTCCTGAATATGTAAATAAAAGCGGTGTATTGGCGGCCGGTACGGTTAACGGCACGGGTCGTGTGTATTTCTACCATGTTAATGAAATGAAAGAACCACAAAAAATCGCTATTGTACTGGAAAATACATCAAAAAAGAATGTGGAAGTGACGGTTCACCGTGAGATCTTTGCAGAACCGAATCGTGAATATTTTGTAGTGGGCAGTGAATTGTCACGGGAAGATTTGGATGCTCCATACGTGGGCACGAATCGTCAATGGCAACCGGCCGCTCAACGGGAACGTTCGGCAAAGGCAGCCGGTGTACCGGTGCCGACAGTAACCGCAAAGAAGGATACGATTGAACAAATTGCCGATACCGCCACGACCGATAAATCAACGGTCGGTACAGCCGTAGCAAATACAGCGACAGCTAATGTCGTCACGGCCAATACAAGTGGCGCGATTGAGAAGATGGCCGTAGCCGGCCAAAGAGGTGACGATGAGGCTGTCATAGTAGGCGATGACGTAGTGGGCAAACAGCGTGAACAGGCGGTAAAGGCTTGGCGTACAGAAGTTCGTCAGCAGGCTCAGGCTGAGGCTAAATTAAAGCCCACCGTGCTTGATACGGTGACGTTGGCGCCGGGTGGCAAACAAGCGTTCTTTTCAAAACTCGATAAAATCCCGATTCCGCAGGATGACTTGTTCTCCGGGATTTTTGACTTTACGTCTACCGGTCCGGTGTACGTAAAGTTATGATGTTGCCATTTGAAACGCCGGCTTTGGGCGGTTCTTTGATGGCGGAAACTTTGCCTATGGATGAAGTGGCTTTGCGTGGTACCTATGTGGGCGCTCAGCGTCGTTTGACCTTGATGCAACCGTTTGACAGTTCCTTGGGACCTGTGTCCGTTATGGTGGCCAATGACCGTGAAGATCCCTTCGTGGAAGGCGTTGATGAATTGACACCAAATGCACCTTCCAATGCTTCAGGTACCGGAAGTGCTGCCGGTGTTGCCGGTGCTACAGGTGATATAAGCACCGCTACGGCGGTAAGCGGAACGGCCGTAACGAATCGCGGTAATTACGGTGTGAGCTATGAAGTGACGATTCCCACTATGGGCAATCGAGATTTTGCCCTTTATATTAACCCTTTGGGCGGGGCTTATGCCGGTTCCTTTAAGGTAACGTATGACGGCCAATCGGAAATTTATAATGTACCGACGGGGGCGCGCTTATTTTAGGTAATAATACGACGGAAGACAGCCAGTATTTTAATACGTATAAAGCGGGTAAATTATTGACGATTCAATTTATTCCGGCCGGGGCGTCGAATTTGCCGATTCAGTTCTTATTGGTGCCACAGGCATAATTACAGGCAAAGTTAAGATTGCGCTGAATAGTGGCTTTGTACTAGTTGCAAAGTAGAATAAATTTATTCAAGTGAGAGCGATGTATTTTGCTCTCACTTTTTGCTTTATACCGCAAGCTTACCTGTAAATTGAAATTAAATGTCTTTTTGGAGCAGAACTCAGAACATGTCCCTGTTATTATTAACTTATTGAGTAATATTCTCATAATTCCTAAAGGTAAAAAATGATCTAAATTTTGATTTAGATAGGATTAGACTTAGGATTTATCGTATAAGGTGGTAATTATGGAACAGGTATTTGTATGGCGTAAAGCCGTCATCGGCTCGCTTGGTTTTCATATAATAGCTGCTGTCGCTTTAGGCGTTATCGGCTATCACATGAGCCAAATGGCGGCAGCCGAGGCGTATGAAATTGATTTATCGATTCCTGTGGCGCAGGAAGAGACTATAGTGAAACAAGTAGAGTTTCCCAAACCCTTAGCCGTAGAGGATGTGAGTCAGCGTGTAGCCGCGGTGAGTCAAACTACGAATCCGGCAGTCGGCGGTTATGGCGGCGGGACACCGTCAGAAACACCGCAAGCGGTGGCACCGGCCTCGATAGTAGCGCCCGGCAGCGGTACATTGGATATACCGGGAGCTCACGAAGGTACTGCTACATCATTGACGGTATCGGTCAAGGGGCGAATGAAGCGGGTGGTCCCGTTGGCGAAGGCCTTGGTAATGGTGAAGGTGCCGGTGTCGGGAACGGCACAGAAGAAGGCGTAGCTCCCGGTGAGCCTTTGATATGGATGGTTTTTGGAGTGCCGTCAATGCCAATAAATCGTATCCGCCCATGGCTGTAAGGCGTAATATTGAAGGCGATGTGACGGTACAGGTCACTTTGGACAGCGGGGGTAATTTGGTAGCGGCAGATGTAATATCTTCAACTAATTCGTTGCTTGCCGATGCGGCGTTGAAGGCTGTGTATAATGCCACGCCATATAACAACCCGACCGGTGAAAGTGTCACGGTGAATGTGCCGATTAGTTTTCGCTTGACAAACTAACATAATTTATTTAAGATTAATTCTCAAGTATAGAATTAAGGATCCATTTAGTTTAGATGGAGAATACCAAAGCAATTCATTGATATTTAGAGTAAAGACCTTTCTGTAAGTACAGATTTTGTATAGCCTCAAAGCAGGTATACAGTTTGTACTGACAGAAAGGTCTTTTTTTGCATTTTGGAGGAAATATGCAGTTAGTAGAATCGATTAGGGATAAAATGCAGGATTCCGGCACACGTTTGCTCGAGATTCTGCACAATCGTAAAGTATATGAGCGCAAGGATGAAAACGGGTATGCCCGCATGATTAGTCAGCCCGTATTTGACGGTATTGACATCGTCTACAACGATGTCGTGATGGAGCGAATTACCCATAATGCCAAGCCCATGTCCGGTTTGTTTGAGATTCATTTTTGCCAAGACGGGCGCATTGAATGCTCTTTTGAAAACGGCAAATGCCTGTACATGAATGGCGGCGATATTTCGTTGGGCTGGAAAACGTGCAGTACCTTTCGCCATAGTTCGTATTTTCCGACCGGTTTTTACAAAGGTTTGTCGCTCGCCGTATATGTGCCGAAGGCTCAGGCGGCGGTGGATGCCTTTGTGGGCAAAAACAGCATTGACCTTGAAGAAGTGTGCAATCGTTTCTGCACGGCTAACGGTGTGGGGCTGGTGAAGGATACGGGCCGCTTAAAAGAGCTTTTTATGGATCTCTATAATGTGCCGGATGTACTGCCGGAAGTGTATTTGCGCGTGAAATGTGTGGAGATTTTTGTATTGCTTGGCACATTGACGTGTGAGTCGGGAGATGAGCATATCTATTTCGAGCGTGCTCAAGTGGAAACGATTAAGCGGATTCATGATGAAATTTATAACGACCTCGGTAATCATCACACCATTGAAGCCTTGGCGAATCGTCATCGTATTTCTATGACAGCTTTAAAACGTTGTTTTAAAGCGGTGTACGGCATTACGATTTACCAATATGTGAAGCGTTGTCGTATGAACTTTGCCGCTAAAGATTTGGTGAATACCAATGACGCAATTTTGGAGATAGCCAATCGTTGGGGTTATGAAAACGGCAGCAAATTTTCTTCTGCTTTTAAGCAAATTATGGGCTGTAATCCCCGTGAATATCGGGTAAAAAATAAAATGCTCAATTAAGGTAAGTGTAATAAATATATTGATTCATCGGAGAATTAATTGACTTGCGATTTTAAATTGCTTTACTTAATGAGTTAAATTTATTTCGAATATTTACTAAATTAGTCATATAAATAAGTTGATTAAATGTCTAAACGGATTGGTTTGGGCGTTTTGGGGTAGTTTACTGAAATTAAGATTTGTTATCATTTAATGTATAGCGAATTGGTATAGTCAGCTGAATTCGCTTGCTAGGGCTTAAGGAGGCCATTATAATGGAAGGTATAAACTATATCGTTAATTTATTTGTCACCGGTGGTTTGGTTATGTACCCTTTGTTGGCATTATCGCTAATAACCGTGGCTATCGGGATAGAGCGCTGGTATTTTTTCAGATTGAATACGAAAGGCGGTCGCGGTTTTTCACATGGCGTGTATCACAGTGCCAAAGCCGGCAATTGGCGTGAAATCGATGAGCTTTGTCAGCAGTATCCGTTGTCTATCAGTCGCGTAGTGCATGCCGGTTGCAGTAATCGAGAATCAGAGCAAAGTATGAAAAATGCCTTTATGGAGCAAATGACGTTTGAAACGTCGTCTTTCAAACGGTATTTGGATTATTTAAGTGCTATCGTTACGGTGGCTCCGTTATTGGGCCTGTTGGGGACGGTTACGGGCATGATCGGTACTTTTGGTGTCCTCGATAACGGCGGCGGTGCGGCGGCGATTACGGGTGGTATCGGGGAAGCCTTGATTGCAACGGCCACAGGCCTTTGCGTAGCTATTATCGCCTTTGCCATTTATACCTATTTCAGCCATCGCTTGGATCAGTTTGTGATTCGTTCCGAAGAATTGTGTTTAACCATGGTGAATGCCATGAAAAGGAATGGTGATACTATGTTCAAGCAATTTGGATTGAAACAAAAGCCCATGTTCATGATTATTCCCATGATTGATATTATTTTCTTTTTACTCGTATTTTTTATGATGAACAGCTTGCAAACGGTAGCGCAAAAGTCGCTCGATGTGCAACTCCCGGTAGCTCAGGCGGCGGTGCAACAAAAGCATGTGCCGGTTATTATTACCTTGGATACGGCGGGTCATATCGTAATCGACGGGAAGCCGCTCAGTTTGACCGATGCTAAAGAGGTACTGGTGACTAAGCAGGAAGCCAATCCAGCGGTGGCCGTAGTGCTTCAGGCCGATGCTCATTCGGCTCACGGTCAAGTGGTAGCTATTATGGACCTGGTGCGCAGTGCGGGGATTAAAAAATTCTCCATCGGTGCCACCAATAAATAAGTAGAATTCATACGGTGAAAAACGTATTGGAGTCGGCATAAGCGGGCAAGCAGAGCTGTGAAGGCATAGCCTCTTAAAGTTATGGAAAGGATTTGTATATGATGAAACCGGAAGAGTTATTTGCGAAGATGTCCCCCGAAGAGCGATTGATGCAATTGGGGCGGGCTACGGATAATCCGTTGATGGAGGCCTTTGATGCGAAGCGCGTCGTTCATGCCGGTCTCAACGGTCGTCCTTTAAGCCTGAAGAAGCGCAACAAACATGGCAAAAGGTCATGGCAACGGAGCCGGTTAAAGGACAATTGCAATCGGCGTATATTCACATTCCGTTTTGCCAGACGAAGTGCCTGTACTGCGGATTTTTTCAAAACGCGGCCAATCAGTCTGCTGAGGACCGTTATATAGATTTATTGATTCAGGATTTAGAAAGTGATGCCACGCAGCGTCGCTTAAAAGACGGCTTAATTCAGACCGTATTTATCGGCGGGGGCACACCGACGTCGTTATCGGCAACCAATGCGGCTCGTTTGTTGCAGGCCATTAAAAAATGCTTGCCACTGGCCAATGATTACGAATTAACCTTGGAAGGCGCATTAATGATGTGGTGCCGGAGAAAATGGAGCCTGGTTTGCCAACGGTGTGAATCGCATGTCGCTGGGCGTACAGTCTTTTCACACGAAGATTCGTCGTCAATTGGGACGCCTTGATGATCAAGAGACCATCTTAGAGCGACTGCGTCAATTAAAAGAGTACAATCAATGTGCCTTGGTGGTCGACTTAATCTACGGTTTGCCGGATCAGACGCCTGAAAAATGGCAGGAAGATTTGGAGCTGTTGGAAGCGGCACCAATCGACGGGATGGATTTGTATCAGCTCAATGTGTTTGAAAACAGTGATTTGAATACGGCTATCAAGAACGGCAAAGTATCGCCGGCGGCGACAACTCGTGAACAGGCGGCCATGTTTGCCCAAGCGCGTGCATTTGTTGATTCGTATAATTATCGTCGCCTCAGTGCCGCTCATTGGAGCCGTTCGTCCCGTGAACGCAGCTTATATAACACCATGGCTAAACGCGGTTATCCCATGTTTCCGTTCGGCTGTGGCGCCGGCGGTAATGTGGGTGGCTACATGACGATGCTTCATCGTTCGTTGGGCGCTTATGAGCACATGGTTGAAGCGGGTCAAAAACCGTTCATGGTGCTTATGAAGCAATCACCATTACAGGAAGTGGCCAATATCATCGTTGATCAACTGGAGCATTGTTATTTTGACTTGAAGCCGTTAGTGGCTTACGATGAACGTTTGGCCGAGCTTACCTGGCTCTATGATTTGTGGCGTGAACGAGGGCTCGTTGAACATAACGGCATTATGTATAAATTAACTTTGGCCGGTGAATTCTGGCATGTGAATTTGACACAAACAACGATTGAGTTGGCGCAGTATTTACTGACTGGCGAATCGAGTATGTCCCACGAACGCATTGCGGCCCAAAATGCACCGGGTAAACCGGCCGGCCACCCCGGTGGCGTACCAAAAGGCCATCCCGGTGGCATGCCAAAAGGTCATCCGGGGGGAATCCCTAAAGGTCATCCGACCGGTGTATCACAGGGAAATCCGGGTCATCCGACCGGCATTGCTAAGAAATCGGCACATGCTATGACCGAACCGGAAGGGATGATAAAGGGTCACATGGGCAGTATGATTAAGGAACAACCGCCGGGCATCCATGTGGTGCGTGGCGCCAAAGGAAATGAGGTGTCCGGTTGAAACGATACGTATTGATTCCGGTGACCATCGTAGTCTTGTGCGTTGTAGCGTTGACAAGTTGGATTTCCCTGACTCATGAGGATAACACCAAGATACCGATGCGCACGGTGACGGATGCAACCGGCACCGAAGTAGTGATTCCGCAACATCCGAAGCGCGTCGTTATTTTGAACTCCGCCAATTTAGACATGTATTATGCCGTTGGCGGCACTGTAGTCGGTAAGCCTACTTCGTCGTATATTTCTAAAGAAATAAGGGAAAAGACGAAGGATGTGCCCGCCGTGGGCACTCTTCACAGCCCCAGCGTGGAGGCCATTATCGGGCTTCATCCGGACCTTGTTATCGGTATAAATGTACCGTTTAACACGAATTTACGGGATATTCTCGCCCAGGCGGATATTCCGTTATACATTAATGATTTAGACACCTATGACGATGTGGTGACGACGCTGACATTTTTCGGTGAACTCACCAATCAGCCGGATGTTGCGAAAGCAACGGCTGACAAAGCAATGGCGAATTATAATAAACTTGTTGATGATGCTAAAAAACAAAAGGGACCGCGCAGCCTTATTATTTTCGGCGCCCCCGGCAGTTTCAGCATGGCCACAAGTAAAGCTTCAGCGGTAATTTATTAGAACTCTTGGGCGGGCATAATATAGCGATATGGCGACCGGCCTTGACGGCGATTATGTGCCGCTCAGCATGGAGTATGTGGTGAAAACCGATCCGGAAGTTATCTTTTTTATCAGTATGTCGCCTAAATCGGACAGCGTTAATGTATTTAAACGTGAGATGCTTGAGAGCTCGGCCTGGCTGATGTAAGTGCTGTTAAAACACAGCGGATTTATTACTTGTCCGGTGGCTTGTTTGCGGCAAACCCGGGCACGCGCATCAGTGAGGCGCTCACCATTATGTATGATGATTTATACGGAAAGGAGGCGGCACATGACGAACCGTAACGCGCCGGCCGGCACATCAACACCAATAAAAGCTCAAGAACGAGCCATAAACGGGCAAACGGCGGTGACTTCGAAACAAACTCAAAAGTACCATGATTCGCGGCAACGTAAACGCCGCCTGACATATCTTATAGCCGGCCTATTCTTAGTATTTGTGGTTATTACCGGCTTTATGTATGGCGCCGTGCCTATTACTTGGCAGGAACTGTTAGCTGTAATGCAGGGGCAGGGAACGGCGGATACAGAGCGTATCCTATATTATTTGCGCTTGCCCCGCGTGATTGCAGCCGCCTTGGTAGGCATGAATTTAGCCTTAGCCGGCTGTATTTTGCAAGGTGTATTGCATAATCCGTTGGCGGACCCCGGGATTATCGGCGTAACGGCCGGTGCCGGTGTGGCGGCCATGGCGGTTATGATTTTGGCGCCGGCCTTGACGGCGTGGGTGCCGTTAGCCGCTTTTGTAGGTGCTTTGGTGGCCTTAGCGGTTGTATTCATCCTGGCTTGGGACCGCGGTATTAATCCCTTGCGACTTATCTTAGCCGGTGTGGCCGTGGCGGCCTTTTTCGGGGGCGGTACGACGGCGTTATCCGTTATGTTCCCTGATCGAATTCAGGCGTAGTTAACTGGTTGGCCGGCGGCTTTGCCGGTGCCCGTTGGACCTATGTGTGGATTGTTTTGCCATACAGCATTATCGGTTTGGTAGGGGCCCTTTGGAACTACCGTAAACTCAATGCGTTGCAAATGGGCGAAGAAGTGGCCCTGTCACTGGGCATTAATTTGAAAAAAACGCGTATCATTTTAGTACTTTTGGCGGCGATTTTAGCGGCCGCTTCCGTAAGTGTGGCAGGCTTACTCGGTTTTGTAGGCTTAATTGTACCGCATTTGATGCGCTTGGTTGTGGGTTCGGACTTTGAGTACTTATTGCCCGCATCGGCTGTATTCGGGGCCGGCCTATTGGTTGGTGCCGATACATTTGCCCGCACGATTTTCAGCCCCGCTGAAATTCCCGTAGGTATTTTCTTATCCTTCTCGGGTGCACCGTTCTTCTTATACTTATTGAAACGGAGGAGCCGCGCATGACAAGAACATTAGTTATGAAAAACGGCCGTATCGGTTACGATACGCGGGCTGTGGGTGAAAACGTTTCGCTCGTTTTTGACAAACCGGAAATCGTGTCCATTATCGGACCGAACGGCTCCGGTAAGTGACGGTATTAAAAACTTTGGGCCGTTTGTTGCAGCCCTTGGGCGGTACCGTATACCTTGACGGTAAAGATATTCACAGCATGAATTCGAAAGCGGTGGCCCGTATTATTTCCATGTTGCCGCAATCGGCGCAGGCACCGGCGGATATGACGGTGCGGGATTTGGTCATGTGCGGTCGCTTGCCGTATCAGAATCCCTTCAGTTCGCTCACTACGGAAGACGTGGCGGCGGTGCAAACGGCATTGGAAGAAACGGGCCTCGTGGAATTGCAACATCGTCCCTTAAAAGATTTATCCGGCGGTGAACGGCAACGTGCTTGGCTCGCCATGGCCGTAGCACAGGAGCCGGACATTCTGCTCTTGGATGAACCGACTACCTTCCTCGATGTGCGCTACCAATTGGAGCTCATGAAATTGGTCGTGAAACTTCATCGTACGCGGGGGATTACGGTTATCATGGTCCTTCACGATTTGAATCATGCGGCTCATTTCAGTGACCGCTTGATTGCCGTCAAAAAAGGCAACATCGTGGCGGACGGTCCGGTGGCTGAGATTTTCACAGAACCGGTTCTCAGTGATTTGTACGAAGTGCAGATGGTATTTACCGAACTTAGTATTAATGGCGTAACGCACAATATATGCGTGCCTTATGAAAGTCGGTAGTGTATTAGAGTCGTTGTCGCTTTATTGAGTGCATCGGCATTTACCGCTTACAGAGATAGACGGTATTTACTATGAAAGCAAAAGCGTAGCTTTAGATTTTTCAAAACGGAAACGTTGAAAGGAGATATAGATGAACAGCATTGTTATTACTCGTCCCGTACAGGGAACACGAAACAAGTAGCGGAAGCAATCGTAGGTGTGTTACCGGAAGGTACGCCTTGTGTGCCGGTAAACGAAGCACCGGCTGATTTGAGCCAATACGACTTGGTTTTCATGGGCTTCTGGGCCGACCAAGGCAATGCAGATAAAGCGGCGCAGGCTGTTTTAAAACGCATCGATAATGAAAAAGTAGCTCTCTTTGCTACGTTAGGTGTACCGCCGATGATGCCCCATGCGAAAGAAACCATGGTAGCCGCTACCGGTCTTTGCCAAAAGGTCAGGAGCCAATCGGGACTTCATGTGCCAAGGCAAAGTAGATCCGAAAGTCATCGAAATGATGTTTAAAATCTTCCCGGACGGTCATCCGCACGGACGCAATCCGGAACGTGAAGAACGCCATAAACAGGCGGCATCTCATCCGGATGCTAATGACTTGGCCAATGCAGCCGCATTTGCTAAAGACGTTGGCCAAATTAGGCTAATACAATACATATTGAGTGTAATAAATTGACATAATAGGTAAGGACCTAGCTAAACACATATGTGATAGACGGATTAAAGACCCCGAAGCTTCCGTGGCGACCGGGGCTTTGCCGCTATAGTCATTATGGTGCAGACAGGTCCTTTTATTATGTCATTTTTTATACATAGATTTTTAAAAAAATATACCGGTAAGTTCTATATATAATTAGGGATTTGTAATGTGCAATTGTGAAATGTGTTGATTTGTGTT
>ENA-OQIC01000616-OQIC01000616.1-human-gut-metagenome-genome-assembly--contig:-NODE-616-length-15028-cov-2.761493_pt1 | contig 15028 bp, 17 predicted proteins | sample MGYA00242572_ERZ504736 | MGnify/ENA primary metagenome ERZ504736 (study PRJEB26092, sample SAMD00036201) | human gut metagenome | host: Homo sapiens | study: EMG produced TPA metagenomics assembly of... | reverse complement strand
ACGCATGTTTTTACACACACTTTTTGTCCACCCTTTATCTTTGTCAAAAAAAGATAAAAGTGCTATAAACCCAGTATCTATCTAGGTTTACAGCACTTTTTACACACACTTTTTGTCCTATAACTCTCAAACTCGTTACCGCTTCAGTAAACCCAATATTTTGAAAAGCAAAGGCCGACCTGCGAGAAATCTCGCAGGTCGGCCTTCTTATTATTCAGCATTTCCCAAAAAGCTGATAAATTCTTATTCTTCTGAACCGAACGGAACAAGTTTTTGAGCCTGTTCACGATGCATTGGTTTAATAAAGCGGTTAGCCACTTTAAAAGCCAACGCAATGACAGCGGCATCATCAACCCAACCGATAAACGGAATGCGGTCCGATACTAAATCGATTGGCAAGATCAAATACCCTAAAGCGCCTGCCACGATAGCTTTTACGTACTTAGGGGTGTCAGGGTCACGAAAACAATAGAACAAAAAAGCCGCACGACGCAAGAAGGCGACATTTTTACCGACACCGGTGGCAAAATTTAAAAACTTAGATGACGAAAAGAATTTCGCATACTTTATTAATTTCAAAGGATTCATTTTGATGCTCACTCCTATAATTCTCGTATACCTATACTGGATTGCCGCGGTGATTATTTCTGTAAATTGTCTTTCATGCCTTTTACAACATCGCTTACTTTTTCCACAACTTCGTCTTTTTTATCCCCTGCGGAGGCAACAAAGTCGCTTACTTTATCTACTACATCATCTTTAGTATCGCCGGCGGATGTCAAAATATCGCTCACTTTGCCGAGTACGGTAGATTTTGCTTCACCGGTCGATTTAATAGCGGATGTAGCTGTACCGGCTGCCAAGTCAATGGCTGTGGAGCCTACGGTTGCCAATAAAGCACCGATACCGGACAAAGCATGTTTAGCATTGGCTACATACTCATTGTCGGAATTGGCAAGAGCTTTGCCGGCAATACCGGCTACGGCCGCACTGGCTACACCGATTACTATGTTTTTAATAGAGCCAAAGCTTTCCAATAAGTCGCCCGTCAACAAGCTGTCTAAATTGAATTTATTAAGGCCTAAGAATTCATCGCTGCCCACACCGGCTTCTTTTAAGAAGTCTTTGTTTTCATCGCCTAACGGTTTATCTTTAAGCGGCGAATTTACCAACATGCCCACCGTTGTTTTATTATGCTCAATAATGTCTGTCAAACGTTCTCTGTATTCGGAGAAATCGCCCGGCATAGGCATGCCGTTTTCTACCCAAAGTTTAGCGCATTTGCCCACGGCATAGGTCAAGCAAATAGCCAATGGGATTTTAACTTTCGGATTAGGGAATACGGACGTCAATAAAGCGCTCACTACACTACCGCCCAAACCGCCGAGGAAGCCGATAATCGCACCGGCTGTAGCCGTATGACCATAAACAGCGGCAATGCGGCTTACCATATACGCATCATTGGCAATCAATGCAGTGGTGCTAAGTTTTGGTGCCATCACGAGTACGCCGGCACGAGCGGCCGCCCAACGGCAGATATTTTCAATTTCAGCATCGCGATTCGCGAGTTCCGCTTCTACGGCTGCTAACGTTCCTTCCGGATGAGTCATCAAATCTTTTACATCTTCCATCTATATCGCTCCTTTATCACCTGTAAAGTCAAATAACAGACAAATTAATACTATTCAATTTAATTATAACCCTTCATTCTAACTATTTCTATATGAAGGGTGAAAAATCCTCTTTATTTATCTATATTAATTATGCAATCTTACGCCGACTTAATTCCGCCCGGCACAGAGGTTCTATCCGGCTTGCCTAGTCATACGCCTAACCATACGCCTAATCGGGAGTCGAAAGCCTCTATAGGCCGTTATTACCAACTCGTTAAGCCGCCATCAATAGTCCAAGCGGCACCGGTTACGAAGGAGGCTTTTTCACTGAGTAAAAAAGCGATGACTTCCCCGATTTCTTCCGGTTTGGCAATACGGCCCAACGGATAATGCATGGCCATTTCTTCCATAGCTTCTTCAAAGGTCTGATCGCTTTCCGCAAGCTGGCGAGCTACGAGCGAAGTATCTACATCGCCGGGGCACACGCAATTTACGCGCACCTTATGGACGGCCATTTCAAGGGCCAACGATTTGGTAAAGCTTACAATGGCACCTTTAGATGCACCGTATACGGAACATGCCACATTGCCCTGAATCCCCGCATCACTGGACACGGTTACGATACTGCCTTTCGTACGACGCAAACAAGGCGCGGCAGCCTGACATAAAAAGACGGTACCTTCACATTGGTGCCAATCATTTCATCGAAGTCCTGTTCCGTCACATCATCAATGAGTTCTTCTTTATAAAAACCGGCGGCAGTCACCAATGCGCTGATATCGCCGAACAAACGACAGGTTTCATCAACGATACGCCGACAATTCATGACTTTACTTACATCCCCTTGTACAAAGCGTACTTTAGACGAAATGCGACGCAATTTAACGACCGCCTCTTGGCCGGCTCGCTCATTGCGACCGTTTATCACAACACTCCAACCTTTTTTGAGTAGTAATTGCGCCGTAGCAAAACCAATCCCGGAAGTACCGCCACTAATAAGAGCCACCTGATTTTCACTGTTAATTGGCATAGTATCTCACCTTCCTTTGTCACCATTGCGCAACGATATAATCATAAGTTAATTTACAAAGCATACTTACGGTGGTGGCAATAAATACAAAACGCACCAGGCCCACACCTTTTTTGATGGCCAAGCGTGCCCCCAGCGTAGCTCCTATAATCTGTCCCGCCGCAGCCGAAAGGCCGAGCACATAGTCTACATGACCCAAACTTATAAACAGAATCAGTGACGCCAGATTACTGGTAAAGTTCAAAAACTTAGCATTGCCTGACGAATATAAAAAGTTAAAACCGGCATAAATAAACATAAAGATTAAAAACGTGCCTGTGCCGGGGCCGACAAAGCCGTCATAAAAGCCGATACCTAACGCACCGATGGCGAGTAAAATCAACTTTTGCTTCGATGCGCCCGCATAGGTGGTCACTGTGCCCCAGTCTTTTTTAAACAGCACAAAAATCAAAACGCTGACGAGGAGCACGATGATAATCGGTTTTAAATATAAAGGGGGAATGCTGACAACCAGCCAAGTCCCGAGGAGGGAGCCTACAAACGTAATCGGCATTAAGCGTTTTACTAAAGGCCATTCCACTTTGCCGGAACGAGCGTACGCAATAGCCGCCGTTAACGCCCCGAATACACTGGATAATTTATTACTCCCCAGTGCCACACTGGGCGGTAAATTAGTAAGCAACATGGCCGGCACGGAAATTAATCCGCCACCGCCTACAATGGAGTCCACAAAACCGGCCAACGCTCCGGCAAAAAATAACATCAGCGGCATCAAAAGTGCCGGATCAATAAAACTTACATCCATATATGCCTCATTTCAAACGTGCCAAAATAGTTTTGTAGCCATCAGCTCCATAGACCAAGCAACGTTTTACACGACTGATTGTGGCTGTACTGGCACCCGTCGTCTCCACAATATTATCATAGCTTTCGCCGGCTTCCAGCATACGTGCTACCTGCAAACGCTGTGCCAACGCTTTCAATTCATTGACCGTACAAATATCTTCAAAAAACTCATAACATTCGTCGATTGTTTTCAAGGCTAAGATGGCTTCAAACAATTGATTATTTAAAGGATTACGTAGTTTTTCATTGACGCTCATAAGAATCCTCCCTTTGCTTAATTAGATAATTTTATTATATACATATTTAAGCAAAAGAAAAAGACTTTCACACAAAAAAGTGAAAAAGTCTTTTTCAACCCGACTAGAATGCCGGAATAATGGAACCTTTGAAGGTATCTTCTACAAATTTCTTAGTTGCATCAGACTGGTAAACAGCCAATAATTTCTTAATAGTTTCGTTGTTTTCATCGCCTTGACGGACAACAAATACGTTAGCGTACGGGGAATCTTTGCTTTCAACTACAACGGCATCTTTCAAAGGATTTAACCCTGCATTAAGCGCGTAGTTTGTATTAACTAAAGCAATATCTACATCGTTAAGCGAACGGGCAATCTGAGCGGCTTCCAATTCCTTAATTTGTAAGTTCTTAGGATTGGAGGTAATGTCCGCTACCGTAGATTTCGGCGAACCGCCGTCTTTCAACTGAATGAGCCCTGCTTGCTGTAATAACAATAGAGCACGACCGCCATTAGTCGGATCATTTGGAATCGCTACGCTCGCACCGTTTGGTACAGTAGCCAAATCTTTATACTGGTTGGAATAAAGACCCATTGGCAAAAGAATTGTTTTGCCGATAGACACTAATTTCAACCCCCGTTCCTGCACCATGTTGTCAAGGAATGCTGATGCTGATAGGAGTTGGCACTCAATTCTTTTTGTTCAAGCGCCACATCCGGCTGAATATAATCATTAAACTCTACGACTTTAACTTTAAGACCTTGTTTCTCCGCCTCTTTGGTACAAAATCCATAACCTGAGCGTGCGGACCGGCTGTTACACCTACGGAAATTTCATGATTCCCCGCTGCGGCGCCGTCTTTGCTGTCATTGCCGCAACCAACCAATACCAAGCGAACGTTGCGATGGCTGCCAATAAGAATGCTAATTTTTCATATGTTTCCTCCCAGTCTTTTCTCTAACTCTCTTTTTCTTTTTCAAAAAAACTCATCTGTCCGGCACGTCATGCATGCCAATGCTTTTTACAAAAGCTTAACGTTTATTCACTTTGCGGGACAAGAAATCACCGCAAGACTGAATCAATTGCACCAATACAATCAAGATAACGATAGTCGCCAACATTACGTCGCCTTGAAAACGCTGATAACCGTAACGGATCGCGATATCCCCAAGACCGCCGCCCCCAATAGCACCGGCCATAGCGGAGTAGCTGATTAAGTTAACTACCAAAACAGTTATGTTATCAATAATTGTAGGCAATGCTTCCGGCAATAACACTTTGCGGATAATCTGCATTGGTGAAGCCCCCATAGCCTGCGCTGCTTCAATAACACCGCTGTTGATTTCGCGAATCGATGTTTCTACCAAACGCGCCAAGAACGGAATAGCCGCAATCGTAAGCGGTACACAAGCCGCCGTAGTCCCGATGGAGGAACCGGCAATAATACGGGTCAGCGGAATAATCGCTACCATCAAAATAATAAACGGAATGGAACGGAGTGCATTTACAACCGAACCTAATGTGGCATTCACTGCCTTATTTTCCATAATATGGCCTTTGCCGGTGATTACCAAAATAACACCGAGCGGAATCCCTACAATCATGGATACAATGGTAGAGATAACTGTCATTTGCAAGGTTTCGCCTAAACCTTGAATCAACAAATTAATGATTTGTTGCGACATAGCCGATCACCTCGCTTCCAATAGGCAATTCATTCAAGTACTGAATCGCCTGCTCTTCATTCTCTCTGTTACCGTCTAACACTACAATCAAATGACCAAAGCTCGTGTCTTGAATGTAATCGACGCCGCCGAAGAGAATACTTACATCGAGGCCGAAGCGGCGAATCATGCCCGCTACAATCGGCTCATCCACAACATCCCCGGTGAAGTTCAAACGAATAATCGGATGTAAGCCGTCTTTCCAATCGGGCTGTACATTGAGATGGCGCCATGCTTCTTCCGGTAATTTATGACTGATAATAGCCCCTACGAATTCCTTCGTTGTCTTTTCTTTAGGGCCTGTAAATACATCGACTACACGACCTTCTTCCAAAATAACGCCGCCTTCAATAACGGCAACGCGGTCGCAAATTTCTTTGATAACCTGCATTTCATGTGTAATGAGGACGATAGTTAATTTTAATTTTTCATTAATATCTTTCAATAATTCCAAGATGGATTTGGTAGTCTGCGGATCCAACGCAGACGTGGCTTCGTCACAAAGTAATACTTTCGGATTACTTGCCAAAGCGCGGGCAATGCCGACACGCTGTTTCTGACCACCCGATAACTGAGATGGGTAGTTATTCAAACGGTCGCCCAATTTAACGATATCAAGAATCGGCAAAATGCGTTCCTTGATTTCCGCTTTACTCATCCCCTGCAACTCCAGCGGGAAGGCTACATTATCATAAACCGTACGGGACGACAATAAATTGAAGTGCTGGAAAATCATGCCGATGTTTTTCCGCTGTTCCCTGAGGTCCTTTTCATTCAATTTCGTAAGATCTACACCGTCTACTACAACAGAACCGGATGTAGGTCGTTCCAGCATATTAATACAACGAATCAAGGTTGATTTACCGGCCCCACTTTGACCGATAACCCCGAAGATTTCGCCCTCTTTAACGGATAGGCTAATGTCTTTTAGCGCTTCTACGCGATTCGGACCGTCATAAACTTTGCTAATATGCGTAAGTTCAATCATGTGATCGCTCTCCTTTTCTCTAACTCTCTATTTGAAATATATTTAATACAATAAAAAAACTCTTCACACACATGAAGAGTTACAGTTTCTTCATCTGTCGAAGCCTAGCTTCGTTGGAATTGGCACCGTTCCTTACCGGATGGTTGCCGCGACTTCATAGGGCCAGTCCCTCAGTCAACTCTTGATGAACCTATGTATTTTTAGCGTGATAAAATCATAACACTGTAGCGAATGACTGTCAATAGAAGACTCATAGACAGCTTATAGGGCTTTTATATAGCTACCTATAGAGTTCTTATATAACCATTTATAAGATTATTTATTGCCTCCCAGTGAGCTGTGATTCAAAAGGAACCTCGCCCCTACAACAGCCAACGTGCCCGTCACAATCTGCGGCCAACTCATCATAAACAGAACGGCCCGTCCAATCGGATATGGCACGGCAAAGCCTACAAACAGCAGGGCAAAACTGCAATATAAAACGACGCATTTGGCCACACTGCACACAAGAGCTTGCAGCCATACGGACTGATTTTTAAGTAAATAACCAAGTATTACAAATACCGTATTCCCTAACGCCACGAGCGGCACGAAAGGCGCAAATGGCAACATGGCCTGCATAAAAGCAATCACCGGCGTTGCCCACGCAATACCAAGACCGCTTGCCAAGCCGTAACGCATGGCCGCCACCAACATACAAAGCCCCACTAAGGAGCCAATCAAAAACATACTTACCATATTGGGCAACGGAATAATAAGGCGCAGACTTTGACTAAGCAAAGCCAGCGCCAATAATAATCCCGTCCCCGTAATGATTCGGGTATTCATAAATTAATTAAGCCAACCCTTCTGCCAATAATTTTTCATAACCGGCACGCAATTTGGCGGCTACAGGACCTACTTCACCATTGCCAACCGGCTTGCGGTCATAGGTCGTAATCGGAATAATACCGCCGATTGTATCGGTGAAGAAGAGTTCATCCGCATTTTCAACAAATTCACGGTCAAATTCTTTTTCAATGACGGAAACGCCTGCCGTCGGAGCTACGCGAGTTACTACGAGCTGACGCGTAATACCTTTTAAAATCAAGTTATTGGCCGGATGGGTATAGCAAATGCCGTCTTTAACAGCAAATACGTTAGAAGTAGCCCCTTCCGTGCAGATATCGTCGCGGAATAAAACGGCGGAATAAGCGAATTTCTTTTCAGCCTTAGTCTGGGCCAAAATATTCGGAATGAGGTTCAAAGTTTTAATATCCACATTAAGCCAACGTTCGTCAGGCAAACTGATTGCTTTGACCCCTTCGCCCAATTTGCTCAAATCTTCTTTGATCGGGCGAATATACATGTACATGGTCGGTTCCAATTTGGAGCGATCATATGCATGATGACGCGGTTCCACACCACGGGTAATCTGCAGATAAATATAGCCGTCCGTAATACCACTCTGTTCAATCATAATTTCATGCAGTTCCTGCAAATCTTCCGGACGCATTTTTACCGGAATATCCATGAAGCGCATGGAGCGATAGAGTCTGTCCTGATGGTACGAAAAAGCAAAGCAACGGCCGTCAAAAACACGTGTTACTTCATACACACCGTCGCCGAAGCAATAGCCGCGATCGTCTAAGCTGACGCATTTAGCACCAGGCTCTACAAATTCACCGTTAAAATAGGTTAACTCTTTCATAAGAACACCTCGCATATCCTATGTGGCAACCCGAAATTACACATCGGGAACATCCAACAAAAATCAAATATTGTTTATGTAACGATTATAGCACAGTCGACGGACACTTGCCCACAAGGTAAATAATTTTATTAACTATTCAATTTACGGTATAGTCAAAATCGTTTATCAGCCAAGCAAACGCAGCGTACTCCGTCAAAAAGATTATTAACGGCCCAGAAGAATTCGACGCACCGGTTTTGGTAATTTTTTTAAAACAAGCGTCCCCAAATAAGACAGACACACCGTACAAATATAAATCCCGATAACAACCAAAGCCGTATATTGCAATTTTGCCTCAAACATACCGGCCGAGAGAATGATGAGCATAAACGGATGAATTAAGTAAATCCCGTACGACGTCTCACCAATCTGCTCCCAAATAGCCCTCGCAGCACTGCTCATCGGCGTGGCAATGAAAAAGAACAGGAAGAACAGCGTGGCGGCACCGGTATAGAGCATCCCCATAGGACTCAATTGATGAACCGTATAAATTGCTTCCAACAAGGTATAATGCCGCTCATTGAGGACGTAAAAATAACTGCCTATCATGAGGGCCACCGAAAAAGCAAAGATGATTGTCAAAAGCCCTTTATAGCGCCACAATAACTCACAGGTTGCTTCATAGCGTTCCGCTACCACCGCGCCTAAGAGGAAGATCCAAATATAGTGAAGCACCCAATAATTGAGCTTCATGGAGTACGCATATTGAAGCCAGTGATTAGCAAACTTAATCTGGCCACTGTAATAGGACGACCAAAAGTTGAACGCCACTTGAACCACGAAGATGAGCGACAACCAAAGAATGGGCTTTTGCAAAATACCGCGCACCATGGCCCGCCAAAGGGGCATCATAAGATAAAACCAGAGCAAAATAACCATGAAATACAAGTGGTAGTAGCCGTTGCCAAAAACAAGGCCGGCAATAAATGGCGCGGTGTTAAGCTGCAAAATTGCCACTGTCGCCCCGGCATACGCAATATATAAAATAGACCAAGCAATATAGGGGAACAAGACAACGCGGGAACGGCGCCACAGAAAATCCTTGTAGGAAAACTCGTCAAAGCTTGACGTGTGATAAAACAAACCGAAGGCTGACAAGAAGAAAAATGCCGGCACGGTAAAGCGCGATAAAATCTCCAACAAACCGATTAACTGTACATTGGCTTGCGGATTGGCGAGGGCAAATGAGCTACGTGTATGCCGATAACGCCAAGCATACAGAGACCGCGCATATAAGTTATTTCAGGTAAAAAGGCCTGTTTCAAAACAGTATCTCCTCTCTAACACAAACGGGACGAAGGACTAAGCCCTCCGTCCCGTATATATCTGTTACTTCTTTTGGTAAATTACGGCTACATCACTATTCCTGACGGCTGAATCGCAATCCTTTGCCGCTAAGATTTGATGCTATATCACTTATTCTTAACGGCTGAATCGCAACCCTTTGCCGCTAAGATTTGATGCTGCCTCACTTATTCCTGCGTTACCGGAATTTGAGTGGACATGCCACCCGTAGCAGGTGCTGCCGGGGCTGCATTGCCGGCGGCTGCCGCTTTAGCTTTGGCTTCCGCCTCGGCCTTGGCTCTTGCTTCGGCTTCCGCTTTAGCCTTGGCTTCCGCTTCACGCTGTAAACGTAATTCTTTTTGCAAAGGTGCTATCGGCTGATCATACACAGTAATATCTGTTTCAAACAGACGGCCCCAAGGGAATCGTGCTGAAACAGTACGCGGATCAATCTTCAGATATTTTTCGGCAAAATCCTGAACGCGTTCACCCATGTAGCTTTCCAGTTTTTCATTCAAAGTACCGGTGTAGCGCACATTATCGGTGCGAATCGAATCCTGCATGCGATAAATATCTTTACGGATGTTAGCCTGGTAAGCCCAGTTATCCAAATACTGCTGCGTCAACATATCGCGATGAGCCTGAGTTGGCATAGCTTTGCCCAAAATGCCCTGCGCAATGGCATAGCCTACGGTATTACTTGCCGTATTCCAACCATTGTACGCATCTACTTTGTAGAGTAAATCCCGTTTGTAGAGTCCATATACGAATGTATTGTCAGCGCCGTTAGAGTAAGAAATATCGGCAACACTTACCGGTACGTTCTGTTCAATGGCGGTCTGAATTTTGTCTAAAAAGGCATTCGTGCTGGCAGAAATCATCGGGAAGTTTTCAAACGCTTCCGATTCGCCGGTTACTTTGCCAAGCGGCGTATTTACGGCCAATAAAATGTCCGGTTTGCCTTTGGTAGCCAGCGTGCCACCTACGGCTTCCACGTGCTCCGCAATCGTCTTGGCAACGGTCTGATCCTCGTAATGAGGCACCGTTTCACCGGCACCGCCCAACGGATAAATCACTTCAAAGGACGGTTTCAAGTTATTGCGGTCCACATGAGCGCGGGCAATAAGCAACAAGCCGAGCTGATCGCGCCTGGGAAGCTGCCGTAACGATCAATGTTAAGCCCTTTGCTGTATAACTTCAAATAACGACTTTCCAAAGCTGACTGCGATAAAGTACTCGTATCGTCATGACCTAAGGCGAAATATTTGAAAACGCCTTTGCGAGTTTCATCAATAAGCGCACGGTTAACCGTCATATTCTTCTGACGACGGTTAAACCAGTCTTGTAAGTATTCAACCGGCACCGTAGCGGTCAGTTGTACCAATGAAGACTGTTCTTCTTGTGTCAAATTACCGGCATCCATTTTATCCTGCAACGCGGCAATCTGGAAAATAGTCGGGCCGTATTCATCATAATAGGATGGCTCTACCCCGCCCCCACTGGCTCGCGGCGAACGCATTACCGTACCGAACGCATAAATCGGCACATTCGGGAATTTGTCGTGCAAAGTTCCGATTTGTTTCGTGCGGTTCAACAACGTATTCAAGGATAAGTTGTGTTTACGGGAATCTACCAAGCACCGTACACCAACGTATCCGTGCTGAGCACCATCACATCGGCGCGGCCGGCGTTTTCATCAACCCACTGCCAAATTTTATCCGCTTCACCATGATAATTTTTACCGGAAATCAGATAATCCGGCGGCGTAATCACCGTATAACCGGCACCTTCCGCCGTGTCAACGGTGTAAGATAAGCTAACCGGACGGTTATCCTGCGGTACAAATAAAATGGTAGCTGCCTCTACCTGCGATGTTCCCCATAAAACAGCAGCCGCTAAAGCCCCTGCCAGCCAGGAAAATCGTTTTTTCAATACACTCACTCCTTCTTCTTAGCTTTACTTGATTTTTTTATAAAATGTAATTGACTTATATTAACATAATAAACATCGATTTTCATCGAAATTCTTGTAATCTCTAGTATTATATCATATTTTGTGTTAATTAAACATATAGAACTAAGTTAATATGTGACCCTATTTTATTTAATGCGCGGCAAGCTCCAATTATACCGAATGGCCAGCGTACGAATAACAACTACAATGACAAACGCACTGTACGACGCCATTTGCCACATGCCTCCGTAGTAAAACGCACAATACACGATACCGCCGATAATGGCCGGCAAGGCATACACTTCTTCACGCAGCACCGACGGTACGCGCTGTGCCAAGATATCACGGATTACCCCGCCACCTACGGCCGTCAACAAACCTAAGATAACGCTCAAAACCGGCATATCCGGATAGTTGTACACGCCGATGCCGCGCCGGTAACCGTAAAGGATGCAAGCCCCAACGTATCGGCTGCCAAATACATCCGGCGAACCCAACGAGTCCCGATGTAATGATCGCTGCGTGAGCGATAAATAAGGAACATAATAAAGGTTACCGCAATGACCGTTCCCACATAAATGCCGGTGCGAAGCGAATTTGGCGGAATATTACCCACAATTAAATCACGCATAATACCGCCACCAATGGCCGTAGCCAAAGCTAAAACAAGCATGCCGAAAATATCCATACGCCGCCCGATGCCTACAAGCGTCCCCGAAACGGCAAAGGCAATGGTGCCCACCATGTCAAAATAAGCCATAATAATTCCAAGATGTTTACTCCTTAATTCCTTGTAATTTACAAACAACATGAAATAATGGTCTCTTTGTCTCAAATATATCACTTTATTATAGCACAATACGGTGTTTAAAGTCCCCTATATACGGATAGTAAAATAAGAATTAATCAGCTACCGTTGTTGTAAATAATTACCATTTTTTCATATGATTACTGTATAATAGAATTAAGTTTTGATATTTGTTTTCAAAGTAAAAAACAAACGATTAAAACATAAAATTTAGTTACATTATAAAAATAGAAAAGACCTCCGAAAGTATATTTCGAAGGCTCGTTTATATCTTTGAAGTTTATTCAGAATTGCAGGTTCTATATCTGTATTTGTGGAGGTTTTTATGAAAAAGATGCTAATGGCCCTTTCGGGGTTACTATTAATCAGTTCTACAACAGTCTTTGCAGAATTGCAACGCAAGTAATTCGCCATCCTGACGGCAGCGCAACCATCAATCAGTGGGATCCTGATGATGGTTATTCGTATAGTGAAGATGTACCTGCAATCGTGAAATCATTATCCCACGTAAAAAATCATCATGACTCCGGAAGAAGCTGATGAGTTGCGTAATTCGTATGTCAATGATGCCGTACGCAGTTGGCGGGAGAAAAATGTGATTATTAATGTCAACGAATCTAAAGACGAACAAAAGAAATCTACAAACAAAAAATAAACAAAAAGAGCGCCCTGCGAAATCTCGCAAGGCGCTTATTTACTGATATGGTGCGGTTGATGGGACTTGAACCCATACGAGCGTAAGCTCACCACCCCCTCAAGATGGCGTGTCTGCCATTCCACCACAACCGCATGGAATTGTTATTAAATGGTGCCTCAGGACAGAATCGAACTGTCGACACAAGGATTTTCAGTCCTTTGCTCTACCGACTGAGCTACCGAGGCAAATATTTTTTGAGGCAAAAAAATGGCGACCCCGATCAGATTTGAACTGACGATCTTCGCCGTGACAGGGCGACATGTTAACCGCTACACCACGGGGCCGTATACGTTACTTTGTTATTATAGGGGTTTCAGCAACAATTGTCAAGCAACTTTTTGAAAAGTTTTTACATGCTTTTGACTGTTTCATTACTTTCGCCGCCCTTAGCAACGAAAATTATTCTACCATTTTTCAGAGTACTTTGTCTAGTATAAATTTAATATTTTATTTCAATTTAATTAAATTCTTTCAAAGGCTGTAAAAACGGGTTATGAGCCAACTCTTCTTTAATCGTTGTATCCTCTGCATGACCGGGATGAACAATTAAATCAGGGTCCCATGTCATAATTTGGCGAAGCGAAGTCTTAAGCACCGCATCATCCCCATTATAGTTATTCGTAGCCCCTACTGAATTTTTAAACAAAGTATCGCCGGTAAACAGATGATTCCCCCACTGTATAATAACGCTTCCTTTGCTGTGTCCCGGCGTTTCATGCACATAGAGGTCAAATACCCCGAGCTTTAGCGTTCCTTCCTTTAAGGGCAAATACGGGGATTGAAAGAGGCCTTTATAGGCCGATGGCATCCGCCGTTTGGCATGCAGCAATTCATCATCCCCGGGATGCATATATAAAGGAACAGAACGTTCTTTCAAAACACCGTCAACGGCACACACATGATCGCAGTGACCATGTGTGAGTACAACGGCTTGAAGGTCCGCATCCCCTACCATTTCAAGGACTTTATGGGCATGAAAGCCCGGATCTATGATGAGCGCCTGACCGGCCTCTTTTAAAACATAACAATTTGCCTTGTATAAGCCTAAAGGCTGCTTTAAAATTTCCATAAAGTCCTCCTGTCCAAGTCATACGTTGAGCCTTCTATTCAAGTCATACGTCGGGCCTTCTAGTATGGCTATTAATCTCCAGTGAGTAAAAATGTTAAGGCATTAGCCTCTGCGATGAGTACCTACCGGTTGCAATACCTTATAAGAACGTTTGCGACGTTTAAGGAAATAGCCCTGCCAAAAATCAGGATGCAGTAATACAAGCAAGGTAAACAATTCCAAACGGCCGAGCAACATATCGATTACACAAATAATTTTGGCCATCGGATGAAGCACCGCAAAAGAGCCTTGCGGCCCCAGTTTGCCGAACGCAAGCCCTACGTTCCCCAAAATCCCCGCTACACATTGTAAAGATTCACCGAAACTAAGGCCTGTAGCGGCAATGCCTAACGCGGAAATAGCAAATACAGTCATGTACAAGAAAAAGAACTGCTGCGTCATTTGAACCCATTTTTGCGGCATCGATTTGCCATTAATCGTAATGGTCTGCACCATATCGGGATGAATAGCCTTACGCAAATAAATAATACTGCTTTTAATTAAAATAATGATACGAATAATTTTAATACCGCCCGTAGTAGACCCGCTACAACCACCGAAGAACATGGACATAAAGAGCATCATTTGTGCGAGCGGCGACCATACATCATAGTTGCCAAGAACCAAACCGGAACCGGTTTGCATAGACACAATCATGAATACAGCCCGATTAAACGAGGTACCGGGAGAAAAATTATCTGCCATATATAAAGCATACATTACAATGATTGACCCGATAAACAGAATCAATAAATACATGCGATATTCAAAATCCTGCCAAACCGCTTTGAGACCTCGCTGGAATACGGCATAATACACGGTAAAGTTACCACCCGCCAAAATCATAAAAAAGATTAAAATCCAGCGAATAGCCCAATTTTCCGTATAAATATCAACGACTCCGTCGTTTGGTATATAACCACCGGTGGCAATCGTGGTAAACGTCATGTTAATGGCGTCAAAATACGACATACCGGCAATTACTAACGCGCTGAAACATACGGCTGT
>ENA-OQIC01000611-OQIC01000611.1-human-gut-metagenome-genome-assembly--contig:-NODE-611-length-15139-cov-2.649747_pt1 | contig 15139 bp, 20 predicted proteins | sample MGYA00242572_ERZ504736 | MGnify/ENA primary metagenome ERZ504736 (study PRJEB26092, sample SAMD00036201) | human gut metagenome | host: Homo sapiens | study: EMG produced TPA metagenomics assembly of... | reverse complement strand
AAGAAAAGAAAAAAGCGAAAAAATATATCCCCCGGGGTGGCTTGCCTCGGGGGATTTTTCTGTATATAATGAGGAAGCTAAAACACGAAGAAAGAATTAGGAGGATAAAATCCATGAAGAAAAGAATGAAGGCTTTAACGGCCTTATTATGTGTTTCTGCTATGGTTACAGGCTGTGGGGCTTCCGGAAACTCAGGAACAGATGCAGCAAAAACAGATACACAGAAGGAAGGAACAAAAGAAGCCGGCAAAGACGGAGAAAATCAGGAAAAATCAGAGGTGACGATTGGATTTTCCAGCGAAGGAGACTCTTTTGACCCTTGCACAGGATTTGGATATACAGGTTCTCCCATTTATTCTACTTTGGTAAAAATCAATGGTGATGAGCAGATTGAAAATGATTTGGCAACAGAATATACTACCAGTGAAGATGCCCTTACCTGGACTTTTAAAATCAGAGATGACGTAAAATTTACAAACGGTGAGCCATTAAAAGCGTCTGATATTGCCTTTACATTTAATACAACAAAGGAAAAAGCAACCTACATGGACTTGACAATGCTGGAAAGCTGTAAGGCATTGGATGATACAACCGTGGAATTTAAGCTGTCCAAGCCATGTGTAACCTTTATTTATACCGTTGCACAGATGGGAATTGTACCGGAAAAGGCATATAGCGATAAATTCGGCTTGGAGGCAGACCAGATTATCGGCTCCGGTCCTTATAAAATGGTTCAGTGGGATAAGGGACAGCAGTTTATTTTAGAAGCAAATGAAGATTATTATGGTAAACAGCCGGAAATTAAGAGAGCGGTCTTTTTAATTCAGGATGAAGATGCCAGATTTGTAGCTGCAAAAGCGGGAGAAGTAGATATTGCCTTAACTTCTGCAACACTTGCCACAACAGAGCTTGATGGTATGCACGTGGAAAAGGTAGAGTCCGTAGATAATCGTGGTATTACAATGCCGACAGTACCGGATGAAGGAAAGACAACAGAAGACGGATACAAAATCGGAAATGACATTACCGCAGATGTGAATGTAAGAAAGGCTATGTGCTACGGAATTGACAGAGATAAGATTATTGACGAGGCATTAAACGGATTTGCAAAGCTGCTTATTCTGAATGTGACGGTATGCATGGTGGAATGAAGAAGATGTTATTGAAACAGATGTAGATTACGCAGTAGAGCTTTTAGAGCAGTCCGGCTGGATAGATACAGACGGAGACGGAATTCGTGATAAGGACGGACAGAAGCTGGTATTTAATCTGATGTACTTTGCGGGAGACTCCATGCGTCAGGCTGTTGCCATGTCTGTGGCAAATCAGGCAAAGGAAAACATGGGCTTTGAAATCAATGTAGAGGGCGTCAGTGAGGACGAAACCATTAAGAGAATGTTCTCTGAGCCGATGATTATGGGATGGGGTTCAGACAGCCCGATGACTTCTTATATGTTGTTCCACAGCAGTAATGCAGGAAAAACAGACTGGTACAATCCGGAATTTTATATCAATCCTACAACGGATGAATATCTGGATAAGGCAATGAATTCCCTCACCATTGAGGACTCTTATGAGTGGTGGCAGAAAGCACAGTGGGACGGCACAACGGGTACTTCCATGAAGGGAGAAGCGCCTTGGGCATTCTATGTGAATATGACGCATCTGTACTATGTAAAAGATGGTTTAAATATCGGAAACCAGAGAATTCACGCGCATGGTGCAGCATGGCCGTTAATCGCAAATCTTGCAGAATGGACATGGGAATAGAAGTAGTATAAAAACAAAATTTGAGTTGCTGCATTAGGGAAATAATGCGGCAACTCTAATTGTGGTTATAGAGAGTATAGGAGAAAACAAATGAAGAGTAAGTATTATCTGAAGCTTACGGGAAAGTATCTTCTGCGTATGGTTACCCTGCTGATAGCAGTGAGTATCATAAGCTTTATACTGGTAAGTCTTTCACCGGTAGATCCGGTGCAGCAGTATGTAGGTTCTGTTCCCAATGTAAGCGTAGAACAAAGAGCAAAAATAGCAGAATACTGGGGGCTCAATGACCCTCCTGTGGAACGCTTTTTAGCATGGGGAAAATCCCTGCTTCACGGAGATTTTGGCGTATCCTTGATTTATCGAAGACCTGTTCTGGATGTAATCAAAGAGAAGTTTGCAACCTCCTTGGCATTGATGATGACGGCATGGGTATTTTCCGGCATTATCGGTTTTGCCATTGGATGTGCCATGGGAATTTTTAACGGAAAATGGATAGATAAAATTTTAAAGAAGGTCTGTCTGATTATGTGTTCCATTCCCACCTTCTGGATTGGAATTGTGTTTCTGATGCTGTTTTCCGTACAGCTTGGCTGGTTTCCCATGGGTATGAGTGTACCAAAAGGTGTTCCGGCAGATCAGGTTACGATTTTGCAGAGAATTCACCATCTGATATTGCCGGCATTGACTTTAAGTTTTCTCTCTTTTGCCAATGTGGCGCTACATACAAGAGAAAAGCTGGTAGATGTTTTGGAAAGTGATTATGTATTATTTGCAAAAGCAAGAGGAGAGTCAAAATGGAGTATTTTAAAAAGACACGGCCTTAGAAATATTATGCTTCCTGCTATTACTATGCAGTTTGGCTCTTTTAGTGAGCTTTTCGGCGGTTCTGTTCTGGCGGAAACAGTGTTCTCTTATCCGGGACTTGGTGCGGCGGCATCTGCGGCAGGTATGGGCTCGGATATTCCCCTATTGCTGGGAATTACGTTGTTTAGCACCTTATTTGTTTTTGTAGGAAATATGCTGGCGAATATTATATATGGAATTGTAGACCCGCAAATCAGGGAGGGATATAGAAATGAATAGCAAAATTTTAAACAGACGAAAAAAGACCATTCTTTTTGCCATTCTGATTTTTGCGGTATTGCTTGGTGTTTATTTGTTAGGTGCATTTTTAAGCGATGAGCTGATACAGGCAGATTTTTCACAGAAAGGCTTAGCGCCGTCTCTGAAGCATCCTTTCGGAACCGATATGTTGGGAAGGGATATGCTGGTGAGAACCATAAAAGGCTTATCCGTAAGTATTGTCGTGGGCGTAGTTGCATCCAGCGTCAGCGCTGTGATTGCTTTAATTGTAGGAGTAATCGCAGCCACAGGAAAATCGTGGCTGGACCATTTGATGAACTGGCTGATTGATTTAGTTATGGGAATTCCTCATACAGTGCTTTTGATTTTAATTTCTTTTGCCTGTGGAAGAGGATTAAAGGGCGTTTTAATCGGTGTGGCGGTTACCCACTGGACAGGTTGGCACGTATTATTCGAAGCGAAGTCCTTCAAATTCGTTCTCAGCAGTACATAGAGGTTTCTAAAAAGCTGGGACATTCCAGCTGGTGGATTACCGTACATCATATTTTACCGCACATGGTTCCGCAGTTTTTAATTGGATTGATTTTAATGTTCCCGCATGCCATTATGCACGAGTCCGGCTTGACCTTCTTAGGCTTCGGACTTTCTCCGGAGCAGCCGGCAATCGGAATTATTCTTTCTGAGTCCATGAAATATATTTCAGCCGGTATGTGGTGGCTGGCATTTTTCCCGGGACTGATGCTGGTAATTATTGTTTTATTATTTGACCGTCTGGGAGAAAATCTGAAGAAGATTATTGACCCTTACAGCGCTCATGAATAGGAGTAAGAGATGAAAAAAGAACCGATTTTATCAGTAAAGGATTTGTCCGTATCCTTTCAGATGTATGATAATGGACTTGAAAATATGATTTAAAAGTAATTTCCAATCTGACCTTAGATGTACGGCCGGGAGAAATTGTTGCCATTGCAGGCTCCAGCGGTTCCGGTAAGAGCTTGCTTGCCCATGCGGTTATGGGACTTTTGCCGGAAAATGCTTCCATAAGCGGAGAGATTTCTTATAAGGGGAAAGTGCTCAGTCAAAAAGAAAAAGAAGCTTTACGTGGAAAAGAAATGGCGCTGGTGCCTCAGTCTGTCTCTTATCTGGACCCGCTTATGAAGGTGGGAACACAGTACGTGGAAGAAAGGCAGATAAGGAAATCATAAAAGCTCAAAGAGAGATTTTCCGGAGATTTCATTTAGATGAAAAAACAGAACAGCTATATCCTTTTCAGCTTTCAGGAGGAATGGCAAGAAGAGTTTTAGTTTCTACGGCAGTATTAAGCGGGGCAGAGGTGATTATTGCAGATGAGCCTACGCCGGGACTGGATTTGGAGATGGCATTGGAGGCTCTGAAAATATTCAGGGAGCTTTCCGATGAAGGAAAAGCAGTTATTTTAATTACCCATGACATTGATTTGGCGTTTCATATTGCAGACAGAATTGCAGTATTTTATGCAGGAACTACGGTGGAGATAGCAGCTGCAAAGGACTTTCTTGAAGGAGTAGACGCCCTTCGTCATCCGTATTCTAAGGCACTGTGGAAAGCTCTTCCGCAAAATGGCTTTGATCCAATTCCCGGTTTTCAGCCTTATGCAAAATATTTACCAAAAGGGTGTCTGTTTTCACCCAGATGTCCTCATAAGACAAAAGAGTGTGAAGAAAATATTCCCATGAGAGAGGTACGTGGGGGATATGTGAGGTGTATACATGCAGATTGAAGCAAAGAATATAAGCTTTCGGTATAGTGACAATCAGCCGTGGATTTTACAGGACGTAAGTCTGAAAATAGAAGAGGGGGAGCGGGTAGGCTTAATCGGACCAAGCGGATATGGAAAAAGCACACTGGTAAAAATTATGTCCGGATATTTAAGACCTACCAAGGGAGAAGTTTTGCTGGACGGAAAGCCTTTGCCGAAAAAAGGAGTATCTCCTGTTCAGTTGATTTACCAGCATCCGGAAAAAGCCATCAATCCCCGCTGGAAGATGAAAAAAGTGCTTCAGGAGTCGGGAATGTTCCGTGAAGAAGTGATGGAGGCGCTGGGAATTGAGAAGGACTGGCTGGAGCGTTATCCGAGAGAGCTTTCAGGCGGAGAGCTTCAGCGGTTTTGTGTTGCCCGTTCCTTATTTTCCGGTACACATTTTCTTTTTGCAGATGAAATGAGTACCATGTTGGATGTGATTACACAGGCACAGATTTGGAATTTAATGTTAAAAGAAGTAGAGGAGAGAAGGCTGGGACTTTTAATGGTTACCCATAATGCAGAGCTGGCAAAAAAAATCTGCACCAGAACAATCAATCTGGCGGAAATCAATAAAAGGGAGGATATCTGAAAATGTATGTAAATATTGTACTGTTTGATGATTTTGAAACCTTGGATGCCTTTGGACCGGCAGAAGTTTTCGGAAAGCTTCCGGAGGAATTTCATATCCGTTATCTTTCTGTCTCCGGAGATGTAATCAATAGTGTACATGGAGTAAAAGTGTGGACAGACTTTCTTGTACCGGAGGAAATTGACGGGATTTTAATTATTCCCGGAGGAAAAGGTGCAAGACGGCTTTTGTGGAAAGATGAAAGAGCATTAAATATCATAAAGAAAGCAGCGGAAAATTCAGATTATTGTCTGATGATAGGAAACGGCTCTGCAATTTTGGCGCAGACAGGACTTTTATATAGAAGGAGAATTGCCGATTTTCCTATGGACACCAACTGGAACAGAATGTTTACTGCCGGTATTGAGAGAATAGAAGGTGCAAAAGTGGCTATTGACGGCAAATTTTATTCCTGCGGAAATACGATACTGGGAATGGATACGGCTCTTTGGACCATCACAGATGTTCTGGATATTGCCGCAGCAGAGAAGGTGGCTAAGGAGCTGGGATATCCATGGAACGAAAATGCAGATGAGGATATTTACTGTTAGTATACTGCCCCGCTTATTAGGAGAAAAATATGGAAGATAGAAATCAGACCAAGTATGACAAAGCCATGGTGAACCGTTTGGCAAGGGCGACAGGGCATTTGAAAATGGTGAAACAGATGGTGGAAGACGGCAGGGATTGCAGTGAGGTGCTTATTCAGTTGGCAGCAGTGAAATCAGCGGTCAATGGAGCAGGCAAGGAAGTCTTAAAGCAGTATATGGAGGAATGTGTGGAGGAGGAGCTGGAGTTTCAGGATAAAGAGGGACTTGGAAAATTGAAGAAAGGGATTGACAGTTTTATCAAATAAAATTTTTGGAAAAAGGAACCCCCAGGGAGGCTTGTAAACCTTTAACAAGTAGTATATGATAAATATACAGTTACTGTTACAGGTTACTGAATTACTGCATGAATATGCAGATGCCGTATACATCCTCCGCATAAAAAATGTTATACGGCGAAAGCAATGTCGAATCCTCATAGACAAAGAAACAGAGACATTATCGATGGCAGGATATGGACTCTGTTTTTTGTTTAATGAAAGATAGTTGATATAAGACATGTTATAATCTAAAATAAGATTTATCAGAAACGTATAGGAGGGTGAAGTATCATGAAAAAAGAACCGGAAAGACTGGAAATGGACCTTGCGAAGATTTTTTTAACACCGCCCAATACCATGAAAGAAAAAGTGACCTTAGTGGTTATGATGGTAGTTGTCTTTGCCATGTTTTTTGCTCCGGTAGTGTTTACGGAGGTATCTCCTGTGAAAGGAATTTTCCTATCTGCACTTCCGGCAGTTTCTATTTCATGGGGCTGGATGGTATTGCTTCGCAGCTTGTTCCGAAAAAGAGAATTTTCCAAGAAAACAGATAACAAGAAGTAGCAGAGGGATTTTAATGGAGTTAAAACAAGAATTAGAAATACAGGCAAGGGTATCGCAGGAGATGGTTCAGGCTGTTTCAATTCTGCAAATGACAGCATGGGATTTAAAAGAATATGTACAGGAGGCTATGCTGGAAAATCCTGTGATTGAGCTGGAAGAAACCACGAGAAAACAGGATAATGAGGAGATTGTGAGAAAGCTGGAGTGGATGGAAAACGGAGATTATCAAAATAAAGTATATTATCAGCAGGAGCTGGAAGAAAGCAATGAATCTGGGAAGAAAACGAACCGGATTTAAGGGAATATCTGTTGGAACAGATGGCTTTTATGGATTTAGATAAGAAAGCTGCTTCTATTATCCGTTATATGATTCAAAGTCTTGATGAGAGAGGCTACTTGCTTGAGAATGAGGAGGAAATCGCAGATATTCTGGGGCGTTCATTGGAAGAAATACAAAGAGCCAGACAAATCTTGTGTACAATGGAGCTTTGGGAGTAGGAGCGCTTAATTTACAGGAATGTCTGCTGATACAATTACGAAAAAAAGGCTGTACTTCTCTTGCCTGTGAAATTGTAGAAAACTACATAGAGGAATTTGGAAAAAATCAATTATCGAAAATTGTAAAGAAAACAGGCAGGGATTTAAAGGAGATTGCACAAGCCTGTGAGCAGATTAAAGAACAAACCCAACCGGCAGGATATTTCCTGCAAGGCATATAAAATTATATTATTCCTGATGTGATTGTTGTGAAGCTAAAGGATTACTTTGAAATTTTAGTCAACGATTATGACAGTCCGGAAATTTTCATCAGTCCGTTTTACAGACAGATGATGAGAGAGCGGGGAGAAGAAACGGGAAAATATATCAAAGAAAAAATTCGTCAGGCAGAGTGGCTGAAAAGCTGTATAGAACAGAGAAATCGTACTTTATTGCAGCTTACAGAGGAAATTTTGCGAAGTCAGACAGAATTTTTCCAAAGGGGAAAAAATTATTTGAAGCCTATGACGCAAAAGGAAGCGGCAGAAAAGTTACAGGTACATCCTTCTACAATCAGCCGTGCCGTACAGGGAAAATATTTGCAGTGTACATGGGGGATGTTTCCTCTTTCCTTTTTCTTTTCTTCGGGAACAGATAAGGGTGCCGAGTATATAAAGGAATGTTTGAAACGCATTATAGAGAATGAGGATAAGAAAAATCCATACAGTGACAGGGTTTTGGCGGAAAAACTGCAGGAAATGGACATTGACATTTCCCGCAGAACCATTGCAAAGTACAGAAATTCCATGCATATCAGCGAAGCATTGGGACGAAAAGAATATTAAATATGAATACCGTATTTATGGATACGATATTGCAGACTCTGCCGACGGATGCCAAGAGCATCGGCAGTTTTGGTGATGTTGTATCCAAAATGCTCCAAAGCAGAACACAGGATTTCATGTTCATATTCGTCCATCATGTTTTGCAGAGATGTGTTTTGAAATGAGCAGAAGGTATCGGGAACTTTTTTCAGAGTTTCCGATGCTTTTTTCGTTTTTAGAAGATAAGAAGGCAAATGCTCTAAAAGGATGGTATTTCCGTCAGAGATATTGCGGACATAGTCTAATACATGAAACAATTCTCTTACATTTCCCGGCCAGTCATAATGGTAGAAAAGCTCCATAACCTCTGGACTGATTTCTGTGGAGCTGTGTACATATTGAAAAACAGTAGAACGAAGATGATATTGAATAAGCTCTTCTAAGTCTTCTTTGTGGTTCCTAAGGGGCGGCAATTCAATCATGACAGTGGAAAGACGGTAAAAGAGGTCTTTTCGCAGTTCGTTTTCCTTGATACACAGGAAAGGGTCTTTATTGCAGGAGGAAATAATTCGGACATCCATGGAAATGTCTTTTTGGCCTCCTACTCGGCGGAAGGAATTTTCCTGAAGAGCCCGCAGAATTTTTGACTGCATGGCAAGGCTCATGGAATTCATCTCATCTAGGAATAAAGTTCCCCCTTCTGCTTCCTCAAAATATCCGACTTTATTTTCACTGCCTGTAAAGCTGCCTTTTTGTGTTCCGAACAAAAGACTTTCAATCAGAGTTTCCGGAATTGCGGCGCAGTTTAACGCTACAAATTTTTTGTCTTTTCTGGGGCTGCAGCGGTGAATACTCTGAGCGAAAATTTCTTTTCCGGTTCCTGTTTCTCCCACCAGAAGAACAGAATTATTCTGTGGAGCAATTTTTCTGGCGATACGAACCGCTTTTTGGAGATTTTCGCCATTTCCGATAATATGCTCGAAGGTATAACCAGAAAAACGGGTAGGCGGAGTATTGGGCTGAAAATCACGCAGCGCTTTTTCAGCCTGAGCCATTTTTTCCTTGCTGCAATCAATGATATTCTGTGTCTGTTCAAATACAATAGCTCCGATTAGTTCATTGTCTTTGGAAACAGGATAGGAGGTATTGACAGATGCGATAGAAACTCCTGCGGAAGTAGAAAAATTGTCTACTCGGTTAATCACAGGCGATTTAGTACGCAAAGCTGTCATGGTGGTGCTGATTTGTTCGTCGAGAGCAAATAAATCTAAAAGATGACGTCCCCGAATATCCAGAGTAGGGGGATTTGGGAAAGCTTGCGGCTTGCCTGATTAAAAAACAGAGCATATCCGTTTTCATCATAAATCTGAACGCCATCGGTAATTAAATTTAAGGTTTGAATTAACAAATCCTCTAAGTGATTTTGCTTTACTAAAAAATAATAAAAGCCTTGATTGGGCGCATCCATTCTTTCGTAGGAGAAAGAGTCTCCATCCCACATAAACTCACCGCTTGTATCTTCTTCTGCAATAGGGAAAACAGAGGTGATGTGTCTTTGATAAGAAATCCAATTTTTAAATAATGGTGCATAAGTATTTTCTATATAAATATCTCCGTATTGTACGTGGAGAAACTGATATTGTTCGTTTGTGGTAAAACAGATATCATAAAAAGCTTTCATAGGAAAACGCTCCTTTTTGTAGTTTGTTTGTAAATTTCTTTTTGATTATTATATCAATAGAAAAGGTGAAAGACAAGAAAAGTGCCAAACAAATTTGCATAATGCCAAATAATTTTGCACTTTTAGGTTATATAGAAAAAAGAAAAGCACGAAATATCGCTGTTTTTTCGTTGGCACGGAAATTGCATATTAATATGGTATAAAACAAAAGAAAGGAGCGAGCCGATTTTGAAATCGGACAAAGAATAGTATGGAAGGAAATAAGACAAACAAAAAACCTATACGCTGGAACGTATTTATTCCTTGTTTTCTGGTGATAGGGGGCGCAGCAATTTTAGGCATCATAAACAATGAATGGCTGACAAAAGTTACAAAGGGGATTTTTCATGGTCGTTAAATTCATTTGGTTGGTTGTATCAGGTAGTTGCATGGTGACCTTAGTGGTTGTGGCATTGCTGACTTTTTCAAAGACAGGTAATATTCGCTTTGGAGGTAAAGATGCCAAGGCGAAATATTCTTTTGGTTCATGGTTTGCTATGACACTCACCGGCGGTATTGCAACAGGATTGATTACTTATGGTGTAAATGAAGTTTTGATTTATTTTGGAAATGTTTATGGAGAGCTGGATGGATATGGAGTGAAAGCACTGTCTGATGAGGCTGCACAGTTTGCTATGGGACGTAGCTTTTACAACTGGACTTTTGTTCCTTATGCTATGTACGCACTCTCCGGTGTGGTAATTGCGTATATGTATTTTAACAGAAAGAAAGAACTTTCTGTTTCCGCATCTTTAATTCCTCTTTTTGGAGAGGGTGTTACAAAAGGTTTCTGGAAGGCAATCATTGACGTATTATCTGTACTTGCCATTGCACTTGGACTGGCATCATCTCTTGGTGCAGGACTTGCCCTTATCGGAACAGGTCTTTCTTCTGCTTACGGCATAAAACAGGGCCCAATTGTATGGTTTGTTTTAACAGCGATTATTACAGCAACTTTTACGGTTGCATCTGTAACAGGTATTGATAAAGGAATTAAGTGGCTGGCAGGACTTACTTCTAAGATTTTTTATGTGCTTTTGATCGTATTGTTTTTAATTGGCCCTACACTCTATATTCTGAATATGGCAAATGTAGGATTAGGATATTGGTTAGACCGTTTCTGGACATGGGGATTTGATCCGGGAACAGTAGGAGGCGAAGCTCTGGTTACATGGTGGACTATGTATGACTGGGCTATCTGGATTGCTTATGCTCCACTTATGGGTATCTTTTTTGCCATTATTGCTTACGGAAGAACAGTCCGTCAGTTCTTGGTAATTAACTGGATTTTACCTGCATCTTTTGGTTTTGTATGGTTTTCCGTATGGGGAGGAACTGCTTTAAAATGGCAGACAAGCGGAAAAGCAGATATTATTGCCACAATTCAGGAAGAAGGAGCAGTAGCCGGAATTTGGGAATTCTTAAAACATGTGCCTTTGGGGGCAATTATTATTCCGGTAATTATTATTGCTCTTATTGCAGCCTTTTCAACCACAGCAGATACTATGTCAACGACCATTGCAGCCTTATGTACAAAAGGTGCAAAACACGATGAAGAACCGGCAATTTGGCAGAAAATCGTATGGGGTGTTTCCATTGGGCTGATTGCATGTATTATGGTTGCTTTCGGAGGCGGCGAGCAAGGTGTAGACGGTGTAAAATATCTGGCTGCCTGCGGTGGTTTTGTGGTTCTTACTATTTTCATTTTGCAGGTTGTTTCTGCAATAAAACTGTTTTTCTTAGATAAGGAAACAAAGAAGGATATTATGTAGCAGGAGGTTACAAATGGAGAACAGCAAAAATATAAAAAAGGTGGAGCTGGGTAATCCCATTCATCTGGAAGAATTTGTAGCAGTTGCACGATATGGGGCAGAGGTTGTTTTTTCTGATGAATATTGTCAGCGTGTAAAGAGAAGCCGTACCTTAGTGGAGAAATGGGTAGAAGAGGAAAGAGTCATGTATGGTGTTACCACAGGTTTTGGCGCTCTTTGCACAAAAGCAATCGGAAAAGAAGAAACAGCACAGTTACAGGAAAATATTATTTTAACCCATGCAGTTTCCGTGGGCGAACCGTTAAGAGAAGAAGGAGTTCGCGGAATTATTCTTATGGTTTTACAGAATTTAGGACGGGGAAACAGCGGTGTGCGTCTGGAAATTCTGGAAATGTACAGAGAGTTTCTGAACAAAGGAATTACTCCGAAAGTACCGGAAGCAGGAAGTGTCGGATATCTGGCGTTAGAGGCGCATACAGCTCTGGTATTATTGGGAAAAGGAGAGGCATGGTATCAGGGAGAATTGCTTTTGGGAGAAGAAGCTTTAAAAAGGGCAGGCATGAAGCCTATGGAATTAAGTTCAAAGGAAGGGCTGGCTCTTGTTTCTGGAACAACATCTCCCACAGCTCTTGGAGCGCTGGCTTTATATGACATGTTACAGGCAGCCAAAACAGCGGATATTATCGGCGCTTTGACAGTGGAGACCTTAAAGGGTGTGATGAATGCTTTTGACGAAAGAGTGATGAAGGTACGTCCTCATGGGGAACAGGCGAAGGTGGCAGAGAATATCAGAAAAATCCTGAAAAATTCCAAAGTAATAAAGAAATATCAGGGAAGCCGTGTGCAGGATGCCTTATCTTTAAGATGTATGCCTCAGCTTCACGGCGCATCCAGAAAAACCTTAGAGGATGCAAGGAGAACACTGGAAATTGAAATGAATTCCTGCTGTGATAATCCGATTATCTGGAGCGAACCGGGAGAGGAGGATGTAATTTCAGCCTGTAATGCGGACTCCTCCTATGTAGGGCTGGAGATGGACAGCGCCAGTATTGCAGCCTGTACCTTGGGGAAAATGTCTGAACGGAGAAATAATCGAATTATTGATGAAAATCTCTCCGGATATCCGTGGTTCTGCATCAGCCAGCCGGGATTGAATTCAGGACTTATGATACCGCAGTATACACAGGCAGGACTACTCAATGAAATGAGAGTTTTATGTTCACCTGCAACCATTGATAACACGCCTACCTGCGGTAATCAGGAGGACTATGTTGCCATGGGATATTTTGCTTGCAGAAAAGCAGTAACAGTGGCAGAAAAGCTGGAATACATTCTTGCCATAGAGCTTTTATCCGACTATGAAGCGCAGCAGTTCCAGGATAAGGACGTAGAAGTAAGCTCTGTGTCAAAAGCCGTGTACAGCGAATTAAAAATGACAGTTCCTGTTATGGAAAAAGACATGATTTTGCATCCGCATATTGAGCATATCAGAAAGCTTATTCATTCCGGCAGGATTTTAGAAATTGCAGAAAGTACAGTGGGAAGTTTGAAGTAAAATAACATAGAAAGCATCATTGATATTTGGTATAATAGGAAATATCAGTGGTGCTTTTTGTTTCATGCTCTGCAAGGATAGCGCTGTGGCGAAGGAGGTAATTTTGTGGGATATAAGCAGGCTTTAAAAGGAAATCAAACGGAGACCTTCCATGCCGTGATTACAGATATAGGAGAAAATGGCAGTTCTATGCAGGTGGAAGGACTGGAAACCAATGATATCAACAGCCGAGGAGCATTTATTTTTTCAGTAGAAGACGATACAAAACTGGAATGGCATCATGCTCCTATAAAGCTTTCGGAATTTGACGTGGGAGATTGTGTTGCCGTAACCTACACAGGAAGTATTATGGAAAGTTATCCCGGACAAATTGAAAAGGTAACAAAACTTCAGCTTTTAGATGATGAGAAATAAAGAAAGAGAGTGAGTATAAAATGGGAAAAATTAAAAAGGAAGAAATCTGGTCCATACCCAACTGTATGGGGTATTTTCGTGTTCTGCTGATACCGTTTTTTTGCGTAATTTATTTGAATGCAGACAGTGTGAAGGATTATTATCTTGCAGCAGGGCTTGTATTGGTGTCTACAATTACCGATTTATTTGACGGAAAAGTAGCCCGAAAATTTAATATGGTAACAGAGCTTGGAAAATTCGTAGACCCCTTTGCTGATAAGCTTACGCATGGGGCAGTAGCATTATGCCTGTGTACCAGATATAAGCGTATGATTTGGCTGGTGGCGCTTATGGCAATTAAGGAAGGTTTTATGGCAGTTATGGGCTGATAAATCTGCGCCATGGCAAGAAATTAGACGGAGCAAAATGGTATGGAAAATATGTACGGCTACTTTGTTTGTAGTTTTAGGCGTGCTGGTTTCATGCCAAAAATTTCAGGGAGAATTGCAGATGTGCTGATTTTAGGTGAAATGGTAATTATGGCGATTGTGCTGGTTTTATATGCCTTTGAATTTCGGAAAATGGCAAAATAATCTTAAAAGAATTCGTTCTTGCATCTTTGGCAAAAAAGAACTATAATTGTCTATTTATAAGCAATACTTTTAGGAAGGAATAGTGGAAATATGAGTGTCTATGCGATTTATTTTAGTCCAACAAGAAGTACAGAAAAAATTGTAAAATTATTAGCCAAGGAATTTGGTACATACGGGGAAATTGATTTAAGTAAACAGAATTCAGGGGAAAATGTAAGAGCCTTTAAAGAGGAGGACATCTGTATTTTCGGTGTGCCTTCCTACGGCGGACGAGTACCTGCGCCGGCGCTGGAACGTATGAAAAAAATGAAGGGGAATAAAGCAAAAGCTGTTTTAGTTGCCGTATACGGAAATCGTGCTTATGAAGATACATTGCTGGAATTAAAGGAACAGGTAGATTTATGCGGATTTCATGTGACAGCAGCCGTGTCAGCAGTAGCAGAACATTCGATTATGCACCAGTTTGCAAGAAAAAGACCGGATGCAAAGGATAAAAAAGAATTAAAAGCATTTGCTGAAAAAATTGCTCATAAGATAAAATCCGGTGATGAGAAAGAAATTTCCGTACCGGGAAACAAACCTTACCGTAAATATAATGGTGTTCCGTTAAAACCAAAAGCAGGGAAAGACTGTAAAGGCTGCGGCTTATGCGCACAGGTCTGTCCGGTGGGAGCAATACCGGCTGAGTCACCGAAAAAACAGATAAAAGCAAATGTATTTCCTGTATGAGATGTATACAGGTTTGCCCGAAAAAAGCAAGAAAAGTGAATAAGCTGAAATTAAAAATTGCATCTATGAAGATGAAAAAAGCTTGTGAAGACAGAAAGAAAAATGAATTGTTTCTTTAAAGATTTGTAAAAATACAGCAGGATAAAGGAGAAGAGCCTTTTGTCCTGCTTTGTTTTTTATTTCATAGGAACTTGCGTCCTATGAAACAAAAATGCTCCGCAAGGATGCGTATCGCGGAATGAAATCAATCACTTTGTGAACCGACTCGCGCGCGGAGATTGGTGTCAACAAGCGCAATCTTTTTTATAATATAGTTTCTAAAATGTGCAACAGTAAAGGAAGATTTGCTGAAAACAGACTTCCGCAAGTGGAAAACTTTG
>ENA-OQIC01000610-OQIC01000610.1-human-gut-metagenome-genome-assembly--contig:-NODE-610-length-15159-cov-2.724854_pt1 | contig 15159 bp, 10 predicted proteins | sample MGYA00242572_ERZ504736 | MGnify/ENA primary metagenome ERZ504736 (study PRJEB26092, sample SAMD00036201) | human gut metagenome | host: Homo sapiens | study: EMG produced TPA metagenomics assembly of... | reverse complement strand
AGGATAATGCGGAATAACCGTGTGGATAATAGTCTTGCCGCAATGGGGGATGCCATTGTTTGGAATGAGTTCCATATGTCCACGGAATTTCCAATTTATTGGGATTAATTTAAAAAAGCCACACACACTTTTTGTCCTATAAGCCTGATTTTTTATTCAATTCGTTACAGTACCTTTTCTTTATCCATTATAGTTTTTATCAAATCACATATATCATCAAATATTATATGCTGTGCATAGCTATACTCATATTGATATATCTCCCAACGTTTTTGCATTTCTTTACTATGTTTAACAGAATCCAAAATGTTAGGATAATCAGAAAAAATAAACACCGAATTTCTTCTCGTTGCCGTTTTATGTATTGCCTCAAATAATACTGAAAAATCAATCCGTTCCTCAAAGAGTTTTAAAAGTAAAAAGACATCGTAATAATCTCTCGGTCTTGTGCTCTGATCACCTCTGGATAATATGGTTTCAATTTTTTCTGCCAATACAGTAACAAAGCTATACGCCAAAATTGAGATACTTCTATTCTCAAATAATAATGGATATGAGTATTTAATCTCCTTCGGGCTGATACTATCACCGGTTGTAATATCTATTTTTAAATCTACAGCTAATTTCGAATTAGCATATTCTCCTTTTAAGGCTGCTCTATAACCAGCATAATCATCCGTTTCCCGTATTTCCTTAATTGAACTCAACACAAATGCAACTTCATCATTAAGCTGTATATCAATTATCTCTGATATCATAGATTCTATACTTTTTGAGTAACTGGATATCCTTTAATTGTTGCATCCATATCCATTGTTGATCGTGCTGATAAACCGGCAATAGAAGCAATCAAAAATCCGCCCTTAAGAATAAACTTATCTTTATAAGATGATAAAGACATTCGTTCTAAAAATCGTTCTAACATAAAGTTTTGTAAAATAGATTGAGCTGTTATCTGATTTTTCCTTCGCAACTTTTTGTATTAATTGTCTTTAAAATTTTCATAACATTACTTCATTGCAATACCTCTAAATAAGGTTCTAATTCTCTTATCCACTTTTAGTATTTTGGCATAAAATGACAATAAGGGAATATTTTTAGACTTACTACTCATATATTGTTTGAAGGCATCTGTTATCACTTGAATTTCAACTCTATTAGTGACTTTCACAATATCACAAAGTGTTCTCTCAATATTATACGCTCTGACCAAATTACCTGATGGACTAGTCACCTCTTCAACACCTAACTCAAATACATCTTTCTTTACTTTATTGCATCTAAACCCACTTCTAATGGGGGCCGATGTATTATAACCTTCAGGAAATGTAAACTGTAATTGCATTGGTGTTCTATCTGTAAAACCATGTAAATACAAAGCTGTCCCTAATGAAAAAATTCCTCTTTTATAGCTAACTTGTGCGTTTAAAAACTCATCTTCCCATGCTTCCGGCAACGTATATACACCACGAGATACTTTCTCTAATTTATTATCCTTAACAAGTTGCGATAAATAATTTCTCGATAAATTGGCTTCTGAAACCATAGAGGAAGTAACAATACCATTATTTTCATAGGCCATTTTTATTACAGCACTTTTACTCATATAGCTCCCCCCTTAAAACAAAATAACTTTCTTGCTCTAATTATATAAATTTAGAGCAAGAAAGTCAAACCATGCCCGTATTTAATTTTAAATAAAGCCATCTTAACCGAGTTCTTTCGCCATCGCATCAATACGTCCTAATAAAGTCTGAATCAACCCGGGCACTTTTCGCTCGAGCACTACCACGACTTCCCTACTCGTATCAACCGCCTCAAAGCGTGCCATCACTTCAATTAATCTTTTTTCAAAAATATCCGGCACTGCCGCTTTCAATGCAGCATAATCGATATCATGAACCCTGTTACATAAGTAAGTTCACGGTCATGAGTACCGTTTTCAGCAAACGCTTTAGACAAATTATATGGTGCCGGCTGTGCTTCATAATCACCACTAAAAGAGTTATATGCAAAGGTTCGGCCATTATCAAAAATAGGCGCCAGACCTATAAACTCAAGTGTCTCACTGTTCCGTAAGATACCGAAATTCCCCCAATGACGATCATCGTTCATTGTCAGATAATCAATAATAATCATTTCTTCCAGCTGCTTACGAATTTCATCCGTTACGGCACAACCATTTTGTCGTAGAAATTCCAAATAATTATCTAACCCGTTTAAATGATTGGTTCTGGATTTTTCCAATTGCCAAGCCGGTATAAACTCGATGGACGCCGTCGTGAACGCATCACAAGCGGATACGACCGAGCCACCGAATGTTCCCAAACGATACAACACATGGTTAAAACCCAGTACATCCAATAAATCGGAAACCACCGCTTCATTAAAAGGCTCCTGCATAAACGGCTGATTACCTGTTTTATATAGAACCGGCGATTCATCTGTATGCAACCACATCTGCGGTAAAGTACCGTTATTCGAAGTATTCGGCGTATGACTATGAAACGAAATCAGCGTTCTATCGCCAATCTGTTTTTTCAACGTCGTCAAAGATGAGATAAATATCGAATCATCTTCAAATGAATTATCATAGAAGTTTACATCAGCCCAAGTTACTTTACTGTCGGCCGGTTTAATCCAATAATGATCGGACACGCTAAGCATATAGGAGCGCAAGGATAGTTCCAGCGAGGAATCACTGTCAAAGTAATCCTTAATGGCACTGATATTGGGCCGTTCTTTAGGAATAACTCGATGATCCAAAAATTTATTCAAATTATATTCGTAGCCACGGAAGTTATCAATCATATATGGTGGCAAATGAGCAATACTTAACACTTCATTAACCTGTGCCCAAAGCATCATATTATCAAAAGAAAATAAAATACAGGGCACATCCTTATGCATTAATAAACATGTGCTATCCATAAATATATTATGCTTCATGATGTGCCCCTTTCGTGCAAGTTTTATTCAATTCAAACGAAGCCTAAAATATCTAATAAGAGCATTCGTGTAACGACAAACTTAACCCACCAAAAATTTTATTTCCCTTCCAATTCAGCTTCCCATTCGGTATGGAAAATACCGTCTTGGTCAACACGTTCATACGTATGTGCACCGAAGAAGTCGCGCTGCGCCTGAATCATGTTAGCGGACAAATTGGCACGACGATAGCTGTCGTAGTAATCAAGGGATGCGGAGAACGCCGGAGTCGGAATGCCGAAACGTTTGGCTTCGATAATCGCTTCACGCCATTTAGCCTGATGCTGTTCGATGGCTTCAATGAAGAACGGATCGAGAAGCAAGTTGGTAAGTTCCGGATTGCGTTCGAACGCTTTTTTAATATCTTCCAAGAATACGGCACGAATGATACAACCACCACGCCATAAGAGCGCCATATCACCAAAGTTGATATTCCAGTTGTATTCTTTGGCTGCTGCTTTAATCAACGCAAAGCCCTGTGCGTAAGAACAGATTTTGGATGCATACAATGCGGAATGAATAGCATCAATAAAGCTTTTTTGTCGCCTTTGTATTCCCCTTCAGGACCTTTGAGCATCTTAGCCGCTTCCACGCGTTCCGTTTTGTAAGCCGACATGCCGCGCGCAAATACAGCTTCCGCGATAGTCGGAATTGGTACTCCTAAATCAAGGGCTTCCTGGCTCGTCCATTTACCGGTACCCTTTTGGCCCGCTTTGTCGAGGATTTTTTCCAATAAAGGCTCGCCCGTTTCTTTGTCACGTACGCGCAAGATTTTAGACGTGATTTCGATTAAATAAGAATCGAGTACGCCTTTATTCCATTCGGTGAACACTTCGGCCATTTCTTCGGCACTCATGTGGAGCAACTCTTTCATCATGAAATACGCTTCGGAGATGAGCTGCATATCGCCGTATTCGATACCGTTGTGCACCATTTTTACATAGTGACCGGCACCGTCATCACCAACATAGCTGCAGCAAGGACCGTCAGCCACCTGAGCGGCGATGGACGTGAAAATTTTTTCCACTTCTTTATAGGACGTTTCGTTACCGCCCGGCATGAGGCTTGGACCGTTAAGAGCCCCTTCTTCCCCGCCGGATACGCCAACGCCTAATAAGCGGAAGCCTTTAGCTTCGAGTTCCTGGCTGCGGCGACGCGTATCTTTGAAATACGAGTTACCGCCATCGATTAAGATGTCGCCTTTATCCAAATATGGCAAGAACGCTTCAATCATGTCATCTACCGGTTGGCCAGCTTTTACGAGGAACATGATTTTGCGAGGTTTAGCGAGCATGTTAACGAGTTCTTCAGGGCTGTGAGCGCCGCCGATGTTGCTTCGTGACCGAATTTTTGCAAACTCATCCGTTTTCTGCGGCGTACGGTTATAAACAGCAATGCTAAAACCTTTGTGTGCCACATTACGCGCTAAGTTTTGACCCATAACGGCCAAACCGACTAAACCGAATTCATATGTCTTATTTTCCATATTTCGTCTCCTCTGCCACAGCCAGCCAGGCGTCCTGTTGTTGCGCCAGCTGCTGTGCTTTTTTTATAACTCTTACAAACGCAGGGGGAATATCCTCCCGCTCTTTTATATTATACGCAATACACTTGCCGATAGTAATTCCTTTTTGAAAAAACAGCCAACTGAAGTAATACACTTCCAATAGGTGTTCTTCCCGATTCGGAATCGAATTTAATTTGCGTTCGTGAAACGCCCGGTTCACCAGACCTTGAGCTGACTCATTTTGCGACTTGGCGTACTTAATCAGCTTATCCACCCTTGGGTGATGGCTTTTGGACACCAGCTGTGAACCGCCTTCAAGACTGACTACCATGCGCACAATATTATCCAAAACGGACCGTTGCGCCGGCGAATCAAGTGACTGACCAAATCATATTCATAGCAAATTGTATCCGTGAAATATACTTGCTTTTTACCCGCCCGTACGTCGGTACGCACATCCCTATCATATAGGGCAATGACGGGAATGTCAAAACGATTAAATAATTCAGCCAATCGGCTGATAGACCCTTGGCCGCGGGCATTGATAAGCCCGATGCCGTAAAAGTCGAGCGGAATACCGAGCGTTTTGGCAAACTGCCGAAAACTACTGTACTCTGTTTCGCCCTCTACTATCATAACACAACGTGTATAGAGGGCCTCTTTGACCGCTGAAAAATAAGCAATCAAATGTTCTTCCGCCTCCGACGACACTTCAAAGGTCACCCCGCAGGCAATCTTCAACGACCCCGACGGCTGGCGATAAAAGCGAATAATCTGCCGATAATCATCGGACAAAACTTCCGCCGAATGGGTAACGATAAAGACCTGGCCTAAAATACCGTCAATGCCGAACACATCTTTTAAGATGCGCAAAAATCCGATATTCTCATTGGCCATCATTTCTTTAAAATAATCTACCATGGCCCGCTGCATGAGCGGGTTCAAATGGGTTTCTACTTCATCGAGGCTGATAGCCAGCGGTAAATACCGTTTTCCCTTCATCACGACAATACGCGACTCGAGGCGATTTTGTTTTTTCAAACGAAAAATCTTCTGCACCAAGCGAAATACCACCATGGCCACGAGGCGTAGCGCATCAGGCGTATAAAAGCCGGCATAACGCTCGCTCTTATCAATTTTCGTATGCGTCATGGATCCTCGTTCCATAAGCGGCCATTGCGTCAACTGAGCCAATACAATAATCATGTAAATCGGCAAATGAGGCATGACCATTTGAAACTGCCGAATGCGCAGCGCAATGAGCGACATAGACTTCGTGACGGGCGAATCTTTTTTACAAATCGCCACATCGAGGGCCTCGCCCAACAAATCGCGGAGCTCTTCGTAAAAGGACTCCTCCTTCGTGTCGAAAGAATAAATGCCAATATCCTTCAAGGCAAAATAGGCCATGTAAGTGAGCGTTTTAAGCGGTACCGACCGCCGTGCCGTCGTAGTCAACACCTCATAAAGACGCGGCTTCGTCGCTACATTCACCTGCTCCCACTCGAGCAGAATACGACCGTTTTTAACCGCCTTAATCAATAAGGGAGGCAACTCTTCGTGCGGCGTCACCACGATTCAAGGCGAACCTTGACGGGTTTTACGATATCAAAAAAATCCCCTTCCACCAGCCTTCTGCCGGATGTCATGATCTGAATCAAGGCCAACAAATTAGACTTCCCAATCGAGTTTTCACCAATCAGATAATTACAATGCTCGTGAAAACTCAACTTCGTTTGATTCAAGTTACGAAAATTCTCAATTTCCAAAGTTGCTAAGTACATATCGGCACCTACCTTTGTTAGGGCTTATACTTTGACGTGTTGCTCTTTTAAACGAGCAATCATAACCGATGCGACAAACATCATAATACCGGCCAAGACCGTCAGCCACGATAAGGTTTCGTCAAAAATCACAAAGCCCCACATGGCGTTGAAGAATACGCCGATATATTGTAAAAATTGTGCCACAACTGCATTGGTGGCCACAAATGCACCGGTCAGGAAGAATTGGGCAAATACGGAAATCCCGCCGATAATCCCAAGGATTACCCATTGCCGCAAATCAGGCCATACAAAATCAGGTCCCATCAAGATACCACCGACAATCATGGTGGTCACTAAGAAATAAAACATAATCTCATAATTACTGTGATGTCCCACTTGGCTGAGCTTGCGAATCGTAGTGTAGGCAGCGGCCGCAAAGGCAGCACCGGCGATGGCGTAGAGCGAATACCAATGGAACTCACTAAACGACCAAGGCTTAATCATAAGGCAAACAGCCGCCAAAATCAAAAGAAGCCATTTACCGGCCCCTTTCGGAACTGACTCTTTCAAATAGAGTGTGCTAAAAATAAACACGAAAATGCCGGACAACTGAAATAAAATCGCCGCGTCGGCCAACTTCATGTACGCCAAAGCAATAAAGTTACACAAGTTGCCTAAACCGCCGAAAATCCCGCGAACCGTAAGCATCCCGCGATTTTCCGTGGAAAAGGCAATGCCCTTGACCCGCATATAGATAAGGACTGCCACCGTGCCGATGAGGCCGCGGAAAAAGGTAATCTCCGCCGCCGGCATGGCTTGCCCCAGCATTTTTACAAATAAATTCATGATACTAAACGCCAAAGCGGATGCAATGGCATAGAAAAAAGCTTGTCTCACGTTGTCACTACTTTCTTAATGTATTACTACTATTTTGATTGCTATATAGTATCAACCAACAACTTATATCGTTAATAAGTAGGATGCGTCTGACTCAATATAGCTTATTTTTTAAAAGTATCGACAAAAGCAAGTATTTCTTTCCCCATTGATTCTTTATCAATGACTTTGGTAAAACGCAATTCCTTCGCCTGCAAAGCAGCCAGTTGTTTCGGGAACGCCACGCCCGTCACCGCACTGATGTGCTCAAGGCTTTCATATGGCGTATCGCCGGTCTGAATTTCCAAGGCTTCGCAAATCGGATTCGGGAACTTGAACGGATGGGCCGTCGCCGCAATCACCGTATGACGGCCACCATCTTCCGGATGCGCCTGCAATTCCTTCATGTAGGCCCCCATGGCCACCGCCGTGTGCGGATCCAACAAATAACCGTAGGAGTTATAAACCTGCGCAATGACAGCTTTCGTTTCTTCGTCGGAAACAAATTGACCGCTGAAATCCTTCTGAATGCGCTGTAACTCTTCGGCCGTTACCGACAAGGAACCGTTTTGTTTTAAATCCTTCATGCGGCTGTTGGTGGCTTCGTAATCCTCGCCGCTCACATAATATAAGAAGCGTTCAAAGTTGGAACTTTCCAAAATATCCATGGACGGTGAAATGGTCGTGTAGAATTCACGCTTCATATCATAGGTGCCCGTTTTGAAAAAGTCCGTCAACACATTATTACGATTGGAAGCACAAATCAACTTACCGATTGGCACACCCATCTTTTTCGCATAATAAGCGGCCAAAATATTGCCGAAGTTGCCGGTAGGGACCACCACATTAAACACTTCATCGCGATGAATAGCACCCTGTTTACAAGTTCTGCATAGGCTGCCACATAGTAAACCACCTGCGGTGCCAAACGACCGACATTAATGGAGTTGGCACTGGAGAAACGAACTCCCTTAGCCGCCACTTTTTCAGCCATCGATTCGTCCACAAAGAGGCGTTTTAAAAATTGCTGCGCATCGTCAAAGTTACCGCGAATAGCCGTTACATTAACATTATCGCCCTCTTGTTTCTGCATCTGTTCTTGCTGCATCGGACTCACGCCATCGGTCGGATAAAAACCTGAATGTGAGTGCCCGGCACATCTTTAAAACCTTCCAGCGCCGCTTTACCGGTGTCACCGGAAGTGGCCGTCAAAATAAGCACCTCATCCGTTTCTTTTTCCGCTTCTTTGGCGGCTACCAACAAATACGGGAACAAGGACAATGCCATATCCTTAAACGCCTGCGTACGTCCGTGGAACAATTCGAGCACCGATAAACGTTCCAAAATAGAATGCAACGGTGCAATTTCAGGCGTACTGAAATTTGCTTTGCTGTAAGCCGACGCAATCATGGAACGTAATTCCGCTTCATCAAAAGTTGTGAAAAGATTTTTTAATACGGTATACGCAATGTCCTCGTAGGATTTCTCCGCCACCATGTCATAAGTCAGACAGCGTTCCGGAAATAAGGCCGGCACATATAGACCCCCGTCACTTGCCAAGCATGGAGCAATGCATACGTTTCACTTACCGTTTCTTCACTTCGTGTACTTCGATACTTCATCTCTCTACCCTCATACTTCTACTAATCTAAAATAATAATAGAAAATTTCTCTATTACTTCTTTCAATTAATTATACCGAAAATACACATTTTTTTCTACCTACCACAGCGACGCTTTCCCCCTTAATTACGGCACCGTTATAAGTTATTACATTATTTTTACAAAATGTTGTAAAAAATAAAAATCTCCCGGCCCCTAAAAATAAACGAATATCGGAAACTTTTAAAAGCTTATGTTTTCTTTAAATTTTACATAATTTTTAAACTTTACTGCTATAAGGGTTTACATTTCGAAACAATAAGTATATAATAGCTATGTTGTTATGGACCACTAGCTCAGCTGGCAGAGCACCTGACTCTTAATCAGGGTGTCCAGGGTTCGACCTGGTGGTCCACCATTTTTATGTCCAAAATTTGATATATTGCACTTAAAATCAAATAAAGAGCGATAGTAATACTAATCCCGGTGATCCGGCTATAGTTAGTACTATCGCTCTTTTTAATTATTCAGTTGTAAGCTCTATGCAGTTATAATGCAACATTTAACCTCTACACACTATTTAGCTGCAAATGTTCTCTACTCTTATTTGTTAACCAACGAATTTACGAGCTGAGTCAACTCTTCTATACGTTGTTTCTGTTCTTCCAATTGAGCGCTTTGCGTATCCAATTTTTGATTTTGCGACTGAATCATGGACTGCTGATCGTTAACTACACTACGGAGACTATCGATTTCCTGAGCCATCGCTTGGCTAGATCCGTAGTTAGTTGTCTGACCGGCACCAACACGCCAAGTTACACCGGCGTTAACCATGTTTTCACCGCCACCAAAGGAACTGCCGAGGCTGAACATCATGTCGCTATGTGGACGATAGAACGCACCAACTGCTACTGCATTCGCACCTTTGTAGTTACCCACACCGGCTGCAAATTCCCATCTTGTCGTCGGATTGTAATCTAACGGATGTAAAGCTGCAAGAGCTGCTGCACCGGCACCGACACGGTTCACACGGTTATCCAGTTTGTTAATCTGATTACCTAAATAGTTCATATTGGAACCGATATTCGTTACCGCACTATTTAACTGACCAACATTGACCGCATCAGTTTCAGCTTCACCGGCTACTACATCATGAATCTGATTTTTACCCATGCTGATAGTATCACTAGTGAGCTTAATATCTGATTTAGCTGCATCAGTAGTCTTAATCGTTACACCATCCGTATTAACCGTAGTATTACCCGTTACAAGTTCCGTAGTCGTTACACTATCAGTACCGATAACAGTTGCTGTATCACCAGAACCTACAGTAACACGTTCTAAACCGGAAAGTTTGGATGATAATTTAACTTTAAAACCTTTAGTTCCGTCATTCACGACACCAATATTGCCCTCAGTCAGAGGTTCCATCGCTCCACCGGTGATACTTAAGGTTTCAGCATTACCGACTTCAATTTTTTCTTCGGTATCGCTGATAAACTCACGTTTAGCATTTTGAATGGCCTCAATATCGGTATTAATGTCACCGATTTGAGTTCCAATATTATTTACCGCATCACGCAATTGTCCTTCAGTTGCGGCACGGTTTTCCACGATACCGTTCGTTTCAGGCTTCCAAGTCGTATTGTCGAGACCTGTAATATAGTGACCTGTCTTATCCGGATTAATCAGATTGCCCTCTTTGTCTTTCGCCGTATCACCTTGCTTACCAATAGTGAGCTGACTACCTTGGGCACCAATTGTTACTTGCCCATTAGAGCCATTAACTACTACTTGATTATTGCCTGTACCGGCAGTAATATTCGATGTCGTACCATCAACTACTACTTGTTGCCCCGGTGCAGCTGCGTTATTCAATGTAATTTTATCATTCAAATCAATAGTATTTGTCTTAACTCCATTATCATCAGTTGTTGTGTTAATAGTAATATTTTTACCGGAAGATAATTTACTGTTGGTAGCCTCTTGAGTTAATTTAGAAGATAACTCTTTAAGCTGTGCCACGTTAACGGCATCATAATCATCAGCACCACCGGCCACATTCGTAATACGACGACGATTAGCTGCTACAGTATCATCACCGATTGTGTATTCAGCATTGCCTACGGAAACCACACCATTTTCCGCTGCAAAAGCTTCGTTTGTTAAGTAGGCTTCCGTTTTCACACTATCAGGAATATATGCTAAAGAATTTTGCCCCAAAGCGACTGAATTATTAGAGGCAACACGCGCTTTCTGACCAATAGCAATACCATTATTTACCGTGCCTGTTCCATCCAAGGTATTAGTAATTGCATAGGATCCAATAGCAATTGCATTATCGCCGTACGCACGCGCCCAGTGCCCAAGTGCCGTTGCTTCATTACCATTAGCATACGCCTGTTTGCCTAATGCCGTTGCATAGTTACCTTTACCAATAGCCATTATGCCGACTGCCAAGCTATTCGTATCATGTGCTTCAGCTCCGGCACCTAAAGCAGTCGTCTGATAGCCAAATGCTTTAGCCGAGTTGCCAAGAGCAATTGAGTTCATTTGTTCTTTGCCTGCTTCAACCACAGTGTCATCATCTACAACTGATGTACTATTACCCGGCACACCTTGCACTGGTCAGTAGAACGTATAGGACCCACATAAGCACTTACACCAATTGCTAAACCATTATTAGCACTACGTTCAGTAAGGGCTCCATAACCTAAAGCCATACTTTGATTGCCGTTAGCTTTTGTTTGAAGACCAATAGCTACCGTATTTAATTCATTTGCCTGCGTTTCACGCCCAATCGCTATCGAGTCATTTCTCGTTACTTTAGCCGAATAGCCGATTGCGACGGACTGATTAGCAGCCGCAGTAGCACCATACCCCATTGCTACTGCAACTGTGCCTGAAGCGTTGCTCCCAGCCCCTGCAGCAATACTCCAGCTGCCTGACGCACTCGATCCATTACCAATAGCTGTATCAGCTGACTTAGTAGCTTTAGCATTTACACCGGCAGCCAAAGCACCTGCCCTGTAGCACCATCATTACCTCTATTTCCCGCATCAGTAGAATTTACCGAAAAATATCTTGTTTTATTAGTATCTAGTGCACTAGTTGATGCTAAACCACTTACTTTATAAGTCGTTCCATCATTACGAGTAAAGGTAATCGTATCGCCACTCAATGTAGCACTATCAGTTATTGTATCTTTTGCATTAACTTTGTACTGAGTATAACCCGCACTCGTATCTTTATCTATGCTGCTGATATTAGTGCCTGCAAGCACTTCAACTTTGGCAGCTTTAAGTTGGGCTATATTAACTGCGTCAGTATCAATTGTCCCGGCTGCCACATTAGTAATCTGACGGGTAAGACCTTCTTCACCATTACCAAGCGAGAGTGACCCCATGCCGGCCATCCACGGTGCAACCATCAATCGATACTTCATACCGGCATCCTTAGCCGCCTGTGCATTTTCCGGAGTTGGGTTCTGATAATATACAGCAGCCGCCGCATTCCATGCGTCTAACGCAGTCTGCATTTCAGGTGTAAAGTTAAAATTAGTTTCTGTAAGAGGATCATAACTAAGAATATTCTCTCTACGATCAGCAACAGAATAACTTCCCAAAGCAATGCCATTAGGAACTGTATTTCTCGTTTCTCGTCCAATACTTACACCGTTATCGGCCATCTCTGTTGCCGATGCCAAGTACCCAATTGCAATACTATCTATATTAGCAGCCTCAGTAAATCCACCAATTGCAATGCTCTGATAGTGCTTCGCCTTAGCTCCTCCACCTATGGCAATAGACTCTACACCGGTAGCACCATCATTATCTTTATTGCTTTCTGTTGAAGAATTTACAGAAAAATAAGAAATTTTATTAGCATCAACCTTACTATCTATCGCCTTCAACTGCGCTATGTTAACAGCATCCGTATCTTCGGTACCGGCTGCCACATTTGTAATTTGACGAGTTTCCTTACCTTTTATACCAACACTGACCGCACCACGATTACTGTTCCAAATAACAGAACCTGCGTTATCCGTCTGGAATTTAGTCAATTCATCACCGGTTAAGCCTGGTACATAGCCAAATAATTCACCGGCACCACGATCAGTTTTAGCATACGCACCTAGAGCAACAGCTGTATCTTTACTTGCATTGGCATAACTACCTAGACTCAGCGCATCTTCAGCAGACGCAATCGTACCTTCTTCAGCATTGCCTTTTGAGGTGCTTACAGACTGGTTAGCAATGTAGATGCCTTTACCATTTTCAGTTGTACCACCAATACGAACACTGTTGAGGTCTTGCAAGTCTTTGGCTAATCTTACTTTTAAGCCACTGTCGCTTGCTACAACACCGATATTATCTTCCGTTGTAAGTTGATCTGCCTTAGTGATGCCACCGGTAATTGACAAGGTTTCATTAAGCTTCTTAGCAATGGTTACATTTTCTGTGTCACCTGTGAAATTTAAACCATCATCCATGGTTGCAATTTCATGATCTGTACCGTCTTCATCTTTGTAAACAATACGTGTGATTCCATCTGTACCATCAAGTCCATTTTTCCCGTCTTTAACGGTAATATTGGCACTTGTGTTCTTTCCATCAGCACCATCTTTACCAGGTTCACCAATAATAGTAATACTACCGGCTTCGCCGTTTTTACCATCTGCACCAGGCTTAGTACCAGCTACTAGGTCTTTACTCATCTTCAAGTCGTAAACCTTCTGGCCGTCAACATCTTGCACAGCCATAGTAAGGTTGCTAGATCCGATGTACTCACCTAAAGCACCATTTGCACCTGCAGTCGGAGCATCGCCATTGAGGGTAACTTCAGTATGTTTTGCACCTTTAATAGCACTATTCAACTGACTTACGTTGACAGCATCTGTATCATCTGTACCCGCTACTACATTAGTAATCTTCTTGCTACCTGCATCAATGCCTGTTGTAGTAACAGATGGACCATTAGTGATTATCAAGCCTGTTGTACCAAGAGTTACCGCATTACCAACTTTAACACTATTTAAGCCTGTAAGGTCTTTAGCCAACTGTACTTTCAGTGCATTATCGCCGTCTTTTACAACGCCTATATTGTTATCAGTCAATAAGCTGTTGCCATCGGCATCAGTTGCTGTTGCACCACCGGTAATATTCAAGGTCTGACCATTGCCACGAGCAATAGTAGCTGTGGTATCATCACCTGTGAAGTTCAAAGTTGTCTTACCGGCATCTTCAGCAGCTTCAGCCACTTGTTTTAACTGTGCCACGTTAACGGCATCAGTATCAGCAGTACCAGCTGCCACATCAGTAATTTGACGGGTGATTCCTTTAGAAACATCGCCCACCGATACCGATCCGGCTGTGGACTGCCATGTATACAAAGCTTTACCTGCTTCAGCCAATGCACTTTGTTTGCTGTCCAAATCTGCCTGAGCTGTAGCTAACTGAGCCTGTGTTGATTCAAGAGATGCTTTTATTCCCTGATATCCCGCATCTTGTTCATACGAATTATCCGGATACATGGAAACAATCATATCAATATTAGCTTGATATTCAGCTGCCTTAGCGGTTAAATCATTTACCGTTGTTTGTGCATCAGTTACTTCCGTCTGTAAGCTCTGATACTGTGTATTACTACCTAAAATACTATCCGCATCGGTAATTCTACCGGATGGGTCATAACCTACAACACCCTTATCTGTACGAGCCACAGAGTTAGCACCAAGAGCTACGCCACCCTTAATAGTAACATTAGCATTTCGACCAACAGCTACTGCATCACTAACAGTTGTTTCAAGTGCGGAATCTGCGGATCCAATAACAACATTATTATTGACACCGGTTAATGTACGATTATCACCAATTACAACAGCAGTCGTTGTATCTTTTACAGTATTATTAGAACCGGTCACAGTTACGTTATCTACATTAGTTGCTGTATTATGATAACCGGTCAACGCATTAAACTGACTAATGTTGCTACTTGTCCCCTTCAAGGTATTGTTCACACCAATGATAGAAGATGTACGGGTGTAATCAGCCGTGTTAGCACCGCCGATAGCTAAGGTCGCACCACCACTTTTAGAGTCTTTAATCACAGTTTGGAGCTTATCCACCATAGCATCTACGGAATCAGCGCCACTCGTTGGCATAGAAATAGAGGTAATAGAGTTTGTGATCTTATTCCCGGCACCAAATACTAATGAACCGTTAGTATTATCCGTAATATTGCCTAAGCCAACAATAGTATTTGCAATACCCTGATAAGACGAACCTATTGGTACACCAAAAAATTCAGGTAACTTTTCATTAGATCTAACACTATTTAAAGAGCCCAATACAGTAGCACCAAAGTTTTGTGCCCCATAAGCACCGGTATTCAACCTACCACTACCATCAAAACCACCCGT
>ENA-OQIC01000609-OQIC01000609.1-human-gut-metagenome-genome-assembly--contig:-NODE-609-length-15231-cov-1.790056_pt1 | contig 15231 bp, 18 predicted proteins | sample MGYA00242572_ERZ504736 | MGnify/ENA primary metagenome ERZ504736 (study PRJEB26092, sample SAMD00036201) | human gut metagenome | host: Homo sapiens | study: EMG produced TPA metagenomics assembly of... | reverse complement strand
CAACTCAAAAGTTCCCTCCGCCGTACAGGTAGCACCAATTCCGGCGTTAAACAACGGATTTCCCTCGAAGTAATTAATGACGGCCATAACCGCCTCCGGTCCCTCGCCTCCCGCCGACAAAACTTTATCTCCAATCATTAAAGCAGAGTCCAATGCGGCGTAATATTGAGCCGACTTAACCGGATCTTCCTCCAATCCGGCCATCGCCCCCGCACCACCATGTACCACGATTACATACTCCCGGTCTTGCGCAAAAGCAATGGATGACACCATCAAGCCGTCAAGGCTATCATTTGTTTTAACATGCTATTATATTTAATCATTTATACAATGTTCAAAAATAGAACAAATATCTGAATTATCTTAGAGACATAGACTTATTTCCCGATTTTTATCCGTACATTTACTTCGAACGGTAATCTCTTAAATAATAACATTATGGAAGAATACATCGATTCTATCATAAGAGTGGGAAGATATTGATCGGAAGCATAATGGTCGTGTTCGTACTCTGGTACATCGTAAAGGATATTGTCAAGGCTTATGGGAAAGATTCGCATGAGCCGGATTAAAAAAAGTGCCATGGCGATATGACCACGGCACTTCTCTTCATTATATCATAGAGAGCTATTTCATTCGTTCGTATACCATACCGGTCCCGGCTGGCTGCCCATGACGAACTCCAATGTCGCCCCGCTCATGATTTGCTCGTGGGTGATATAACTCTTATCATAAGGTTGTCCGTTCAGCTTCACGGATTGGATATAAATATTCTCCGCAGAGACCTCGGGAGCCAAAACCGTAAAGGTCTTGCCATTACCTACATGCATCTTCACTTCCGGGAACAACGGGGAGCCGATCTCATATTGGCCACTGATCGGATCAACCGGGTAGAATCCCATGGCGCTAAACACAAACCAAGCGGACATCTGCCCACAGTCCTCATTACCGCAAATACCGTCCGGGGTATTCAGATACAAATCATGTAATACCTGAGCCACGTATTTCTGAGTCTTCCAAGGCTGGCCGACCTTATTATATAAGTAGATCACATGATGGCTCGGCTCATTTCCATGCGCATATTGACCGATCATCCTGTACTAAAGATAGGCAATTCCTCATCCGATTTGGGGACATAGGTAAACATACTATCCAATTTCTCGGCGAAACGTTCCTTACTTCCTACCAATCCGATCAAACCGTCCAGATCTTGCGGCACGGACCAGAAATATTGCCAACCATTGCTCTCGCAAATATCTTCCGTATAATCATCGGGGCTGAAATTAGCGGCAAAGTTTCCTTTCTCATCACGAGGCTGCATAAAGGAAGTTGCCGGATTGTACACATTATGATAATTCTGTGAACGTTTAAAGAATTCGTCGGCAATCTCTTTCTTACCCATCTTCTCGGCCATCTTAGCGATGCAATAATCATCGTAGGCATACTCCAAGGTCTTCGATAAAGACCAGTTCTCCCATTTTTTCGGATCGCTATAAGCCGGTACGTAGCCCAACTTCTTATAATCGCCGATACCCCGATAGTCATCCCGGTTGGCTGTCGCTATACAAGCCTCCAGCGCTTTCTCGGCATTGAAATCACCGATACCTTTCAGATAAGCGTCTACGATAACGGGCACCGCATGATAACCGATCATCATATTCGTTTCCCAGCCATAAAGGTTCCATAAAGCAAAGCCCCGTTCTGCTCATAGAACTTCAAGAAACCCTTGATCATATCATTCGCCCGTTCCGGCTCCGTATACGTAAACAACGGATGGGAGGCACGGTAGGTATCCCATAAAGAGAAAGTAGAGTAATTCGTCCATCCGTCCACTTTATGGATTTGCTGATCCGGGCCGTAATAAGAACCATCCACGTCGCTATAGATCGTCGGGGCGATCATGGAATGATACAAGGCCGTATAGAATTTCACCATATCGTCCGTATTCCGGCTTTTCACCTCAATCTTGGAAAGCTGTCGGTTCCAATTCGCGCTAGCCTGCGCTTGATAGTAATCGAAATCATCCTTCGGGCTTCCGCACGCAAATTCTTTCCCGCTCCCTCCATGCTGACGCCAGAGATTCCGGTCGTGACAAGGATTTCCTCATCCTTCTTCGTATTGAAATCGAAACGGGCCACATAGGCCGTACCGATCCAACCTTTTTCCTTGGTCACGATAGAAGTCGTATCCATATGACAAGCCACGAAAGGCTTAGAGAAACGGGTCTCGAAATAAACATGCTGCAAGGGAGACCAGCCTTGGGATAGGCGGTATCCACGGATCGTCGTAGAGTCTACCACCTCGATCTTGGAATCCAAGGTAAAGTCCCAATTCATCGCCTTCTTCAAGTTCAAGAATACCGAAGCCTCGGCCTCCGGGAAGGTATACCGCTGGATACCGCAACGCTCGGTAGCCGTAAGCTCCACGTTAATGTTATAATCCTTCAGCAATACCCGGTAATATCCTGCGGAAGCCGCCTCGTCATTATGCGAGAACGTGGAGTAAATGCCTAACGGCGCAGGGGCCTCTTTATAAGGACGGGTCACGGGCATAAAAGAGATATCGTATAAATCGCCTGCCCCCGTACCGGAAAGGTGCGTATGGCTAAAGCCGGCGATCGTCGTATCCGGATAGAAATACCCCGAGATGCGATCCCAACCCGGCAAACCGTTATCCGGCTCAATTGTACCATACCAAAAGGAACTTGGGCTCCCGGGTAGGTATTGCCGGTAAAATCCGTACCGATCATGGGGTTCACATACTGCGAGTAATCCGCCTCCTGTTTCTTTTCAGGCGTGCAGGCCACGAGTGCCAGCAAAGAGACCGCCAATATAGACATGTGCTTCATGTTATGCAATTCGTTTTGAGTTTGAGCAAACATACATAAATTATTTCGAAAGAGAAACAGTTTACGGGGAAAACTTCTATTTTCATCGGGGTGAAAATCTTTTTTCATTATGATGAGAATCTTTTTTCATCAAGGAGAAAATCTTTTTTCATCAAGACGAGAATTCGGTGGAATCCTTTAACTTTGTACAAAAACTACGATAACATGGAAGATAAAACATCGACACTTCGTTTGATCTATCCCCAATGGCAAGGTGGGATCGTGAATCATTGGATGCCCGACCTTCCTGCGGACGACGCTTCCAGAGGGTATTACCTTGGTGCTCAATTACTCAATATCCTCGCTCCCCCAAGTCCCCAGAAAACCGTGGAAGTACCCATCTCACTAGATATAAAGGATAGGGAAACGGATCTAGGGTCAGCGCCCGTAAGATTATTCTGAAACAAACAAAAGCGGCCCTTGAATTATTACATGAAAACACTCCGGAAAAGATCGTCACTTTAGGGGGCGAATGTTCGGTGAGTGTCGTACCCTTCACCTATCTGGCCGCTAAATACCCGGATGATATCGCAATTGTCTGGATAGACGCGCATCCGGATATAAACTTGCCGTATGACGAGTATAAGGGATATCATGCGATGGCCTGACGGCCTGTCTAGGGATGGGTGATGAGGAGATTCTTCAATTATTACCGGGAAAGTTCAAGATCTCGAATAGTTTAATCGTAGGTTTACGCTCGTGGGACGAGGGTATGAAGGAACGGCAGAAAGAATTAGGTATAAAAGGTTTATCTCCGGAAGAAGTGGCGGCTGATAGCTCGCTTATCCTCGAATGGTTGAAAGGGACAGGTGCTTCCAAGGTTGTCATCCATCTCGATATAGATGTCATTGATCCAGCGGATATGATAGCCGGGGGCGGCATAGAACCGAACGGGATGAAAATAAACGAGGTAGTACGTGCCATCAATGACATTGCGTCCGAATACGATCTAGTAGGACTTACCGTCGCCGAACCTATGCCACGGATAGCGATTAAGCTTAGGAATATGTTGAGTCAATTACCACTGTTAAAAGCTTAAGCAATCAGATTGCCGTTCCGGTATTCTGATGGTGAGACTTTCAGCAATCGTTGCACGTAACGGCTGAAAGAAAGAACAAAGAAGAAGTAATCATATTGTCTGAGATTTCTTTCAATGTCAGGTTCTTGTCTGAAAGCAAGTGGGTAATCCGGGAGATGGTGAAACGGTCTATCCAGTAATTTGCTGTAAATCCGCTTGCTTTCTTACAAACTTCCGTAAGGTATTTAGGCGTAATGCAGAGCCGTGAAGCGTAATAGGATACTTCCCTGTGGTTTCGATAATCCCCCGCTTTTAGCAGATTTATAAATCGCTCCATCAACACGGCATTTTGTTCCGATACAGAGGGAGATTCATAAATTCGTGCATGGAAATCGTAAAGGTCGAGCACGAAAGTTTTAGCCAAACAACCGATTAGTTCGTCATGAAAACGATGCGTATGGTCCGTCAACCGCCTGCGGATAAGTTCAATATCTTCCATAAATATCCGCTGTTCTCGCTCTGTAAGCGACATGATCGGGTTACGGAGTAGTGTCAACTTTCCTATCACGTCATAATCATTTCGAGGGATATTCTTGAATGAAAAACTGTTCGAGATATAAAGTACCGTTACCTGAAAATCGTCGCTTATCTCTATCTTAGATATAAGTTCATTATGAGTAAATATAACGCAATCCCCTTTCCTCATCCGAAACCATTCGCCCGTCATCAGGAATGAAGCTTCACCCTCACGACAAAGCGCATGTGTACAATACCGGTCAAAACTCCCGGAAATCATATCATCGAGGTTGTCAGCAAATAGGATATCCGTATTCATAATCAGCTCTCTTGTTTACAGAGTAAAGATACAGAAAAACACGATATAAAAATAAAATCGAGACTCAACAACCGAAAAAAATGAAAATAGCACCGACTTTTATTTATCGTCATATCCGCTTATCAGACATAACTTTGCGACCACAATTTAAAATAACATTACGATGAACAAAACAGTAAAATTGAACAACGGCGTAGAAATGCCGATCTTGGGTTATGGTGTATATCAAATAGCCCCCGAGGAATGTGAACGTTGCGTATTGGATGCTATCAGCGTAGGCTATCGCTCCATCGACACGGCACAAGCGTACTATAACGAGGAAGGTGTAGGCAAAGCCATAAGTAAATGTGGCGTACCTCGCGATGAATTGTTCATCACCACAAAAATATGGGTGACCAACGCCGGAGAGGAGAAGGCGAAAGCCTCCATCGATGAGTCTCTGCGCAAATTACAGACCGAATATGTTGATCTTCTGCTCATTCACCAGCCTTTTGGCGACTATTATGGAACATATCGTGCCATGGAAGAGGCTTACCGTGCAGGAAAAGCCCGGGCCATCGGCGTAAGTAACTTTTACCCGGACCGTTTTATCGACCTAGCGGAACATGTAAAAATAAAACCCGCAGTGAATCAAGTGGAAACACACGTCTTCAATCAGCAAGTGAAAGCAGAGGAAATCATGCGGGAATATGGTACACAAATCATGTCATGGGCCTCTTTCGCAGAAGGGCGCAATAACTTTTTCACGAACGGGATATTGACGGGAATCGGACAGAAATATAATAAATCCGTGGCGCAAGTCGCCTTGCGCTTCCTCATCCAACGCAACATAGTCGTTATCCCCAAATCCACGCATAAAGAACGGATGGCAGAGAACTTCGACGTATTCAGTTTTGAACTTTCGGAACAGGACATGAATGAAATCGCGAAGTTAGACAAAGCCCAAAGCCTGTTTTTCTCACATTATGATCCGGAATTGATACGGTTCATATTGAGCCTAGAGAAAAACAGATAAACAAGGCCTACACAAAAAGAGGCGTAATCCGTTATGGATCACGCCTCTTTTATATTACATTATTATAACTTTCGGGATTTATTCCTCATTATTATCTTCCTCATTCTCCTCGTCTTCTTCCTTTTGGGGGCTTTTTTTCACGAAGAACGCACTCAACTCATACAAACCGTAGAGCGGTAAGAATACGATACTTAACGTAAACGGATCACTACTTGGAGTGATGAACGCCGCACCAACTAACAAGCCGACAACAGCATGCCGTCTGTATTTATGAAAGAACGAGCGGTTTAGCAACCCTATCTGAGATAATAGCCAAGATACCAATGGCATCTCAAATACGATTCCCATCACGAATATCAACATCAAGAAGTTATCCATGTAAGAATCAAGGGATACCTGTTCCGTAATGGCGGCACTCAACTCGTAAGTCGCCAAGAAACGTAGTGTCATCGGGAACACCAAGAAATAACCCACTGAGCATCCAATAAAGAACATTATCGTTCCGAACAAGAATACCCAACGTACATTTTTCTTCTCATTCTCGTAGAGAGCCGGACTTACGAACTTCCAGATCTCCCACATCAAATAGGGGAAAGTCAATAATAACGCCAGCCAGAAAGAACTTGTCATATGCGTGAAGAACTGGGAAGCCAGTTTGATATTGACAATGTTCACATGGAACGTATCATTACAAAAGTCCGGGAGAAAAGAAAAATGAGAACTAATCTTACACATTTCCCGATAGACGATGAAATCGGAGCTACACGGGGCCATCACGACATTATCGAACAGCCACGGCATTACCGAGAACCCGGCTATAGCAAAAACAAAGAGCGCTAAAACAGAACGAAATAAAGTCCAACGAAGTTCTTCTAGGTGATCCCAGAATGACATTTCTTCTTGTTGCATCTTCCTTTACTTCTTTTCCGTATCGTCTAATTTGATATCGTCTTCCAAACCTTTTACACCGTCCTTGAAATTCTTCACACCCTTACCGATACCTTTCATCAGCTCAGGAATTTTCTTTCCACCGAAAAGTAACAACACAACAATGGCGATGATCACGATCTCGCCAGTACCTAAGTTTCCTAAAAATAGTAATTCATTCATGATATTATAATATTAGTCATTAATATTCTTGTTTCTATGGGGGCAAAGATACAATTTGTAATGAATAGTAGCCTCATTATTCCAAATTTATTACCTTTGCACCGTCTTAAAAAACTGAAATTAGAAAAAAATTAGAAAGATGAAAGCGTACGTATTTCCCGGTCAGGGGCACAGTTCGTAGGTATGGGCAAAGACCTCTACGATAATAATCCTCTTGCTAAAGAGATGTTTGAGAAGGCTAACGAGATCCTTGGTTTCCGTATCACGGATTTAATGTTTGCCGGAACAGACGAGGATCTGAGACAAACCAAGGTTACTCAACCAGCGATCTTCTTACACTCTGTTATTCTCGCGAAAACATTAGGTGATCAATTCCAACCGGATATGACCGCAGGTCACTCATTAGGAGAATTCTCTGCCTTGGTAGCTGCCGGAGCATTGTCTTTCGAGGACGGCTTGGTATTAGTTTCCAAACGTGCCATGGCTATGCAAAAGGCTTGCGAGGCAACTCCCTCTACAATGGCCGCCGTATTAGCCTTGCCGGACGCGACGGTTGAGGAAATTTGCGCAAGCATCAAGGACGAGGTAGTGGTTTGCGCTAACTATAATTGCCCGGGCCAATTGGTAATCTCCGGTTCTATCCCCGGTATCGATCAGGCTTGCGAGAAGTTATTGGCCGCAGGCGCTAAGCGTGCCTTGAAGTTGAAGTAGGTGGAGCATTCCATTCTCCATTGATGGAACCGCTCGTACGGAGTTGGCTGCCGCTATCGAGGCTACGACGATCAATAAACCTTCTTGCCCGGTTTACCAGAACGTAAGCACGAAAGCCGAGACTTGCCCGGAAACAATTAAGGCTAACTTGATCGCACAGTTAACCGCCCCGGTACGTTGGACCCAAAGCGTACAAAACATGATTGCCGACGGTGCCACTCATTTCATCGAGTTAGGCCCGGGTGCCGTTCTTCAGGGATTGGTTAAAAAGATTAATAAGGAAATGACTACGGAAGGTATGCAATAATTTACCTTTCAATGTAATAGGATAAAAGTCCGAAAAGGATGGAGGGTGATTTCCCTCGTCTTTTCCGGACTTTTTTATATACGATGATGATTCGAAAAGATCTTGAATGCTAAACTAATCAAAGGCCAACGTTGTTTTATACTATAAACACAATTCAGAATATAGAAAATGGAAACAGTACAACAGAAAAATAGGATTATCCTACTTTGGCCGGATGGAGCGCCCACTAGTAATGGATTGGCCGGCGTAGAATTGGAAGATGCCCCGAATGCCATATCCAATATATCGAATCCTTCCTTATTGGTTTATCCGGCGACGAAGCCGAATGGCAAGGCGATCTTGATGTGTCCGGGTGGCGGACTTTCCAAGATTTCGATCGGACATGAGGGGCGTGATATGGCCGCATGGTTTAACGCGCAAGGTATTACTTATGCCGTATTGAAATACCGGATGCCGAACGGACATAGGGAAGTCCCTCTGGACGATGTTCGCCAAGGTCTCCGCATCCTCCGTAATTACTCGGAAGAGTGGAAGATTACGAAGGTCGGTGTCATGGGTGCTCCATTGGCGGTTATATCGCCGGGCATACCGCAATATTCGGGGTAGACGACGCACGTCCGGATTTCCAAATACTCCTTTATCCGGTTATCAGTATGCTACCTCATTTAACGCACCTTAAATCGAGGGAACGGCTATTAGGAGCGAATCCCACGCATGAGGAAGAGGAAGCTTTCTCTCTGGAATTACACGTAAACTCACTGACACCTCCCGCTTTTATAGCGTTGGCTTCGGATGACGAGGCGATTAGCCCGGAGAATAGCGTGCTTTATTATCTTGCTTTACTAAAGAACAAGGTGTCCGCCTCCTTGCATATTTACCCAAAGGGCGGCCATAGTTTTGGGTTCCGGGACAACTTCGTATACAAACGTCAATGGACTGACGAACTGGAGAAATGGCTAAGCACGATTGAATAAGAGACTCGGGTTAAAACCCGAAGTCTCCGTGATCCTCGTCCGCTGCTTCCTCCTACGTTCCTTTTATATAAATAAAGTCATCTCCCTGACGGATGCAAGAAGAGACTGGTATTTTCTCACTTAAACGTTTCAAGGCTTCTTGATCTTTCACGTAAATCAAGGCTTGATAATCATCGGCCTTCCTATCTCCGACGAACCAGACTCCCGTGAACGGGCAATCTTCCAGCAATTCAGCCAAAGACGTACTGGCGCTTGAGACAGAGATTGGACCTCGCAAATATTTCACCGCACCCGAATAAGGGGAACGAATCCCAAGTATCTCCGGAATTTGAGGAGCCTCCTTACCATCCATCGGTAAATAAAGACGGATCAATCGTCTACCGCATCCTTAGCGGCCGAGGAACCGGAAGAGAAAACCACCGATACATACTTATTCCCTACCACGGCTTGTAACTGATAGGGAGATAAACAATCAATACATCCCAAGGCATCAGTCCGTTCGCATTTAAATATATGCAAAGAGTAAATACCAAACGCATCCTCGGGGCTAGGCATCTCGTAAATCTCTAGGGTATAATCCTCTCCTTTGTAAACGACATCTCTTGCCGTTAACCGGGAAACGCCATACTCCAAAAACTGCTCGGCCCCTCCATTCATGAAACCATAAAGCCCGGAACCGGTAAATACACGCTCCCGCTTTACCTGTACCCCATCCTGTGCCCATAACAGAACCGGAAAGCAAAGAAAGAGACAACAACGTATCAAACCTCTCATAAATCAATCTCCTTTAAATCCACTTTACTTCGGTCGGCAATCCCGAGCTTTCATCTCTTCCGCCAATTCCAAGAAACGCCGGCTACCGGGCTTTTCCTGTTTTGTATCCCCTCCTCGATCCGCTTAGCGAGTACCATATCGAAACCGACACTATCCACGGCTACCGCATCCGAGCCGAGCAGCAACGCATTGTATTGGCAAATGAACTGGGGATTGGGCCTCCGGGCCACCCTCAAAACAGCCTTTCAGCGCATCCACGATGTTCAATACCACCTTATCACGAAGAGGCGGGAAAGCACAAGCATAAGCGCAGGTCTCATGCCATAATTCTTTATGAAGCCTGCTCGTATTCGAGATAGATCCGAACGCTAGGTTCTTCATGCAGGAAGTGATCGAGACTCCGGCGTTTTTCAATACAGGGATATTGATGATCTTAGTCACCATTTCCGTACAGATCTTAGAGAAATAAGACTCCTCTCCCGAGTTAATCATATAGGGCATCGTGTAGGCATCGTATTCCTCCACTATAGCCGCCCGGAAATATTGACTGCGGTCGATACGGTTCTCTCCGTAATACTTTCCATCGGCATCGATATAACTACCGTTCTCGTCTTGATATTCCGTTCCAAGTATACGGATACCGGGATAATTCTCCTCCGTAAAGCCGGACTCTTTTAAATCGACCTCACGACGGTCCCAAATAATAAGATTCTTCCGGGGAATACCTGCTTCCTCCAATTGCTTGATAACGGATTGGGTGACCGCATGTGAAGTAGACAAGAGCTTTCCCGCTATCGGATTTACTTTCAAGCCAATGACATCTTCCGGCCCGACGAAGCGCAGCCAAGCCGCTTTCAGATCACTCTCGCCGGTCAGATATAACATTCCGGATTTAAGCATCTCGTAGGCTACGGCCTCAGATGGTTTACCATCCACGACACCATGGGCGGAATTCATCTTGACTACTTTTCCGGGATATTTACCCGGCATGGAATATTCGTTACGAGGAATAGCCAATGCCTGTTTCACATTGGTTTGGGGCTTCATTTTCTCCGAAGCCAAAGAAGAGGCCGCTTTCGCCACGGGAGTAAGCGCCGCCCCTACACCGCCTAAAGCGATAGATCGAAAGAAGTTACGTCTTTTCATGGGGATATAGGTTCACATTATATTCGTACCAAAGATAGTGAAATATATCCATAAAAAACGGTGCCACACAAGTAAATGCGTGACACCGAAAAAGTATATATAAAACAGACCAAGCAGGTTCGCTATTTAGCGTTCCACCAAAGTGGAGTAGTCGTCAAGTCCGGGCCGCCCAAAAGCTGGAGAGCTTGCGCATAACCCACTTGATTATTCGTTTGGATATTCGCCGGATAACGATAACGTTTCGGGTAGAAATCCCAACGGCATTCCTTAGAGGTAGCGACCGTCAAAGGAACTTGATTCAATGGGTTGTAATCCTTCTCTACCGCTTGGTTCTCGAAGAAAGGAAGACCTAAACGACGATGATCGCTCCAAACCTCTTCCGGCAACCAAGGAACTTGCGCTATATATTTCTGGGTGATAATCTTCGTCAGAGCGTCATTATTATAAGCGCCATTCCGGTAGATCGAGTTATGGGGATATTCATACGTACGGCTTTTTACCTCCTTCGTATATGGGTCCGTATAACGGATCGTATACGATTTCGCCTCTGTCGTATGGTCGAAAGCGACGGAAGTACCTACACGGGTGTATTTCTGAGACGATAGATAATCGCCGACTTGGCTCAATAAGCCATGATACTCAAAACTAGCCGTAACACCAGACTCATAATTGGATTTAGCCGTTCCCGGAACTTTCCAGCCTTTCACCGCAGCCTCCGCCAATAAGAAGTAACTTTCCCACGGGCCGAAAAAGACACGCTTATTGGTGCTCATTCGATATTGTTTCGACATAGAGGGATAATTATAATTCTTACCTGTCAGCTCACTTACCAGACCGGCTTTCACGTCCCATTCTCCGGCGACCCAAGTGCCCCACGTATATTTCGGATCGATCGTCAACATATTCTGGGTATTATCCGCCGGATTCTTCAAGTGAACCGGCTTCACCTCGCTGGCCGCACCGATATAATCGGAATAAACCACGCCATCATCCAGCCTACTACACTAAACAACTTCGGGGCACGGGGATCTACGTATTGAGGTATACCGTCGAAATAAAAACCGGCGCACGGATCATTCGTTGTCAGCGGGAAGTGCTGGTTCAAATACAAACCTTGATACTCGTACGGATTCTTCAAATGGCTTTTTAAGGAGTCCGGCAACGGAAATTCCTGTCCACCCAAACCAACTACCAAGTTCTTAAACGTCACGGACATCGCCTGCCCATTCCAAGGACGAGACATCACGCTCGTCAGCTCATCCCAACCCTCTTTCTCCTGCACGGAAGCGATATCGGTTGGCTCGGAAATAAATGTCTTAGAGGCGGCATCCTCAAATTCCGCTTTCGCTAAGACAGGATCGACAGCCGAGATACGCATCGCCAAACGCATACGCAAGGAGTTGGCGTACTTCTTCCATTTCGCAACATTTCCCGCATAGAAAGCATCCTCGTTAGCCATAGCGGACATATCCAAGGAGGGGTCCAACGCAGACTCAGCTTCCCGTAACTCTTTCAATATAAATTGATAGATAGCCTCTACACTATCGTACTCAGCCGGTACACCGGAGAAAGCGGCTAACGCTGGGATCGGCCCGAAACCGTCAGCGACTTCCGAGTTCAAGTAAGCACGCCAGATACGGGACATCTGGATTACGTTCTTATAATAGGGATAGGTATCCGCCTCCCCATTGGCAACCATCCGCTCTCCCAGCTGGATCGCTTTGGTCACTTGATTCAGCCACCTACGGCGTAATCATTACTCAAGTAGATCGTACTATAATCATTGTTATCCGTACCGATCGTAAAACCACTTCCCCTATTGAAACGGGAAGCACGGTCCCAGTACAAGATAAAGATACGCTCGGCTATCTCTGGGTTCATCTGGTCTCCCATGATAGAGGCATTCAGGAACCATTGGGCTTCACCTTATCCTCTCCCACAAGATTCGGGTCCTCATTGATCTCCTGAAAGTCATTACAGGAAGAAAGAAGAGCGGCCACCGATACCAGTCCGGTAAAAAGTATATTTCTTGTTTTCATCTTCATCATTTTTATCGTAATTCAAATTATCATGTATTCCATTAGAATCCCACGGTTACATTAAACGTATAGGAACGGCTGGTCGGCGCGGCTCCATTCTCGAATCCGGTAGCGTTGGTATTCGTGGCGGCAACGGACTCGGGGTCGATACCCGGCAAGTTATAATGGATCATCCAACATTGTTACAAGTAGCGGATAGACGTACACGCTGGAAAGGCGTTTTCTTCAACATCTGTCGATTGAACTCGTAGCCAAAGGTGATATTACGCAAACGGACATTGGTGGCGCTATAGGTATAAACCTCTGGTAAACCATAATTTCCGGTAGACCCAATACGTTCCCAATAGTTCTGGGGAGTGACGGCGACCGTATTCTCCGCATAACCACTGCCCTGTTGAACCACGGTATTCGGTACCACGAATTCGGCACGATCACCATTCACCACTGTTCCGGCGGCGTTACCCCGGGTATACAGGTTGGAGCTGTCGCCGAATAGATGCTACCACCGATACGGAAGTCTATTAAGAAGCTCAGGTTAAAACCTTTATAAGAGAAATTATTGGTCCAACCCATCATCCAATCCGGACTCTGGTTCCTACTTTCGACTTCTCGGTAGAGATCAAAGGCAAACCGTCATCACCTACGACGATCTTTCCATAGTGAGGACTATTCTCATCGGTCACACGCATAAAGGTCTGCCCGTAGATCTCACCATAATAACCACCTACCGGAGCTACGATCTGGATAGCGTCGAACGTCTTTATATCATATAGATTCACGCCCTCGTATAATTCTTTGATCTTATTCCGGTTCAAGGAGAACTGCGCCGTAGAGCTCCAGCTCAATCCGGCGGGATTGTCTAGAATCGTACCGTTCAAGGAGATCTCCAAACCCTCGTTCTGAATGTTACCCGCATTAATCTTACGGGAAGCATAGCCGGAGAACGGTCCATCGGTAAATCCAGTAACTGGCGGGTAGCGTTGGACTTATACCAAGCGGCATCCAAGCCCAATCGGTTATTGAAGAAACGGATATCGAAACCGGCCTCCCATGATTTAATCAACTCACTACGTACGTCCGAGTCGTAAAGTACCTTACCCGGTTTCGCCGTCGTATTCCCGTTGGGGTCCTTGCCTACAGAGTAGAAGTTATATAATTGATACGGGTCCAAGTCGTTACCTACCTCAGCGAAGGAGGCACGTACCTTAGCGAAAGAGAACCAATCCGGCATGCTTCCGCCAATCTTCGGCAACATATCAGAGATCACCGCGGAGAAGCTGACAGACGGATAGAAATAAGAGCGGTTGGCTTTCGACATCGTAGACGACCAATCGTTACGTGCCGTAACATCCAAGAACAGATAACCATCCCAGTTCAACTGCAACGACCCGTACAAGGAATTCATACGACGGCGGATCAACTCGGAAGTGACTGTTGGCTTATTCACGCCATTATTCAGCGAGAACAAGTTCGGCACCAACAACTCTCCGGCAGAAGCGTTCATCTTATTACGCTGCTGGAGCATCAAGTTACCACCGAAAGTAACGAAGCCTCCCAGCCGATCGATCAAGTTATCCTTCCGGGCCGTAGCAAGAAACTGAAGTTATTCTCATAGAAGGTCTCCGATCCCTCGGTATACAGACCTCTCGGACTGGTATTACCACCGGCATATACTTTCTCGCTCTTCGTCGTGGTATAATAATCCGTACCACCTCTCAACTCAATATCGAACCAATCGGTCGGGGCATATTTCAAGGAGATATTTCCTAACAAACGGTTACGGGTATCCTCGTTCTGGCGATAACGGGTCACCCAATAAGGGTTCTCCTGCGGATTCTTGGAGGCGTCATACCAAATCATATTGCCTTGCTCATCCACGTCATCCTCAAACTCACGGATATTCAAGGAACGAGGCAGGTTATAGATCGTATTGAAAGCGTTCGAGGGATTCACGCCCTGAATCGGGCGGTTATGTGCGTTTTGATTGATATAATTCACCTTGGCATCTACTTTCCACTTTTCCGCCTCATCCAAGAAAGTGGTGGCACGCAAGGTAATATTCGTCTTGTTTAGTTTTGAGCGTGGGGTGATGCTAGCATCGTCGGAACGGTTTACGGAGGCGAATACCGCCGTCCCCTTTATGTTCTGCTGGAAGCTGACACCCTCGTTAAAGGAGGTTCCGGTGCGGAAAAAAGCGTCGATATTATCATAAGTATGCAGGGGGATTTGATTGCCTCTCCAATCGGTTACCATTTGTCCCGTGGCTTTCGGTCCCCAGCTAAGGCGGGATTGGTTATCGTAAACGCCCACGGAGCCTTGTCCGAAGTCGTTCTGTAAATCAGGTTTCAGGAAAATCGTCTCGGCGGTGATACCGGCGTTGATCGTAATACCGAGTCCCTCATTCTTACGTCCGGA
>ENA-OQIC01000608-OQIC01000608.1-human-gut-metagenome-genome-assembly--contig:-NODE-608-length-15247-cov-6.396296_pt1 | contig 15247 bp, 19 predicted proteins | sample MGYA00242572_ERZ504736 | MGnify/ENA primary metagenome ERZ504736 (study PRJEB26092, sample SAMD00036201) | human gut metagenome | host: Homo sapiens | study: EMG produced TPA metagenomics assembly of... | reverse complement strand
CCGTGATTGTCCGAGGCGAAGAACTGGCAAAGAAGAACGACGAACAGCTCACCATCTTCCGCCGCCGCAACATCGGCTTTATCTTCCAGAACTATACCTTGTTCCCATTCTGAATGTGTATGAGAACATTGTCCTGCCGGTGGAGCTGGACGGGGACACGGTGGATCAGAAGTTTTTGGACGAGATCGTTCACCTGCTGGGACTGGAAGATAAACTGAAAAATATGCCGAACAATCTTTCCGGCGGACAGCAGCAGCGTGTGGCGATTGCCCGCGCCCTGATTACCAAACCGGCTATTGTGCTGGCCGACGAGCCGACCGGCAACCTTGACAGCAAGACCAGTGCCGAGGTGCTGGGGCTTATCAAGCGTACCAGTGCGGAGTTCCGGCAAACTGTTGTGATGATTACCCACAATGACGACATAGCCCGCCTTGCAGATCGGATTGTCCGCATTGAGGACGGCAAGATTGTGGAATAAGGAGGTGGTAGCTATGACATGGCCTTTTGAGAATGATACCAGTGCTATCACGAAAAAAATTGCTAAAAACGATATAGATAAAAACCGAGTTAAAAAGGGTTTCTCGCTTACTACGATAGTCTTTGCAACAGCACTACTCATGATGTTGATTATGTTTGAAAGCGGATATGAAACTACAAAAGATAGAATGGCAGAAGGGCAGCCACAAGTTGTTTTTTATGATCTTTCCCAGCAGCAAATTGAGTTGTTGTATTCAGAGGAAAATATCGAATCCATCAAAGTAACTGAAACAGAAAACGGGTACGATGCTTCAATTACCATTGTTGATGCCACAAAAATGACGCAATATGGTTTTTCTTCTGCGGTCGATAATATATCTTCAAAATATGACATTCATCATGTAACAAGAAACGACTTATTCATGGATAGTTTGCCCAACGGAGGACTATTAAATCAGAAAAACATGGTTCTTATGGGGGTGGCAATCTTCATTATAATTGTGAGTGCTTTAGTAATTTACAATGTTTTCTATTTATCTGTTGTAAATCAAGTGCGGCAATTTGGGCAGCTTCGTACTGTCGGAATGACACAGCAGCAAACAAAGAAAATCATCCGCTACGAAAGAAAAATTTTATGTAGAATTGGGGTTCCGATTGGTCTACTGATTGGCGGCCTTGCTGGATATTTGTTGCAACCTGATGGTTGGGATTGGATCGCTGCGGTATTCTGGGGGATAATCATTAGTCTTATCATCAATTTCGTTGTAAAAGTATCGTTAAATAGACCTACAAAAATAGCCCTCAGCATTTCCCCGATCCTTTCCAGCAAATATATGATGGAACGCTTTGATTGTAAGGTTACTAACAAAGAAAAACGAAAATTATCTTCTTTGGGGCTAGCAATCATAAGCATAACATCACACTGGAAAAGCATTTTAGTTTCTGTGCTTTCTTTGGGCCTAAGCGGGCTTTTATTCGTCTTAGCTGCGACATACACCGCTTCCATTGATCCAGAGTCTATTGTAAAGAAAGATGTCTACCAGTATGGACAATTTGCGATTGAAACCACTGGTAAATACAGCGAGAAAGTTTCAGAGATTGAAAACTTCAAACAAAAGATAATGGAGTTTCCAAACATTAGCAATATAAAGCAAGTTGTTGAAACAGATATTAGTTGGGCAGGGAAAAATAGCACAGGCAAAGATCAACTTTCTATTATTACCGCTAATGACTTTGCTTCTATTCAGCAATTCAGCGAATCAGGCGATTTGGATTACCAACAGCTTGTTCAATCTAACCAGATCGTTGCTGTAAATGGTGTAGAAGGTATTTCTAAAGGCGATACAGTAGAATTTACATTTGGGGATGGCACCCAAAAACTTATACAGTGGGAGGCATATTAGATGGTGATCTGTATTCAAATACAGCAATTTATGGCGGCTGGTTTTTAATGCCCACTGAATTGATAGCAGAAAATTCGGTTTCTTTTAATGTTTCTATTAGGTTGATTGTAAAGGCAAATGATACCGGATTGGAACACACCACAATATCTTTAGAGAAATTAGTGGATATGTCAGATGGATTAACACTGACGACTATGCAAGAAGCGATTGCTTCAAAAGAAGCTACTATAAGGCAGGTAGGAATATCTATCATAGGCGTAACACTATTCTTGCTGCTTTTTAGTATCATTACTTTCGCAAGTACAATCATTACAAATATAGCAACAAAAAAGCGGGAATACGCTATGTTTCAATCCATCGGTATGACTAGGAAACAAACAGAAAAAATGGCACTATGCGAAAGTTGTGTATTGGCGATAGGAAGCTTGATACTTACTCTGATATTGGGAATTATTTTAGGGCAGATATTGATAAAAGGCTTGATAAGTGCAGGGATTTTCTATTTGTCATATACATTTCCATTAGCATTGTTTACTGTATATTGCATTGTGGTGGTTCTGATTATTTTGATGATTACTATTTCCGCTTTTTACAGTTTACAAAAAACTCCGTTGGTTGAGAGATTACGGATTGTAGACTAAGGAAGTAGACCCAACTAATATAAAAGTGTCCGAGCGTTGTAACATTTCACCCCGATTTTCATTGAAATTTCTTAGCCGCTGTAACACTTCGCTGACATTGGGGTTTTACAATACCCTTATCAACAAAAGTGAGGAGGCGACGCAATGGAACTGACCCCGACCTTGATTTTGAATCTGGCGCTGCTGATCGTACCGCCCGTTGTCCTTGTGCTGGTGTTCCGGCAATGGCTGGCCCGGCACATCCGCTGGACGGTTGCCTTGACTGCCTCTGTGATGTTCTCCTGTTTTGGGATGAACTGTTCTACTATGAGAGTTTCGGTCTGTTTGCTGTGCTGCTTCTGGTACAGTTGGCAGCCACTGGCGCAGCAGCGTTCCGCATTTACTGCAAACAAAGAAAGTAAAATACAGCCTCATTACTACTCTGGTAAATATCCCGGAACTGATTAGGCGGGGTGTTTTTTATGGAATAAAGTTGGATGGAATATTAGCGGATGAAATAGGCACTTCCTGTTAAAAGAAATTGGTCAGGATAGTAATTTTATTATCCCGACCAATTTTTGCTATTATGAACTTTTCTTAAACTATATTGCTTTTTGGAGCCTTGCATGTTATACTGTTATACACAACAGCATAACAGTTAAAACACACGGAGGATGCAGCAATGAAACTGATTATTTCAAATGTATCTGGCGTCCCCATATACGAGCAGATTAAACAGCAGATCAAGGCGGCTATTTTATCTGGCGAGCTTCAAGCCGAAGAAACTTTGCCCTCCCTTAGAACACTTGCCAAAGACTTAAAGATCAGCGTCTTAACAGTGACAAAGGCATACACAGAATTAGAGCAAGAGGGCTTTGTTAAAAATGTGCAGGGGCGTGGATGTTTCGTAATGGGGTCTGGTTCAGAACTGATTAAGGAGCAGCTTATTTGCAAAGTAGAAAACAATCTCACCGAAGCAATAAAAGCTGCAAGAATGGCAAATCTATCCACAGAGGAATTACATCGCCTTTTGGACATTTTAACGGAGGTAAAAACAGATGACTAATTATTTAGAGGTAACGAATCTTTCAAAATCTTTTGATTCTTTTCAGCTTCACAATATCAGCTTTACTTTGCCAAAGGGATATATTATGGGCTTGATTGGCCCGAATGGTTCTGGCAAAACAACGACAATCAAACTGATTTTGAATATGCTCAAGCGCACCGGTGGCACAGTCAAAGTGATGGGGCTGGATAATATCGCAGAAGAACAAAAAGTAAAATCAGAGCTGGGCGTTGTTTTCGATACAAATTATTTCAGTGATGATTGGAAAGTGTCGCAGGTTGAAAAATCCATTTCGGTATTTTATCCAAATTGGGACAGCCAGAAATTTGCGGATATGTTACGGAAATTTCACATTGCACCAACCAAAAAGGTAAAAGAACTTTCCAAAGGTATGCAGATGAAGTTAATGCTTGCCTGTGCGTTTTCATACGACGCCAAGCTGCTGATCCTCGACGAGCCGACCAGTGGACTTGATCCGGTTTCCAGAGATGAACTTTTGAAAATTCTTTCAGAGTATATTGAAGATGGCGAGCATAGTGTTTTGTTCTCCACCCATATCACAGGCGATTTGGAGCGTGCAGCCGATTATATTACCTACATCAGTTATGGCGAGCTGTACTTTACTGGCAGCAAAGATGATTTTGTAGATATGTTCCGCATTGTAAAAGGTGGAATTGAGGAACTGTCCGATGATCTGAAAAATAAGGCGGCTGGTATTCGTACATTCCCTACGGGATTTGAGGCTCTGATGAAAACCGAAGATATTAGCGGTTTCCCTAACCTGACCGTTGATCCTGCCACCATTGATGAAATTGTAGTGTTTACAAGCAAGAAAGGTGACGATTATGAGTAATATTTTGAAATCCACAAAATTAGATATTGCATTGGTAAAACCATATTTTAAGACGATTTGCTTTACCCTGCTCCTGCCGATTGTGTTTGCCGCAATCAATCGTTCTTTGCTGACAGGGGTATCATTTGCTATGTGCTTTATTGCCATGACGACGGGATATACCTTTTCCATCACAGAAAAAACAGCATGGATCGTCTGTTTGGTATTTTACCTGTTCGTAAAAGCGAGCTTGTGATCGGACGCTATGTTTTGTCCTTGCAATGGGGCTTCTTCCTTGATTATTTCTTTGATTGCACAGCCGCTTGTCTTGAAAGTGCTGGGTGAAACAGTTGGCGTATTTGATATTGTAACTGCCGCTATTGCAGGAGTATTCTTATTTGCACTCTATACCGTGTTCCAGATTCCGGGATATTACAAGTACGGCTCAATCAAAGGACGGGTATTTATGTATATTCCAGTGGCCGGTTTTTTGGTGACTTTACTTCTTCTCTCTAAAATGCCAGCTATCGGGAACTCAATTATTTCAGTCGTTGAATCTTCTCCGATACTTCTCGTTTTCCTTGCGGTTTTTGCTATTGTCGTGATGTATGCGGTTTCAATCTTCTTGTCCATTCGGGTTATGAAGAATAAGGAAATGTGAGGTGATTGTATGGATTTCACAATTTTGGCAGTTGTGCTTTTGATTGGTGTTGGCGTTCCTATCCGTAATAAACTCATACGGAAATATCGGGATAAGAAAAAGAATGATCGCAATTCGGAGTGAACAATATGGAGAAAACAGAGTTCATCCGCTGCCCAGTCTGCGGGAATAAAACACGCGACAAAATTCGGGAAGATACCGTACTTAAAAATTTTCCTCTCTTTTGTCCAAAATGTAAAAGTGAATGTCTAATCGACATTGAACAATTAGACTTACGATTAGCATTATGGGAATACCGTCGTTACTAATGACAGTATTCTGTTTGCTTTATGAGAAAATGCTCAATGCTGGAATGGGCAATAAATTTGAATTTGACAAGGAGATAATAATGATACCAATTTCTGATATTCTCATCCGCTCAATTAGTGGGTATGTGTTTATGGTTCCAGTCTTCGTACTGTATTTCTTGTGGCTCAAAAAATTGGGGAGAACACAAAGTTTTCTCCATACCGCTGCAGTGTTTGTTTTTGGTTATTATTTATTCGGACTTTTGACCGTCACAGGCATCGGCTTTACAAGCACAATGACCTTTCGCCCGAACATTTCTTGGACTCCATTTATCGGTATGATAACTGGGCCAATTGATACCATTCTGAATATTATTCTGTTTGTCCCGTTGGGATTTTTCCTGCCGCTGCTGTACAAGAAATATCATCACATGAAGACGGTTGCATTGACTGGCTTTCTGTTTTCTTTGGCTGTTGAAATTGTCCAGATGTTTGGCTGGGGTTCTTCCGACATCAATGACTTGATGACAAATACCGCTGGAGCCTGTATTGGATTTTTAGTTTATTGTCTGCTGTCAAGAATCTTGCCTGCCAATCTGAAAAAGCAACTTCAATCCAGCCGTGTCAATGCTGTGGCTGAAGTACTTCTCTTTGCTATTTGCACATTTGCCATTATGGTCACGGCTCAGACTTGGTTTGTCCATGATGTGCTGAATGTTCCATAAATTGTATCGGAAACAATCGGTCTCAGATATAAAAAATAGTGTCTTCTGTTTGACACACCTGCAGACCGATTTTTCCGTATTGAACTTAGTCGCGTCAACGAAGCCACTACCTATGGAATTTCAATCTTTTCCTTCCTGTTATGCTTGGACAGATTGAATAATTCTCTTTGTGTTATATCTATTATTTTTAGGTAATAGTCCACAACGGCTTCTAACATGAAGGTACAAAAAATAAAAGTTGATCCTCAATCAACCCTATTATTGTACTCTTCAATTCATACTTTTCGATCTCAATGGTAGTATGGTTAGATAGACATCTGTTGCCGCTATCCCTTGGTAAGTTACCCGTTCAGCTTACCTACAAATTTAGAATACAATAAATGGCATCATTTGAACAGACTATATTTTTGGGATGAACTGTTCTACTATGAGAGCTTCGGTCTGTTTGCTGTGCTGATTCTGGTACAGTTGGCGGCCACCGGCGCAGCAGCGTTCCGCTTTTACTACAAACAAAGAAAAGGCTGAATAGAAAATAGGTATCATCAATCAAAAATATCATTGGAGGTATAACTTATGGAAAAAGAAACAATGGGAACTGTAATTTCAGTTATAAAACAATGGTGGTTAAAAGTGAATCGTAAACCTGCCCGCGTTCATGCGATGGATGGCGCAGCCTTTCCGCATATTATCAAGGTCAAATATACGATAGACGGTAAAGATTACATCTGCCGAAAATGGATTGGTGCAGGAAACAACGTTCCTGACAAGGGAACAACGATTAAAGTTACCTATTGGGAAGATAAGCCATCGAAAGCAAGAATTGAACTCTAATCAATAAATTTATTAAAATACGGAGGTGATGATGTGATGGGACATTAGCTGTTTTTGATATAGAAGAATCCGGCAAGCAGATTGGAGAAAAGTTATTTCTGCTTCTTAACGAGGAACAAAAGAATGCTCTAATGCAATATATTTTGGAACAAGGAGCCTGTCATGGAACGGTATTCAATTCCTGTCACACTTCCTTCGCAGCAAAGAAAAATCCTCTAACAGAAATACAGGAAGGCGAGCTTTATCTATGCCTGGAACACCGCACTGTCAGGGTTAGGGAACGGATGATCAACCTGACAAGTAAGGAGTTTGATATACTGGCATTGCTCATTGCCAATCCCAAACGTGTTTTTACTTACGAACTGATTACCGATTTGGTTTGGAAAGAGGATTGTGATTTCTATTCGAGAAAAGCGATTCATAATCATATAAGTAAGCTGCGTAAGAAGTTGCGCTTTGAACCGGATCTTCCAAACTATATTGAGAGTGTCGCCGGGATCGGCTATAAATTTGAACATCTATAACATGAGCCCACAAGGTGTTGTTTCCCCTTGTGGGCTTGCTTTTTGCAGCATATATTCTAAGAGCGGAATATGTAGAAAATTGCGAATATAAAGAGTAAAAAGCGAATATCTGCGGACTGATAAAGGAAACATAACCGATATAATTTTCTCCCAAGGAGGTATCAAGCAGCCGATTCAGGTTCCTCCTTGATGGGAGGAAATGCCTATGCGTCTATGCAACACAGATCTGCAGATAAACTGCTTTACATTCAGTCACCTATACGTCGTAGTCCAGCTCGTATGGATTGCGGCGTTTTTGGTTTCGACAAAGTTTGAGCATTTTCGCTGTCAACCTCCCGGAAAAATTTCATACTGCTGCTTTGGCGCGCCTGTTCTTTGTACGGGCGCGCTTTTTTGTACCCTTTTTTAATCAGAAAGAGACTTAGACCTTATCGCTGCCGCAGCCCACCCTCTGATTTCGATTTTTGCCATCAACTCAAACATCGAAATTGGAGGAAATTACTATGAAGAAAATCAATCTTCGGGATTATTACCCGTATTATACACAGGACATGATCGTTGAGGTGCCGGATGAAGTTGCTTTGTTGCTTCGGGAATATATGTTGTTGGAAGAAGCCTATCGGATTCGTACATACCGCTATAAAGCATTTTACTCTCTGGATCGAGACGAAGGTATTGAGCGTGAGATATTGCAAAAGCCTCTTAACCCGGCAGAAATTTGGGAACAGCGCCAAATGACGGAGTTGATTTATAAAGGTCTTTCCAAACTTCCGGTAAAGCAGCGCCAACGAATCTATGCACACTTTTTTCTTGGCATGAGCAAAGCAGATATTGCCAAAGCGGAAGGAACACACAAAAGCCGGATCACCCGTTCTATCGAAGCCGGATTGCGTAGTCTGGAAAAATATTTCAAAGAAATTTTATAACAGACGGCAACTTTGCCCCTAAAAATGTACTGAATAGTAGAGGGACATATTCGGCGGGACAAGCTGGACGGGTGTGGTAAGGAAGCATATACATCCTCCCACCCCAACTGCAATATCAATTTGTCTGCCATGCCCCTTGCTTGTTCCTTGACAACCGAATATACGCTGTTACAGGTACTTCATTCTGTGTTCCGAGCGGCAGATGGGGCGGCGCGGTGACAGGCGGCCTAAGGAGGTGATGGATCCAGGCTGTCCGAGCGATAAACGCAACCTACGAAACCGGCTGTGGCAGGCCGGACGCGATAACGACGCAGATCATAATGGTACTTCTTCACAGCTTCCTAAAGACTTGGGGAGAGTTCCTGCGGCGTTTGCTTGCTCTGGCAAAGCGGCGGCGTATGCGGGACTATGATGCGGTGACGCTATCCGCAGCCTGTAACAGCCCCGTCCTTATAACAGAAGGACTTGCCGGGGTGCGTGGCAAATACGGCAGTAAAATCGAAATCAGATATAATGGGCCGGATTTATGTGTGTAATAACCATAGATCCGACCTATTCATGTGGTTTTGATAACACAGTTTTCAGAAGGGAGTTGATACTATGGAATTGAATACCATTGTCAGTGAAGTGGGTACACTGGTAGACATTCGGGATGTCTCTGTCAACAAAGAACTTTCCCGTGATGAACGGATTGCAGAATTCGTTCAGCAAATCAAAAATCCATACCATTTTAAGTGTGGGCGTTTTACTGTACAGGCCAGCTTTTCTGCTGAAGGTGCTACCCTGGAAGAATGTATCAAGGGTATTTTGCGATAGGTGCAATTTTAAGAAAGGGGCTGACTTTTCCGTAAAAGCATGGTAGAATAAGAATCGGAAAAGGAATTGAATATGGCATAACCACACTTCTTGAATTGCGGGGATTTTTCTGTGCAACGAAAGGAGTGTTTTTTATGCAGGTTTACAAAGCGATTAAGTACATCCGTCTTTCTTATACGGATGATAAAACAGTAGAAAGTGACAGCGTTGCTAACCAGCGGCGCCTGATCGATGACTACATAGCCCGACACCCGGAAATTGAGGTTGTGGCAGAAAAAATTGACGATGGTTATAGTGGTGTTTTGTTTGATCGCCCGGCATTTCAGGAAATGATGCGGATGATCGAACAAGGCGAAGCTAACTGCGTGATTGTCAAAGACCTCTCCCGCTTAGGTCGTGAGTACATAGAAACAGGCCGTTATATGCGCAGGGTATTTCCAGCCTATGGAGTGCGTTTTATCGCAATTAACGATAATGTGGACACGGAAAATGACGCTGCCGATGATCTCACGGTTTCTGTCAAAAACATTATGAATGAGGCTTACTGTCGGGATATTTCCGTTAAGACACGGAGCGCCCTGGAAGTAAAACGGCGCAGCGGGGATTTTGTAGGTGCTTTTACCATTTATGGTTATGTGAAAGTCGGCGATAAACACAAGAGCTTGGAAGTAGACGAATATGCTGCTAATGTTGTGAGGGATATTTTCAGAAAACGGCTGGAGGGATTCAGCGCTTCCCATATAGCGGATGAACTGAACCGATTAGGAATTCTTTCGCCTTTAGCGTATAAGCGCAATCACGGAATGCCTCATGCAAAAGGTGGCTATACAGACCGAAAGGATTGCAAATGGTCTGCAACTACAATCATCCGCATTTTGCAGGATGAAACTTACACCGGAACACTGGTCCAGGGCAAACAGACAACGCCCCATTTCAAATTAAAAGAGCGTGAGGACAAACCTTCTTCGGAATGGATTCGTGTGGAGGGAACCCATGAAGCGATCATACAAAAGCACGATTTTGATCTGGTGCAACGGCTCCGCAGGATTGACACAAGGACTTCTCCCAAATCGGATAAGGTTTACCTGTTTTCCGGTATTTTGATCTGCGGATGCTGTGGCTGCCGTATGACCCGCAAGACGAACCGCTATAAAGACAAAGAGTATCACTATTATTACTGCCCGACCGGCAAAAAGAATGGCTGCACATCGTCGGTCATGCTGAAAGAGTCGGATCTGATTGAATGTGTGCAGGACAGTTTGAAAGGACATATTGAAAATGTTGCTTCTCTGGATGCCCTGCTGTCCAGTATCAGTCAGGAACGGATCAACCGGGAATTGGCGCAGGAATATGCCGCACAGATCAGAGTAAATGAAAAGCGTGTGGCACAGACCGAGGGCTTTAAGGCAAAACTCTATGAAAATCTGGTGAGTGGAATTCTGACAAAGGAAGAATTTCTCTCTTATAAGCGAAAATACAATGCAGATATTGAACTGTTCCAAAAGGCAATCGCTGAATGGAACGATAAACTTACAGATGTATTGGAAAACCGAAGCGAACGAAACCGTTGGATCAACCATTTTATGAAATTTTCTACTATGGAGGATATTGACCGCCGGGCAGTCATGCAGCTTATCCGAAGCATACGGGTAATGGGTAAAGATGAACTGCATATTGAATTTAATTACCAGGATGAATATCAGAAAGCAATCTCTTTGGCTGAACAGATTGCTACAAAAATGAAGAAAGGATGGTGAGCTAAATGGCAAGAAAAAGCAGAAAACAGACGGCAGCTCCTATGCCGGCACCATCTTTGTATGTACATGTGGCTCTGTATATCCGTCTTTCTGTGGAGGATAACAAAAAGCGGGGTTGCTCAGTAGAAAACCAAAAACTGGTACTGAATGACTTTCTTTCGGATAAACCGGACTTCGTTGTGTATGATACTTATATCGACAACGGAGCGACAGGGACAAATTTTCACCGCCCTGGATTTCAGCAAATGCTATCTGATATTGAAGCAGGCCACATTAACTGTGTGATTGTTAAGGATCTTTCCCGATTAGGGCGAAATTCTATTGACACAGGTTATTATATCGAACAGTATTTCCATGCTCATAATGTTCGCTTCATTGCTGTTACGGATCAGTTTGACACAGCGGATTCCGGAAATCTTCATGGTGGTATCATGCTGCCTTTGAAAAATATGATCAATGAAGCCTATGCTCTGGACATTGGACGAAAAATCAAAGCACAGGCGCGGCAGGCTATGAAAGATGGCGACTATATTGGTGCACGGGCGCCTTACGGTTACAGGAAAGACCCGGATAATTGCCATAAACTTCTGATTGATGAAAATACTGCCCCTGTGGTAAAACAGATTTTTGAATGGGCACATGAGCATGTGGCACTGAACCGGATTGTCCGCAATCTAAATGAGATGGGAATTCCGGCACCGAGCCATTATAAAAAGACCACTGGCGAGATTACCAGTCCGGGACTGATCGGAAGTGGCAAATGGCAGACCCGCACAGTGATGAAAATCTTAGAAAGCGAAGTTTATACAGGCGATCTGGTGCAAGGAAAAACAAAGATTGTAGATCATCAGCAGGTCAAGGCTGGAGAAGATAATCTGATTATTGCAAAATGCACCCATGAACCGATCATCAGCCATGAGTTGTTTAATGCAGTTCAGGAATACAGAAAACAGATCTGTGAAGAAAGCAAAGCAACTCCAAAACGTCCCTACACACCAAACATTTTCAAAGGTAAAGTGTTCTGTGCTGATTGTGGCAGAAGCCTTCACAGGCAACGCGCCGAGCGCCGGAAAGGACCCGACACTTACTGGTTCCACTGCCTTACAAACAGCCGGGTAGAAAAAGATAGCTGCAAAGGTGCGATGATACAAGAGAAAGAACTGATTTCTACTGTTACGGCTATTCTTGAAAAAGAGCTGACAGTTGCGCTGGGAATGTCGCTGCCACTCTTTCAGTTGGAGACAAGACAAAAACAGGAAAAAGATAAGCTGAAAATTCAGATGTCGGCCAAACGGCAGGAAATTGAAAAAACACGCCGGCTGATCCGTGGCCTATATGAAAATTTTGTGCAGGGTATTTTGACAAATGACGAATACTTTGAATTGAAAGCGGATTATGAACATGCTATCAATGCTCTGTCTGGTGAGATTGAAGTATTTGAAAAATCTATGGACTCTCTGGACAACCAGCTTGCCAGATACCGTGCAATGGAAAAGGATGCAAAAACACTGGCACAGGATCACGTACTGACTGTAGAACTGATCGAACGGCTCATTGAACGAATTGAGATAGACCACGAGCGGAATATTCATGTGACCTTCCGTTTCAAAAATGAATTTCAGGGAAAGGCGGTGGAACCGTGCGCAACTATGTGATTGCCCTTTATATCCGTCTTTCTGTGGAAGATTTCAAAACTGAAAGTTTGAGCATACCAAATCAAAAACTGATTCTTCGTGAAAAAGCTATGTCTCTGCCGGAATGGGATGACAGCGAGATTTTGGAATTTATTGACAACGGTCATACGGGGACAAACTTTGAGCGTCCGGCGGTGCAGGAACTTTTAACAATGGTTCAGGCCGGAAAAATCAACTGTATTATTGTAAAAGACCTTTCCCGATTTGGACGTAACAGCATTGAAACCGGCTATTTTATTGAGCGGGTATTTCCTCTTTATCACACCCGTTTTATTTCCGTCAGTGATGATTTTGACACAGCTAATTTCAAAGGTGATACCGGAGGGATTGATATTGCTTTCAAGTATCTTATCAGCGAGTGGTATAGCCGGGATATGTCCATGAAAACCAAAAGTGCAAAATACGCAAAGATGCGTCGTGGGGAATATCAGAGTGTCATCTGTCCTTACGGCTATCGCAAGAGTGCAGACGGACGTATGGAACCGGACGAGGATGTTGCCCCGAATGTGCAGATGATATTTCAATGGGCGTCTGAAGGCAACACCGCAGCCGAGATCACAAGAAAATTGTATGCCATGAATATCCCCACCCCTGGGGAATATCGCAAACTTAAAGGCAAGGCCTATTACAATGTTTCCCGAACAAACGGCGTTTGGAGTACATCAACGGTTCTGCGTATTTTAGAAGATCAAAGATATATCGGTACCTATGTAATTGGCAAGAGAAAGGTAAAAGAGATTGGCAGCCGACATACACAGTTAAAGGATGAAAGTGAGTGGTTCAAAATCCCGAACCATCATCCGGCTATTGTAAGTGTGGATCTATTTGAGAGAGCCAATGCTTCAATTAAGCGTTTCTCTCTGTCAAATAAAAAGCCGCGTGATTATCTGCTCCGTGGTAAGGTATTCTGCGGATGCTGCGATCATGCAATGTCTCTACGAAATGGTGCGTGGTTTTATTGCCGTCATTCCGAGGTGGCTGAAACGCTTCCTTGTCATGGTGTGCGCATAAAGATGGCAGATCTGGAGCAGGTTGTATTTGAAACAATTCGGGCTCAAATGTGTCCGGCATTGGGAATTGATAGCAATAAGGATAAATTGGATTTGCAGACAGTCCAGCAGACCGAACATGAAGAAAAACTCCGTTCTATTCAAGATAGCAAGCGGTATCTTTATGAGCAGTATGCACTCGGAGAGATTGATTTGGAAACCTATCGGACACGAAAAGCGGTTTATGACACGGAACTGGTACAAGCCAAAAATGTTCATGCTGTCATCACTGCACAGACAAAGCAGATAAAAAGTGATTATGAGATTAAGCTGAAACAACAGGAAATTGTGCAGAAAGTCGGAAACGCCAACATGCTGACAAAAGCTCTGATTGACCGGCTTATCAATAAAGTTTACGTCTTTCCAGGAGATCGGATTGAGATTGAATATGCAACACAGGATTTCTTAGAAACTAAGGAATCCGAAAAGGAAGTATAACCGTGAACACCCATTTGAAACAGCTATGGGCAGCTATGAAGCTGCCCGAAAAACTGCAAAAAAAGTTATAAATTTTTTGTCGTGGGCTTGACATACGGGTGCCTAAAAGCGTGAAATGTAAAACGTGGTAAACCAGCTTGTTTTAGGTGTTTTGTTAGTACTAACTGTAAGTTTGTGCGGTTAGGATAAATATTGAAACCATTTGAAAATACATATTTAGCCATTTTACTACTATAACCATGTTCCATAAAACATTGGTATTGACGGGCTTTATATAGACGTAACATTAGAACGGTATTCTTATCAATTGAAATTTTTCTATTTCCTGCCTCAGATTTAGTACTGTTGGTTTCCATACGACTAAAAGCAACTGTTTTGTTAACGTCAATATAACCATTATCTAAGTCAATATCAGACCATTCAAGGGCTACAGCCTCCCCAATACGCAAACCAGTGGAAAGTAAAGTTAGATATAACGTTTTATGATAGTAGTTTTTAAAGGTGTTTGGGAGACTATCCAAGTAGTCCTTAAATTGTTTCAATTGGCTAGTCTCAAAAAATTTTAGTTCTTTCTTTTTGGAAATATTTTTCTTGTTTTTAGGTATGATAACATTATCTGCAGGATTTACATTGATTATTTGTAAATTAACAGCATATTTTAAAATACGTTTATTAATGGATAAAATTATCCTAAAAGAAACACGCCCCAATTTATCGTTACTTGCTAATTTATTAACAAATTCTTGAATCATTGGGAGCGTAATTCTTTCTACTTTCATATCGCCAAAAACAGGTAAAAGGTGCGTTCTTAGTTCGCTAACTGTTTGGCTATATGTTTGTGGTTTAACTTCTAACTTATGGTTTTTAACCATAGTTCACTTAGTTCTCGGTAATTCTTAACGGTAACACTCTTATAGCGCGTGTATCCATTATCTTTAAATTCATTTATTTTGAACTCACGTTTTGTTTGAGTTTCTTTTTTGTAGGCGCTGAAACGGTTGTATAGACTTGTTTCCCAGTCATGTATCAGTCACTAGATAGTATTTGTTCACGGTACACGTATTGTACCGTTTTTCTTTGTGATTTTCTTAATATTTGCCATTTGTAACCTCTTCTCTTAACTACAGCAGGCAGGCTATAA
>ENA-OQIC01000607-OQIC01000607.1-human-gut-metagenome-genome-assembly--contig:-NODE-607-length-15255-cov-1.943747_pt1 | contig 15255 bp, 19 predicted proteins | sample MGYA00242572_ERZ504736 | MGnify/ENA primary metagenome ERZ504736 (study PRJEB26092, sample SAMD00036201) | human gut metagenome | host: Homo sapiens | study: EMG produced TPA metagenomics assembly of... | reverse complement strand
TAAAAAAAGGGAACCAAACGGCAAGTAAATCCATCGAATATGTGAATCAATAAAAGAAGGGAAAAAAGAAAAGAGAGGAGGTAAGAATGAAGAAGAGACATTTGTCGGTATATCAGACAGTATGAAACAGATATGTTTCGGTTTGCAAAAAGTATCGTGGGAACCCAGGCAGATGGAGAAGATGCGATGCAGGAAAGCATCTTAAAAGCTTATGAAAATATTGATACATTACGTTCAAGAAGAAAATTCAAAGCATGGATCTTTCAGATCCTGGCAAATGAATGTTATCAGATCTTAAGAAACAGGAAGAGACAGGAACCAACAGATCCGTTTGAATTTCCAGAACAGGAACATTCCAGTGATTATTGGACAGAAGATATGGTATTAGAGGATGGAGAAATTTTAAGTTATATTTTAAGAATGCCAAAACAGCATCAGGAAGTATTGATCTTATATTATTATGATGAATTTTCCACAAAAGAAATCGCCAAAATCTTAGATATACCGCAAGGAACCGTAAAATCAAGACTTGCCAGAGGAAGAAAACAATTAAAGGATTTATTAGAGATGGAAGGAGAAGGTGCATATGAAGGAGCATGAGTTAAGAAAAAGGATCAAGAGAGAAAAATACAGGAACAGATGCCAGAATACAACCAGAAAAAGGATGGATGATCTGTTAGATGGATTGCCGGAAGAAACAAAAAGAAGTAAAATTCATAGAATCTGGAAAAATGCCGTGGTATTTGTGGCTGTATTATCTTTATCAACAGTGACAGTGTTTGCAGGTTTGAAATTGATCACATTAGGAACAGGAAAATTGGACACAAAACATGGAAGCAGGCAATATCAAAGGTCTGTGAAACTAAACGAGATTCAAAAAAATAATGCAAAGGCAGGAATAAGCAGAACAGATCAGGGAATTACATTAAGAATTGACAATGTCGGTCTGGATGAAGGTAATTTATTATTGTATTATACAGTGTCATTAAATAAAACAACGACAGCCGAAAAGCTTGAAAAAGTTAAAAAAGATAGTTTACAAGAGCGCTGGAACCTTAACAGTATATGGCTTGGACCACAGATTTCCATTGATGGAAAAGCAAATGATGAAGTAAATGAAACGGGAGTAACGGAAGCTTACAGGATCAACAGCCATAAGATTAAAGGAGTTTATCGTTTTAATCTTACTGGAAAATTAAAAAAGAAAGTAAAACTGGATATTAAAACCAACTATTTATGGGATACCAAAGGTGACTGGTCTATGCAGCTTGCGGTTGATCGAAGCAAGGTCGCAAAGAAGACAAAAGTGATCATACGATCTAAGAAATCAATCGTAGACAGAGTTATTATATCTCCATTAGGAAATACCTTGCGAAGCATGACAAAAACATGATCTTGTGATCAGAGATAATAAAGGAAGATATCTCTACTATGAAGAAAAAACTAATTCAGAAAAAAGCAAAGATATCTATCAGTTTTTCAAACATACACACACAAGATCACTGGAAATCATTCCAGTTAAAAAACAATCTGTGGTAACAAAGAATGGAAAAGTACAGAAAGCAGTATTAAATCTGAAGAAAAATGAGATTGTCAAAGTCAGTGATCATACCAAATTAAAAGTGGCAGATGTAAAAAAACAAAAACACAATCTGAGAATTTACTTTAAAGTTCTAGATTATGACGGAGCAATCTTAACAGACGGACTAGAGGGCAGATTTATCGTAGATAACAAGGAAGATCCCTGATCAAAGATGGTGGAAGTATTGACACATGGACAGATTATGAAAAAGAACAGCTGGTACTTGAATTTTACAATGCATTCAAAGGCGTTGATTATACGAAAGCAGCGAAGATTAATTTCTTAAAACAGAAAGCAGTTCTCAATGAAAAACAGAAACAGAAAATAGAAATAAAGTAAATATATTAAATGAGTATAAAATAAAAATACCAGATTTCGATTCATAGGAATCTGGTATTTTTGTTGGTAAAATCTTGAAATTAAAAGCTGTAGAAAGTAAAATAAAGTGTGTATTATATATAGAGAAAATAAGAAATGAATAAAATGGGAGAAAGCAAAATTATGAAAAAGTACAAAGGTGTCGTATTTTTGACTATGATGGAACAACAGTTGATGAAGTAGATGAGATTAAAACAGCAACACCAACAACTGTAGAATCATTGAATAAATTAAAAGAAAATGGATATCTGACAATGTTATGCTCAGGAAGAACACAGCGATTTTTAGAGATGGATATTGATAAATTTATGGGAGCGATCACATGTAATGGTTCACATACAGAAGTTGAGGGAGAAGTGATCAGAGACATCTGTATTCCAGATGAATTGGTATTTCAGGTAGTTAACGAATATTTCCCAAGAGATACGATCATTCATTTTGAGACAAGAGATATCAGTTATTATCTACATATGGATGAAGAGTTTTTCAAAAATCACTGCAAACTTTTTAATCTGCCACAACGATGGTATGCGCCATGGAAATTCCGAACAAAAAACACTCACATCAGCAAACTTGTTATGAATTACAAGGATATTCAGGTGAAGAAGGATTTTGAAGAAGAATTTAAAGATGTATTTACTTGCGCTAAACATGTTCGCGAAAATTTCATTGATATCACATTAAAAGGTGTAACAAAAGGAGATGCGATCACAGAACTGATCGAGAAACTTGGAATTGACAAGAAAGACACATATGCATTTGGAGATGCAGATAACGATGTAGAAATGATGCAGGCAGTTGGAACAGGAATCGCGATGGGACGTCATAGTGAGAAAGTAGGAGAAGTCGCATCTATGGTGACAGGAACTGTCAAAGAAGAAGGAATTACAATGGCACTTAAGAAGTTAGGATTGATCTAAGATGAAGAATATTATTTTTGATGTAGATGATACATTATATAATTTAATGGAACCATTTGAAAAAGCCCACAAAGAACTGATGGCAGCCCGCACAGATGCAGACTGTGAGGAATTATTTGAAGCATCAAGAACCTACAGTGATGAAGCATTCTGTATGTCAAGAGAAGGAAAAATCTCTGAAGACGAAGAATTTGCATATCGTGTCCAGAAAACATATGCAGATGTTGGAGTAGAAGTCAGCAAAGAAGAGGCAAAACAATTCGAAGAACGATACCGTTATTACCAAAAGCATATTCAGGTACCAGAAATTACAAAACAGATCCTTGATCATTGCAAAGAAAATTACAGAATCGGAATTTTAACGAATGGAACAACAAAGAATCAGGGAAAGAAATTAGAGACATTAGGATCAGACCACTGGTTCAACCCTAAAACAATGTTCATCTCAGACAGCATCGGAGCTGCAAAACCAGATGTCAAAGCATTCCATACTGTTCAAAAAGAAATGAAGCTTGATCCAGAGGAAACATGGTTTATCGGAGACACCTTTGAAATAGATGTCGTAGGAGCCAAGAATTCTGGCTGGCATGTCATCTGGTTCAACCATAGAAACCGCCCAATGCCAGAAGGAGATATCGTTCCGGACGTAGAAGTAACAAGTGGACAGGAATTATTTGAATATATAAAAAATTATAATTCAACACCGTCTAACATACACACATGTGGTGGTTTGAATAGCTGTCCATGTATATGAGAAAAACGAAATAATAGGATAAAAGATTTAGAACTTTTATCATATTATTTCGTTTTTTTATATGCATTGAACAACGCATTCAAATTACAACTTGGTTACATTAGATGCCTGTTTTCCGCGAGGTCCTTCTTCAATCTCAAAACTTACACTCTGTCCTTCTTCCAAAGTCTTAAATCCTTTTCCTTGAATTGCAGAAAAATGAACAAATACATCATCTCCGGATTCCTGTGAAATAAATCCATAACCTTTTTCTGCGTTAAACCATTTTACTGTACCATTACTCATCTGGGTACCTCTACTTTCTTAAATAAAAAATACATGTAACTGTTAATGACAGGTGTTTCAATAAAAATCTTTATAAAAAAGAAAAAGTCCACGAACCGTTACTTGCTTTATGCATTCATAGAAATAAATGAATGCATCCGTATCGGTCGTGAACATTAAAATCTATCAATAACAAGATTAATCATAGCACAACAACTTAACGATTACAAATACTTTTTTAAATCCTGAATACTTTTTTCGTGAAGAGAAATAAGTTTGTCACCGAAATGTTTTGCTTCTTTGGAGGCATCACAATAAAGATGATTTTTCTGGATTGCTTTGATCATTCCCATCGTATATCCCTGAATACACATTTCAGAAAGATGACTGACATTTTTATCAGACATAGCCTTTAATTTGGTCATCCATTCAGAATATGTTTTCAAAAGATCATTTAATTCCTCTGTGGAATCACCATTGGAAGTGATCGTATCTTTTACAGAATCTGATAAATTTTGATATTCTTCTTCCTGGCTGATGATCAAAGCCTTAAAATCACAGTCTGTCGTGATCTTTCGAATTTCAGGAATGGTTTCTAAAACCATTGCAATGTTCTGATAAATACTGTTTAATAAATTTTCATTATCCATAATTGTAAAACTCCTTTTGTTCATAGGATGTTCCATATAACAGTTTCTATACATAAAAGTGGAAATATGATAAAATGGCAGACATAAAATGAAATCTACATACATCGATTTAATGGTGAAAAGAAATAATAAGCAGGAGAAAAAGATGAGCAAAGAAAATTTTGAGAAGCAGATCCGAAAAAGAATGGAGCAGTTAGATGAAATCAATAAACATGGAATATTTAAAGAATTAAAAGGAACTGTCACAGATTTTAATTATGATACCAAAAGTTTAACCATGACGTTCGAGGCCACAAAGTTTCATGAAAATGCATTTGGAATCATGTTTGGAGGTTCTCTGGCAGGGATGTTTGATATTGCATTTGGAACATTGACTGCTGGATTGGGCGATTATAGTGTAGCCCCAACGGTGCAGCTTTCTACAACATTTTTAAAAGGAATACCAACAGGAGCAACCGTAAGAACAGAGGTAGAAGCAGTGTCCACAGGAAAAACGATCATGAATTTTGTTGGAAAAGCCTATGTAGGAGAAGAACTCGTCGGAAGCGCCAGCGGGACATTTATGACACCGCGGCCATTTAAGAAATTTAATACAGAAAAATAAAGAAAAAGGATATTGATCGTGACGCCAATATCCTTTTTATATCATAGGAAATTCCAAGGGAATCCACTTGATAAAGTTATTTTATAAAGCAACTTGTTCAATCTCTTTTACAGCATCAAGGATCATATCAGGAGTTACTTCATAAGGCCATACACGTACATCAATTCCGGATAAAGCCTTTGTGATCACAGCATCCATATCATCAATCGTCGCATGAATATCCGCAAGTTTCACAGGAAATCCCATATTCTTGGAGATTCATAGATTTTCTTAAATTCCTCTTCCTGATGATCAACTTTTAATAAGATCAGGATACAATAAGCAACGATCTCGCCATGGAGATGTCCATGTTCTTCGGTAGATTTACATACAGTAAATCCGTTATAGCAGGCATGTGCAAGTCCAGTATTTAAATCAATTCCGACAAGATTTGATACAAAACCAGTAGAAACGATAATTCCAAGAATGACTTCTTCCAGAGCTTTTCCAGGAGTATGATTTCGACATTCTTCTAAGGCTTCTACACCGTATTTTACTAATGGTTTGGCACAAAGATTACTGATCTGGACGCCCATGGAAGTGCTATGGTCTAGATCATTATCACCACGGGCACTGGTTGTACATTCATAAAATTTAGCCATTGTATCACCAATTCCAGCCCATAGGTACTTTTCAGGAGCATTGGCGATCACTTGTGTATTGATAAAGATCCATTCAGAAGGTTTCTCCTGGAAAGAATATTCACGAAGTGAACCATCTGGATGATAGATGATACCAAGTGATGTACAAGAAGCACAAGTAGAAGCAATCGTTGGAAATGTAAAGAATGGTCGGTTGCTTTCCTGTGACAATACTTTACAAGTATCAATCGCTTTTCCGCCACCACATGCAAAGATCATATCAGCATCAATAACTTCTTGATGAGAATTTAATTCATCTATGTGTTCACGACTGGCTTCACCACCGTATTCAAAGACACCGGTGATCATGATATTGCTGTCAGCAACAGCTTCTTTGATCAAATCGGCAGCGGCAGCCAAGGCATGTGTTCCTCCGATGATCACAGCTTTTGTTCCGTATTTTTCACATACCATAGGGATGTCGGCATATGCGTCGGTTCCAATGGAGTAATTTGGGTAGTATTTTCTCATAAGTCATATAACTCCTTCCGTTTTGTTAATTTTTTTCATTATACTCTTGAAAGAATGTTTTGACAAATATTATGGAAGTAGTAAAATATATTTGTTCCCTAATCTTAAGTTTTCTGCTTTTTTCAAAAGTAAAAAACGGAAAGTCTAAGGTGACAGGAAAGATAAGAATAGAACATAAAGGAAGGTAATATAAAATGGCAAAGATTGATATCATATCAGGATTTTTAGGAGCAGGTAAAACAACTCTGATTCAGAAATTATTAAAAGAAGCATTAAAAGGAGAGAAGTCGTACTGATCGAGAATGAATTTGGCGAGATCGGTATCGATGGAGGATTTCTTAAGGACGCAGGGATTGAAGTAACAGAGATGAATTCTGGATGTATCTGTTGTTCTTTAGTTGGAGATTTCGGAAGTGCATTAAAAGAAGTAGTCACACAGTACAACCCAGACCTTATCATCATTGAACCATCAGGCGTTGGTAAATTATCAGATGTTATCAAAGCTGTACAAGGTGTTGCGGAAGATGTTGAACTAGACTTAAACAGCTTTGTGACAGTTGCAGATGCAAAGAAATGCAAGATGTATATGAAGAACTTTGGTGAATTCTATAACAATCAGGTAGAATATGCAGGATCTATCATCTTAAGCCGTACAGGAGATGTAGCAGAAGATAAATTAAATGAAAGTGTAGCACTGCTTCGTGAACATAATGAAAAAGCTGCGATCATCACAACACCATGGGATGAGCTTTCTGGAGAACAGATCTTAAAAGTTATGGAAGATGGAAATGATATGGTCAAAGAATTATTAGAAGAAGAGGAAATCTGCCTGTGTGCGGTGGACACCATGATCACGAACATCATCACGACCATGATCACGAACATCACCATCACGATCATGATGAAGAATGCAGCTGTGGATGCGGACATGATCACGACCATGATCATGAACATCATCATCATCACGATCATGATGAAGAATGCAGCTGTGGATGTGGACATGACCATGATCACCACCACCATCATCATGCAGATGAAGTATTTACAAGCTGGGGAAAAGAAACACCTAAGAAATATAATAAGGAAGAATTGGATACGATCTTACAGAAATTATCCAAAGATGACAGCTATGGTATGATCTTAAGATCCAAAGGTATTTTACAGACAGAAGATGGATCATGGATTCAGTTTGATCTTGTTCCAGGAGAATATGAAATCCGTGAAGGAAGTGCGGATTACACAGGAAGAATCTGTGTGATCGGATCAAAATTAAAAGAAGATGAATTAGAAGGTTTATTCTTCTAAATAACAGGAGGTGTTTAACTGTTAAAATAATCTTATAAAAAATTATAAATATGTGTTGGGTTTTATAATTTTATTGGTAGAATAAATTATAAATATTATAAGGATTTGTTTATGAGTAAATATTATTCTATCAATAAATTTTCAAAAATATTAGGTGTATTGGCTCAAACATTAAGGAATTGGGATAAAAAGGGTAAACTTCATCCACATCACACTTCCAGTAATGGATATAGATATTATTCGCATGAGCAATTAAATCAAGTTATGAATGTAAAACCTAATTTAGATAGAAGTGTAATAGGTTATTGCAGAGTTTCAAGTAATAAACAAAAAGATGATCTGGAACGACAAATAGAGAATATGAAATTGTATCTTACTGCACAGGGCAAACCATTTGAAATAATTAGTGATATAGGTTCTGGTATAAACTATCGATCATACTGAAAAGACAGAGCAACAAGAACTTGTTGAAGATTTAGTTCAGATAATAACTGTATTTAGTTGTAAATTACAAGGCAAACGTGCCAATAAAGCAAGAAAACTTGTAAAAGAACTGATAGATGATGGTGGTGAAGAAGATGATAAAAACAATTCGAGTCATGCTGATCCCAAATAATAAACAGAATACAAAACTTTTTCGATATGCCAATACTGCCAGATTCGCTTATAACTGGGCGTTAGGAAGAGAAAAAGAAAACTATAAAAATGGTGGTAAGTTCCTATCGGATAGTGATCTGAGAAAAGAATTTACACAATTAAAGAAAACAGAGGAATATTCCTGGTTAAATGAAGTTTCAAATAATGTAACAAAACAAGCGATCAAAGATGCTTGTCATGCATATAAGAGATTTTTCAAAGGATGTTCAAAGTTTCCGAAATTCAAAAGCCGAAAATTTTCTATACCATCTTTTTATCAAGATAATGTAAAGATCCAATTTTCAGATACGCATGTAAAAATTGAGGGTTTTGCTGCTTCCAAAAAGAAGAATAAGCAAAAGATAAACTGGATCAGACTTGCGGAAAAGAATCGGATACCTACGGATTGTAACTATAGTAATCCCCGTATTAGATATGATGGGATCAACTGGTGGATCACCGTAGGCATTGAATACGAAGACTCTGTTACCGTTCCCTCCAATGATGGGATAGGGATTGATTTAGGGATCAAAGATTTAGCGATATGTTCTGATGGCAATAAATATAAGAACATCAATAAAACGAAAAAAGTTAAGAAACTAGAGAAACAAAAACGCAGATTACAGCGTAGCATCTCTCGTTCATACGAGAACAATAAACAAGGAAAGGAATACTGTAAAACGAAGAATGTGATCAAAAAGGAAAAACTTTTATTAATATTAAATCATAGACTAACCAATATCCGTCATGATCATTTACATCATATAACATCAGAGATCGTAAAACGAGAACCAAGTTTTATCTGTATCGAAGATCTAAATGTAAAGGGAATGATGAAAAACAGACATTTATCCAAAGCAGTTCAACAACAGGGATTTTATGAATTTAGGCGGCAGATGGAATATAAATCTGAGTGGAACAATATTCAGGTGATCATTGCAGATCGATTTTTTCCAAGTTCTAAATTATGCAGCTGTTGTGGAAAGATCAAAAAAAGATCTGAAGTTATCAGAACGTATTTACAAATGTGAATGTGGAAATGTAATTGACAGAGATCTTCAGGCAGCTTTGAATCTTAAAAAATATGGAGAGGATGTTCTGAAACGATCTGTAGCATAATATATTCAAGTGATTACAGATATGTACTGATACGTTAGTCAGGAATTAACGCCTATGGAGAGTACAGGAACTTGTGAGTAGTACATGAATTGATTCGTTACAAAAGCATACTCGCTGAAGTAGGAATGAAACATAAAGGTTTATAACTTTTTATAAGTTTTCAGTAACGGAAAAAGAATGTACGAATTACCGGCATACCTGATATGGGGATTTTTAGAAAGTGGAAAATCAACACTGATCAAAGAAACATTAAACCAGGATTATTTTAATGACGGCGAGAAAACAATGATCCTTACGTTTGAAGAAGGAGAAGTCGAATACGATAAAGAAATGCTAGAGAAGACAAATTCATTCGTGGTGAATATTGAAAATATGGAAGATTTCACAAAAGAATTTGTCAGAGGATGTCAGAGAAATTATTATCCAGATCGTGTCATGATCGAATACAATGGAATGTACTCTATTGACGATCTGATGGATGTAGTAGATGAGACAGATCTTGAGTTATATCAGGTGATCGTAACAGTTGATGCATCTACAGCAGATTTGTATTTGAAAAATATGAAATCTATGTTTATGGAAATGTTTAAGATGGCAGATCTTGTCATTTTTAACCGCTGTGATGACAATACGAATATGGGAAGTTTTCGAAGAAGCATCAAAGCAGTCAATCCAAGAGCACAGGTAGGTTTCGAACGTGCCGATGGAAAAGAGATGGCACAGGATGAACTGCTGCCATATGATGTGAATGCAGATGTGATCAAAGTTGAAGATGAAGATTATGGAATCTGGTATATCGATGCGATGGAACGTCCAGAGGTTTACGAAGGAAAGACTGTGGAAATGCGTGTTCAGGTCCAGCGCAGTCCAAAGATGCCACCGGGAATGATCATTCCTGGACGTAAAGCAATGACATGTTGTGAAGATGATATGACATTTATTGGATATCTGTGCAGATTAAACCAGACGAAATCCAAGACATTAAAGAGAATTCTCAATAACGAATGGGTAACATTAACAGCACAGATCCATTCAGAATACAATGAAGCATATGATAAGACAATGCCAATCTTAACAGCGATCAGAATCGAAAAATCAGAACCGCCAAAAGAGCAATTGGTATATTTCTAGATTTTAAGGACATAGCAACCCTGCCCCAAGCATACACTGTAAAAACAACATTTACAGGGGGCTTTTCCATTGAAGAAATACATGGAAGAAAGAGTCATTGAAAGTGCGATCTACATCATTGAACATAATGCTACAGTACGCCAGACAGCCAAGCAGTTCGGCGTCAGCAAAAGCACAGTACATAAAGATGTGACAGAACGGTTAGAAACGATCAACAAAACACTTGCCAGACAAGCAAGAAAGGTATTAGACATCAATAAATCTGAACGTCACATCAGGGGTGGGCTTGCAACGAAAGAGAAATATCTTCATAGATAGAATCAAAGGGAAATTATGAAATGCCAGGTTACACATGCAAAATTGTAATAGAAGATACACATCCACCGGTATGGAGAAGAGTCATCATACCAGATCAGATTACTTTTTTGAATTACACAAGATCATACAGATATTATTTGATTGGGACGACGTTCATCTTCATGGATTCCATATACCATCGGATGATATTGTGATAGATGATGAAGGAGGATTTGATCTGTGGGGAAATCATTATAATGATTTCGATACGAATATTGATTTCTTCTTTAAAAATTACAAATGGATCCGCTACATCTATGATTTTGGAGATGAATGGCGTCACAAGATCAATATAGAAAAATATGAGCTGGATTATAAAGAACGATATCCTAAACTGGTCAAATATAAAGGGGATAACTTCATGGAAGACAGCGGAGGGGTCTGGAACTGGGAAATGAATGAAGAAGTTTATCCTTTTGACAGAGAATTTGTGGAAAGCCAGTTCCGTCAGATGGTATTTCCAAAGCATAAACAAAAAGATAAGGTTAAAGTATTCAACGAACAGGATAAGATAGATATATTAAAAGGTTTTTTGACGAAATAAGTAAGATGCCAGAAGATGATCTGGAAGATATGTTGAAAAATGCATGGCAGGATATGTATTTGGAAGAAACAAAGTGTAATTTAGATGATAGATCAAAAGAGTGGGAAGATCATATAAAGAAAAACGGTAAGGTCAAGTTTGTGTTTCATCAAAAACACAAAAAGAATTACTGGAAAATCTAAGCGAAGATCAATCCAGTGATTATTGTAAATATTTAAGGATTCCAAAAAACAGATCAAGATCACATATGGAAAGGATCAGCAGTATTTCGGATACATTAAGAGAACATCCAGAATATATATTATATGTTATGAACCAAGATGAATATGATAGTTTGAAACAATGGATGAATCACTTAAATGATAGCATAATAAATATATCACAAGATGAAGCTGATATTTGTGCCAAAGCATTTGTTTTAGGATTTGGGGAATATGAAATTAAAGATGATATAGCAGAAGTGTATCTTGCCTCCGATCTGAAAGAGTATGTAGATGTTTTGAATCAGAAAACAGAAGACGAAATCTATACAAAGATAGAAACATTTGATGACAGAGTAGGAAGATTGATGCAGCTATACTGTGTGATCGAATTAGAAGAATTATACAAAATATACAAAAAAACGTATGATCCGAAACAAGGAAAAAGGGAATTCTTTCGATATGTTTACTGGCGAGGAAGAATGAATGATCTATTAAATACATACCAAGAACCAGATGGAACAGCATATGTTGCGATGCATGGAATGGATGTCCACAAGATCATAGAAAAGAGAGAGATTTATGCAAAAGATCTTCCATTGAATGAATTTCCAGAATGGGAGATTAACGAACTAACAGATAATATTGCAAATAGAGCAGAATCAATCAATATTCTGTATATGATGTTGCAAGAGCAATTTCGTATGCCAGAACAGGAAACATCAGAAATATTATTTAATACGATAAGTTCGGTCATGAGTGGAGATACGCTGGGTGTGATTATAGAAAATATAAAAACCAGAGTGAATAAAACATGGACTCCAGACATTTATGCAGAAATGTGGAATATGATCAGTGATCTCATGATAGAATTGGAATTGCCGATATTAAAGGCAAGAAATCGTGATGAATATGCAATGGAACAAGAAATGTCTCCATGGAGTATAGGAATGCTGTCTGACAAAGAAAATTTCAAAAACACAAAACAACAGCATTTATACGAATTTCCACGCAGCATACAGGAGCGTTTATACAACATCGAAAGTACGGGAATGAAAGAAGATATAGACAAGCTTTTTGCATACAAAGAAGAAAATCGTATTTGCTCCGAAGAATTCCTTTATATGTTGTCAAGTAGTTGTATCGTTTATGGATATATAAAAGAAGCAAGATCTTTGATCAAAGAATTAAAGAATAGTTCTACAGCCGGAAAGAAGATAGCAAAACTACTAGAAATAGAAATTGATCAATATGATAATGTAATGGATATGGGGGATTATTAATATCTGTGATGTTAAAAAGAAAATTCCGATAACAATCATCTAAAGTTGAAATCCAGTACAGTTTAACATACACACTCTGTAATGGTTTGAATCACGTAAATTATTTGAATATTATAAAAAGATCATGTGTCTGCAACCGTACGAACACGTCTGCAGACACATGATTTCTTTTTATAATATTCCACCAATAATTTCTGTCATTCCACCATATTTACATTAGAGAATTCTGATAATTCAACAATTCACTCATAGGCTTCGACATATTCAGATACTGTCTGGTATTTCGTCGTAATCCATTATTATTACCACCCTTAAGTATCGTCTCATGCGTAGCGAAGAAATCCTGATCTTCTTCAAAAGGTGTTCTCACGATATGAATATCCACGATCTCATCTAAGAAACGATTCTGATGAAAGATCTTTCTCGTACATTCTTTCGATACAAAGGATGCAACTGATTTACCGTAAACTGGAAATAAAGAGAATTAAGTAACGGTTCATCACTGTCTAATAAAAACTGATAATCGCCATCCAAAATCTTCTGTCCCTGTTCCTTTGTCAGAGGAATTTTTGTCTTATCAACCACAGATCCGTTCCGCTTTCTCTGCATCAGATAGAGATCTTCATCATTCTCCATATAGAAATAATATGTAAATGGAGAACTGTCCTTTGCTCCTTCAAACATTAATACCTTGACCGGAAGACTGATCATATATTTATCAGGAGATTTGGACAGGATATATTCTTCCTGTGTCTGGTTATATTCAGCTTGACTGATATTTTTCGTAACTTCGGTATAAGAAAGTTTTTCAATTGCTGTATTTTTCATGATAACTCCTAACCCGTGCTTTGTTATTAACTTCTTTCATTATAGCAAAGGAATATGATAAATTCATGTCTTATTTATAAAAAATGTATGAATAATTCATAGATTTTCTCAATACCCTGTGCTAAGATAAAATCTGGAGGAAAACTATGGATTTATTTGAATATGCAAGAGAATTAAATAAAGATAAAGAGTCGCCATTAGCAGGGAGAATGAGACCTGCAACCCTCGATGAAGTGGTGGGTCAGGAACATATTATTGGAAAAGATAAATTACTATATAGAGCGATCAAAGCGGATAAGATCAGCTCGATCATTTTCTATGGTCCACCAGGAACAGGAAAGACAACCTTAGCAAAAGTCATTGCCAATACGACCAAAGCAAATTTTGTACAGATGAATGCAACAACATCTGGGAAGAAAGATATGCAGGAAGCGGTGGCAGATGCGAAAGAATCTCTTGGAATGTATCAGAAGAAGACGATCTTGTTTATCGATGAGATCCACAGATTCAATAAAGCACAACAAGATTACTTGCTGCCATTTGTAGAAGATGGAACGATCATTTTGATCGGAGCAACGACAGAGAATCCGTATTTTGAAGTAAATCAGGCGTTGATCTCAAGATCCAATGTATTTGAACTACATTCATTAGATAAAGAAGATATTAAGAAATTGATCGTAAGAGCTATTACAGATGACGAAAAAGGAATGGGGATCTATGGAGCAACGATCACCGATGATGCACTGGATTTTCTCTCAGATATGGCAGAAGGAGATGCAAGAAGTGCTTTAAATGCGATCGAACTTGGAATATTAACAACAGAACCTGCTGAAGATGGAAAGATTCATATCGATATCGATGTAGCACAGGAATGTATCCAAAGAAGAGTGACAAAATACGACAAAGACGGGGATAATCACTATGATGTGATTTCTGCATTTATCAAAAGTATGCGAGGATCAGATCCAGATGCAGCTATTTATTATCTGGCAAGAATGATCGATGCCGGAGAAAGTGTTACATTTATTGCAAGAAGAATCATGATCTGTGCATCCGAAGATGTTGGAAATGCTGATCCGCAGGCATTACAGGTAGCAGTTGCAGCGTCACAGGCAGTGGAACGGATCGGAATGCCAGAAGCAAGGATCATACTGGCACAGGCAGTCACTTATGTAGCCAGTGCACCAAAGAGCAATGCAGCATATATGGCAGTTGATCAGGCATTAGAATCTGTCAGAAATCATAAGATCGGAGCAGTTCCTAATCATTTAAGAGATGCTCATTACAAAGGCGCCGCGAAACTAGGACATGGAATCGGATATAAATATGCGCATGATTATCCAGATCATTATGTAAAACAACAGTATCTTCCAGATGAGCTTCTTGGAACAACGTTTTATGAACCAACGGAAAATGGATATGAGAAAATATCAAAGAATATTTGGAAAGAAATCAGAAAGTAAAATAAAAATGAGCACTGAAAATGAAACAATACAGTGCTCGTTCTTATTTTACTTCCATTAATTACAAAATGACAATTGCCCATAAA
>ENA-OQIC01000606-OQIC01000606.1-human-gut-metagenome-genome-assembly--contig:-NODE-606-length-15260-cov-2.474790_pt1 | contig 15260 bp, 23 predicted proteins | sample MGYA00242572_ERZ504736 | MGnify/ENA primary metagenome ERZ504736 (study PRJEB26092, sample SAMD00036201) | human gut metagenome | host: Homo sapiens | study: EMG produced TPA metagenomics assembly of... | reverse complement strand
CCAGAACGTGCTTTTTGTGTTCCAGGGCAGTTTTTATAAAGCTGTAGTGGGTGTTATGGGGCGTCGTGATATAGATCACATCTACGTTGGGATCGGAGAAAAGGGCATCATACGTGGGGTATACCTGCTTTACGCCGTATTTTTCTGCAAATACAGACGCTTTTTCATAGGTGCGGTTGCACACGCCGTAAAGACTGCGGCCCATACCGGCCAGAGCAGACGCCATCTCATTTGCGATCACACCCGTTCCTAATACGGCCCAGTTTAATAAAGTCGGGGTTGTCATGGGTTTTCCTCCTTTTATCATGTGCACTCCAGAAGCTGAATATGCACTGTGATTTGATTTTATTGTAATTTTGTTTGGAGGAGGCGTCAATAGTTACTTTCCGTTTTACCTTCTGCTTCGTCGGCCCATCACCCTGCAAAACACTACTGCCGCCAGAGTGCTGGCTGCCGTTGCCGCCAGACAGGGGCCTGTGATGGCTGCAGGAGACGGACTGCCGTACTGGCTGCGGTAGGCAATAATGTTGACAGGGATCAGCTGAAGGGAAGAGATATTTAAGATAAGAAAGGTACACATCTCCGGTGTGGCGGTGGTAAGACAGGGCGGATCCCGCCGTGCCTCAGGCGTTGAAGGCGTCTGGGAACAGTATGGCGAGGTACCCGTGGCATAACGGGATTTCCTCCGTTTTTTTCAGTTCCTCCATGGCCTTTAAGCCGCTGGCGTGGCCGCCCAGCCAAGCCCCAGCATATTTGCAATGAAGTTGACAGAGATATGTTCTGCTGCCCTGCTGTCCGGCGCAAGATCAGGGAAAAGGAACCGCAGGACCGGTCTCATGGCCTTTGAAAGCTGTCCGATCAGCCCGGCGCTGTTTCCAATCTCCAATACGCCCGTCCACAGGGACATGACGCCTAACATGGTGACGCACAGCGCTACCGCCTCCTTAGCAGCCGTTAAAGCTCCCTGGGTCACATCATCCAACCGCCCATGGACGGCCGCCCAGAGAGTACCTGCAAGGATCATTGATGACCAGAGGTAGTTAAGCATGGGGAGCCTCCTTTTGATATACAACCGTATTTTATCTGGTATTGTATGCAGGAAACCAATGGGATATGCCATACATTCGCTGTGCGTCCCGCAGTTTCCCCTCTTGACACCCCTCCACCCTCATCTGCTATAATAGGAATATATCGCTCCTTACCGGACTGACGGGAATAAACACCCCTTTACATGGTTCGGCATCTGGAGGATACACCATATTTCAGAAGGATGTTTTATTATGTTGCAGCTTAAAAAGCTGTCACACACCATTAAGGGGGAACTGAAGGAGACCTTTGTTCCCAGAACCGTTGTTTCTATTGTCCTCGGCACGGCCATCACTACCTTTGGGCTTTATAATGTCCATTCTATATCTAATGTTACAGAAGGAGGTATTCTTGGATTGACACTTCTTTTGGAACATTGGTTTGGAATTTCACCATCATTTTCCGGTTTTCTTCTGACGGCATTGTGCTATTTCTTAGGATGGAAAATTTTAGGGAAACGTTTCCTTGTATTTTCCTTTATATCTGCCATAGGATTTTCTGTTTTTTATGGGATTTTTGAACAGTTTGATCCACTGTTTCCTCAAATTGGTGAGATGCCTTTTTTAGCAGCTGTGGTAGGTGCGCTTTTTGTAGGTATTAGTGTGGGAATTTGTGTAAGGGTGGGAGGAGCTCCTACAGGAGATGACGCTCTTGCTATGAGTTTATCTTCGGTACTGCCTGTAGATATTCAGTGGATTTATTTGGCCAGTGACCTTGTTGTGCTTTTCATATCCCTTAGTTATATTCCATTAAATAAAATTTTATATTCCCTTTTGACTGTTCTTTTATCAGGGCAGATTATTGGAATAATACAGAAAATAAGACTTCCTGCATCATTAGGAATGGCGGATATATATTAAAAGCTGTGAGAAAAAAGTTGATTGATGATTTATCAATCAGCTTTTTTTATTTTATAGGAAATTGTGTTTTATGTAGTAAAAAACTCTTGACTATACAGTAACTGTATAGTATATGATACCCCCAGATTAAGGAAAAATCAAGAGAGGAGAAAAGGTTCTTATGAAAACAATATTTTCAAAAGTAAAGCTGAAATCAAGGCAAATAATTTTATTGTTTGCACTGGTATTATTGTCAGCGATAGGGCAAATGCTTTTACCATCTTTTTTGGCACAGATGATTAGTCATGGTGTTGCAGAAGGAGAAAATCGTGTAATTTGGATGTATGCAATAATTATGGCAGGTGTTACAGTATTTTCTTGTATTATCAGTTTTTTATCTGTGAAAATAGCATCTTATATTTCTACAGATTTTGCAGCACAACTACGAAATCAAGTTTTTTCTAAAGTGCAGGAATTTTCAGCAGCGGAAATGGATAAATTTGGGACGGCAAGCCTTGTGACAAGAAGCACTTCTGATATTACTAATGTACAGAATTTTTTGACACTGATGCTTCGAATTGGTTTACTTGCACCTATGATGGCTGCAGCAGGACTTATTTTTTCAGCTGCAACAGGAGGTGAAGTCAGTTCAGTACTGTTGATAGCCATTCCTGTCTTACTGATAGCATTAACTGTGATTGTGGTATTGGCTTCTCGCTATTCTATAAGTTTGCGAAAAAAGCTGGATCAGATTAACCGTTTATTTTTAGAGTCTTTGGAAGGGGTACGTGTTATTCGTGCATTTAACAGACAGAAAGCCGAGAGTGAACGTTTTGAGAATGCAAATAGGGATTATGCCGTAACAGCAATGGCAGCAGGTCGTATCACCAGCCTTTTAATGCCTGCCATTAGTGTGATTTTTGGTGTAACTACGGCAGCTGTTTTAGGAATGGGTGCTTATTATGTTAATACAGGTGCTATGGAGGTTGGTTCTCTGGTTGCAAATAGTCAGTACATTAGTATGGTGCTGACTTCAGTGATGATGTTATCGTTAGTAATTATGATGTTTCCAACGAGTTATGCTTGTGCGAAAAGAATTTCTGAAGTTTTAGAAACAGAGAGTTCTATTCGTGATGGAAAATTTTCAATGAAAGAGAAAACTATGCATGCAACAGTAGAATTTCGTCATGTAACATTTGCTTATCCGGGAGCAGATGAACCGATATTGAAAGATATAAGCTTTATATCACGACCGGGAGAAGTAACTGCAATTATAGGAGGAACAGGGCGAGGAAAATCAAGTATTTTAAAATTGATTCCAAGATTATATGATCCAATGTTCGGAGAAGTATTGTTGATGGTATAAATGCGAAAGAATATCGTACAGAGGATTTACGTTCTATGATTGGATATGTTCCTCAAAAAAATGTACTGTTTTCAGGAAATATCGGAGAAAATCTTAATTTTGGAAAAGAAAATGGTACGGAGGAAGACTGGGAGCAGGCAGCAGGTATTGCATGTGCAGATGAGTTTATAAGTAAAAGAAAGCAAGGATATTATGATATGATTGCACAAGGTGGTACAAATTTGTCAGGAGGACAGAGACAACGTATGGCGATTGCTCGTGCAATGATGAAAAAACCGGAAATTTATGTATTTGATGATAGTTTTTCCGCTTTGGATATGAAAACAGATCGTCAGCTTCGTGAAAATTTAAAAAAGAATATTGGCGATGCAACGGTTATTATGGTAGCGCAGAGGATTAGTACCATTGTGGATGCGGATCGCATTTTGGTAGTAGATGATGGACAGATTGTGGGAAATGGAACACATGAGGAACTGTTAAAGTCTTGTTCTCTTTATCGTGAAATCGCAGAAATACAATTAGGAAAGGAGGCAGATTTGAATGAAAAATGCAATCATATTTAAAAGGCTATTGAAGTATTTGAAGGAATATCGTTTGCGTTTGTGTTTGGTTTTATTATCAGCTGTTATTAGTACTGCATTTATGGTTCTTGCACCATTCTTGTGGGAAAAGTAACAACAACACTTTTTGCAAGTATAGAGGATGGCGTTTTTTATTGGGAAACTATTTTATGGCTTTTAGCTGCATTAGTTGCACTATATTTTATTTCCCAGACGTTTTCTTTTTTACAGGGATTTGGGATGGCAAAAATTACTGCAAATGTTATGCAGACCATTCGCCGGGAAATTAATGAAAAGATGCATCGCTTGAAACTGAATTATTATGATGTACACACTCATGGTGATATTCTCAGTATTATTACTAATGATGTGGATACTATAAATAATGCAATCAGTCAAAATTTAACAGCAGCAGTAACTCAGGTGACAACTGCGATTGGTGTACTTGTGATGATGTTGTTGATAAGCCCTTCCTTGTCTCTGATTCCGATTATTATGGTACCACTTTCTCTTTTAAGTGCTGCCGGTGTCATGAAGGCGAGTGAAAAGCATTATGGAGAACAGCAGGAACTGCTTGGAAAACTTAATGGGTATGTGGAAGAAATGTATAATGGACAATCTGTTGTTCAGACATTTAACTATCAAGAACGTGCAAAAAAGAGATTTGCACAGTTGAATGACGCATTGAAAAATAGTTCTCGGAAGGCAGAAACCACAGCGGGAGCAATAAGTCCTATTACTACCCTTGTAAACGATTTAGGGTATGTGCTTTGTGCAGCGATTGGATGTCTTTGGGCAATTGCAGGAAAAATTGCAGTGGGAAATGTGCAGGCAATGCTAGAATATACATGGCGTTTTGCAGAACCTTTTTCTGCGATTGCAGGAATGGTAGGAAGTTTTGGTGCGGCAGCGGCAGCAGGTAAACGTATTTTTAGTCTGCTGGATGCAGAAGAGGAAATACCAGATAGCCAGCAATGTATCGTTCCTAATGATTGTAGTGGACGAGTAACATTTGAAAATGTAAAATTTGGATATAGACCGGAGCATTTGTTGATGAATGGTATTAATCTGACAGTGGAACCGGGACAAAAGGTTGCGGTAGTAGGACCGACAGGAGCTGGAAAAACAACATTAATTAACTTATTGATGCGTTTTTACGAAGTAAATGAAGGTGCAATTAAAGTGGATGGCGTTAGAATTACAGATATGAGCAGAGAAGAACTTCGTAACCGATTTGGTATGGTTTTACAGGATACCTGGTTGTTTGAAGGAACCATTGGTGAAAATATCGGATATGCAGAAGATAACATGACAAAAGAGAAAGTGAAAGAAGCAGCAAAATCGGCTTGTGCACATAATTTTATTAAAACACTTCCTGGTGGATATGATATGGTGCTCACAAAAGGTGCAGAAAATATTTCGCAAGGTGAGCGTCAGCTTTTGACCATTGCCCGTGCAATTGCTTCTGATCCGGAAATTATGATTTTAGATGAGGCTACTAGTAATGTAGATACTCACACAGAGGTATTAATTCAAAAAGCAATGGCAGAGCTTATGAAAGGACGTACCAGCTTTGTGATAGCCCATCGATTATCTACAATTCGTGATGCAGATATGATTCTCTACATGGAGGACGGAGATATTAAAGAAGTGGGAAATCATGAGGAATTGATGAAAAAGAATGGGAAATATGCGGCACTTATATGAGTCAGTTTGGATAATAAGGGTGAAAAAAGGAAACCTGTCTTTCCGGTAAGTAATATAATCCGGAAAGACAGGTTAAATTAATAATGCAGTCTCCATCCAGCAGGGTATTTATTTTTTAGGGTTGTACCTACAATTTTTCCCCAGCCTAAAGGAAAACCGTCAGTGCAAACAAGATGCCACCCTTTTTGAGGAGCTTCCGCCTCACTTAAAATTAAAGTTTCACCTTTCAGATAGCGCATCGCTCTTTCGTCAGAAGAAGACAGGTTTACAATATTATGGAAATCTTCCATCTGTAAAGACATGGCGAAAGGCTGACTAGGCTCAAATCTGTTTTCTTTAATTCACCTAAGAAAAGTCCGTTGCGAAGGAATTTAATCCCCTTTAAAGAGGCAGTATCTGCTTCTGGAAGATAATAAACGTTTTCATTTCGAATATCAATTCTGTTAAAGTCCAAAGGTTGTGACATATTTTTGAAAAATTCATCTTAAAAGCTTTTTAGATGTTTTATCAGGTTTTGTTGTTGGAGTAATTCTACTGGAAACAGAACATCCATTTTTTTCATGAGAGCAAGAAAATGTCCTTCTCCTTCCATGTGATGAGGAAAAATACGGATACATTTCTTTAGACGAGTATCTTTATTTCCCCAGTCAGGGCAGCCTTTTGTAAAACCTTCATAGTCATCAAGAGTTAAAAGCTCTATTTCAGGGAAATTTTCCAAAATGAAAGAAATCAGTCCCTCGTTTTCGATGGGTGAAAACGTACATGTAGAGTAAAGCAGTTCGCCTCCTGGTTTTAACATGGAAATTGCCTGTGTAGCAATTTCCCTTTGCAGTTTACCGAAAAATTCTGGGCGGGTTTCGTCCCATGTTTTTGCAACATCAGGATCTTTGCGAAACATTCCTTCGCCGGAGCATGGCGCATCTACAAGAATTTTATCAAAAAATTCCGGGAAATATTTTGCCAGCTTTGCGGGTGTTTCATTTGTTACCATAGAATTTTTTATGCCAAATAGCTCCAGATTTCGCAAAAGAGCTTTTGCTCGGGAATTGCTGATGTCATTGGCTACCAGAAATCCGTTTCCTTGAAGCTTTGCACCTAATTCTGTTGCTTTTCCTCCAGGGGCAGCACATAAATCCAGTACGTATCTCCCGGATTTACAGAAAATCGATTTGCAGGTGTCATGGCACTTGGTTCCTGCAGATAGTAAAGCCCGGCGAAGTAGTAAGGGTGTCGGGACGGTCTGTCATTTTCATCATAGAAAAAGCCATTATCAATCCATGGAATTGGTTCTAAATGAAAAGGGGATATTTTTAAAAATTCTTCAACCGAAATTTTATTAGTATTTACCCGTAAACCGAACTTTCTGGGAAAATCATAGCTTTGTAGAAATGCAGGAAATTCCTCACCCAGCATAGCTTCCATGCGGGATAAAAATTTTTCAGGAAGTTGTTTCATATACGAAGTCCTTTCTGTTAAAAAAGAGTCTTTGCTTCAAGTTTTCTGGAAAAAACTTTTTCTAATAGAAAAGCTACTGTTTCATTAGGGGCTTGTGCACGAAAATCTGCAAGCCATTGCTTTGCTTCAGACAGCATATCTGGAATATCTTCGTGGTTTGTATTACATTTTTCCATTAAGTCAAAAATATCACCAAGATAAATATCAGAATATAAATCCCAGAGCATTTCATGAAATGCGTGTAATTGAAGATAATCTGAAATTAAAGAAAAACGTCTGAAATCGCTAAAAGTCATAGGCAGTTCACCTAGAATTTTTTTGCGATCTTCTGTGCTACAAAGGCTGTAAAAAGTAATTTGTTCTAGTACATTATCTCTATTAAAAAACTTACTTGTTCCATACGCTATTTTCTCCTATGTGCCATAATGCAAATATTTATAACTCTTTTATTATATAGCGCATTGCAAATGAAATCCAGACAAAACTTGAATAATTATGAAATTACACCAAATTATAACATCTATTAAGTAGATAGGCAAATGTATAATATTCATTCCTGAACAAATTTAATGCGGGAAATGGGGAAGATATTTTGGTAAGAAGGGGAAATTTGAAAAAAGAAAAATGCTGAAATTCTTATAGAATAAGACATTTCAGCATTGTCATGTTAATCGAAGCGACGTGATTCGAACACGCGACCTCTGCGTCCCGAACGCAGCGCTCTACCAAACTGAGCCACGCTTCGTTATTCAGTTGTTACCAACGAAAAATATTATACACATAATATAGGGAATTGTCAATGGAAATATTTATAAGTTCTAAACAAAATCTGCAAACATATATTTTAAAGATGAATAATAAAGAAGAGAGTCAGTGTATTATGTCAGGATACCGCAGGTTTATTGCATATGTATATGAGTATACATACGGAAAGAAGGGAAACGGAAAAGGCTTTATCCGTGTAGAGGCAAAGGACGGACTTTGCAGAATGGATTTTAAGCTTACAGGAATATGCAGTCAGGAATATGTGCCTGCCCGTGTTTACGGATATGTGAGGGAAAGAGGAGAATGTATTGCAATCCTGCTGGGAGAGTGTGATTTGGCGGGAAGCAGCGTGCAGTTTACCTTAGAAATACCGCAGATTAATATAGGGGACAGCTCCTATGGCTTAGGAGATATTAAGGGGCTGGTGATTTTGTGTCGGTCAGGTGAAACTTATGGCAGTGGTTGGGATGAAGAGCTATTCAACCGGATGCTATTCGCTTTCCAAAAGAAGCAGATACAGATATGCCAATTAAGGAAAGCGAAGAAGAAAAAACAGATATGCAGTCAGAAATAGGAGAACCTGAAATAATTCCTATTATACAGGAAGAAAATATCGAGACAGAACAGGAACAGCCGGCAGAAGAAATCAGTACGCAGCAGGAAATTATATCCGAAGAGGAAGTGGATATAAAACCGAAGGAAAAGCAATCTGTTCTTGAGGCAGAAATAACAGAAACAGAAGAATTTATGCCATTTTCAGACGGCAGTGTACTGGAATGTAAGAGAATTACTCCTATGGATTATCAGCTTTTAGCAAATGAGGACAGGGGTCTTTTAAATAATCAGTTTTTGCGTCATGGATTTTCTCAGTATGGACATTTGCTATTGGGAATAAGACAGGAAGATAACAGGTATATTTTGGGCGTGCCGGGTGTTTATGAAAGGCAAGAAGCTTTAATGGCGGGTATGTTGGGATTTCCCTATTTCAAGGAAACAGGGGAAAGACAGCCGGACGGGAAGCTTCGTGGATATTGGTATCGCGTGGTTCATACAAAATAAAGGAAGGCTTGTCCAACAGAAAAAATTGTTGGGCAGGCTGTTTTCGTTTTAAAGTGTTAAATTTACTTGACCGTATAGAAGAGAAGGTTATATAATATAAGACATTGGAGATATATCGAAGTGGCTGTAACGAGCCGCACTCGAAATGCGGTTGTCCGAAAGGGCACGTGGGTTCGAATCCCACTATCTCCGTTTCAGGAGAGGGGCTGTCGAGTATGATTTTGTTTCATGCGACAGCCTCTTTTTGTTTTATTTCATACAAAATTCCGCCAGTAGAAACAAAAGGAGATAGAGATGACAGAAGATGAAAGATTTATGCGGGAAGCCAAAAAACAGGCAATGAAAGCGTATGCTCTCAGAGAAGTACCTATCGGCTGTGTGATTGTATATGAGGGGAAAATCATTGCAAGGGGCTATAATCGACGCAATACAGATAAAAATACAGTGTCTCATGCAGAAATAAATGCCATCAGAAAAGCCAGCAAAAAGCTGGGAGACTGGAGATTGGAGGGCTGCACCTTATATGTGACCTTAGAGCCTTGTCAAATGTGCGCCGGAGCGATTATACAGGCAAGAGTGGACAGAGTAGTGATTGGGAGCATGAACCCGAAAGCAGGCTGTGCAGGTTCTGTTTTAAACCTTTTGGAAATGGACGGATTTAATCATAAAGCAGAAGTGACAAGAGGAGTTCTGGAGGAAGAATGCAGTAGCATGCTCAGTGGATTTTTTAAAGAGCTTCGGGAAGAAAAAGCAAAGAAAAAGCAGCAGGAAAGAGAGGGAGCAGTATGACAAGAGAAGAATTCAGAGAATTAATCGGTAGAGAAATTGTTATTTTAGATGGGGCAACAGGTTCAAACCTAATGAAAGCGGGAATGCCCAAAGGAATTTGTACAGAGAAGTGGATTTGTGAAAATCCGCAGCCTCTTATGAACCTTCAAAGCGCATATCAGCAGGCGGGAAGTCAGATTGTTTATGCGCCTACTTTTTCAGCCAATAAAATCAGCCTTGCCAATCATGGATTGGAAAATCAGGTGCATAGCCTGAATAAGCAGCTTGTAGAGATTTCACGCAGCGCAGTGGGAGAAAACTGCATGGTAGCGGGAGATTTGACAACTACCGGAAAACAGGATGCAGAATACGAGACTTTACTGGATGCCTATAAAGAGCAGATTGAGGCACAGCTGGAGGCGGGAGTTGATTTACTTGTGGCAGAAACAATGCTGGGAGTAACAGAGCCTATGGCAGTTTTAGATGCTGCCCGAGAATTGTGCAGCTTACCGGTGTTGTGTACTTTAACGGTAGAGTCAGACGGAAGTCTGTTTTTTGGCGGAAATATCTATGACTCAGCAGAGCTTTTAGAAGAAATGGGAGCAGATGCAGTGGGAATTAACTGCTCCACCGGTCCGGACCAGCTTCTGAGCGTGGTAGAAAATATCAGAAAAAGAATATATATTCCTCTAATCGTAAAGCCAAATGCCGGAAATCCTGTGATTGATGCCATGGGAAATCCTGTGTATTCTATGGGAGCAGAAGAATTTGCACGTCATATCAAACGTCTCATAGATGCCGGAGCAAATCTTGTGGGAGGCTGCTGCGGAACAACTCCTGCTTATATTGAGCAGCTTGTTAAGCTGAAGTCTTCTTTTTAAACTGACGGCGCAGGAAAAGGAGAAGTCCCACAAGGGAGAATAAAACAAGGACAATTTTGGCAGCCTGAGAATAGTTGTGGAAATACTGTACTGCTTTTTGCCAGGAGGAACCTGCGGCAGCACCCAGAAAAATCAGAATAAAATTCCAAAGCAGGCTGCTAAGGTCGTCATAAGAAAAAAAGGTCCTAAGCGCATTTGTGCAATTCCCGCAGGAATAGAGATAAGGCTTCTTACAATGGGGATAAAGCGGCACAGAAATACGGTATAGTTTCCTTTGCTGTCAAACCAGCTTATGGCCTTTTCGATGTCGTGAATGTCCAGATGAAGGGCTTTTCCAACAGGACCGTTTACCAGAGACTGAATTTTTCCATGGAAAGGACACTGCCCAATTCATAAAGGAAGATAGCTCCTGCAAGGCTACCTACGGTAGCGGAGACAACGACCCCGGGCAAATTCATTTGGGTAAAGGTGGTCATAAAGCCGCTGAAGGTAAGGATAACTTCAGAAGGGATAGGGGGAAAGATATTTTCAATCATAATGAGAAAGGCAATGCCAAGATAGCCGTAAGTGTTCAGAATTTCTACCAGCAAATCATTCATGAGAAGGTCACCGTTGTTTTTTTCTATGTCTATGCGAAAAGGATGCCGGATATTCGGCGGATATAAAAAGAAAAGTAAAAAGATTATTTTTATCGTGCGCCGCCCATCGAAACTTTTTCATGAACGTTACCTTTACAGTTAACTCGGCCCAGGCACCCTCACGGCACACAGAAGGTTCTGCTTAGTGCTGCTACATTCCTGTCCTGACACGGTTCACAGATTTCTGTTGCGTAAGACCCAAACGTCAACGCCACTTATAAAGGGCAGCTTCACAAAAAGAAGCCCCTCCGTTTGGCAACACCCCTGCTTTAGCGGATTGCAGGTACAGGGCACCGCTATCTCCCCGGCTGCACGATGTTAACAGTATAACGGCTTTTTGAGAAAATGTCAAATATAAGTTGTGAGGTAATATAAAATATTATATAATAGAAAAAGCCTTCTCCATTACACAGAAGGCAGATTAAAAGAAAAAGGAGAATTCACATGGGCTATACAGCTCTTTATCGTAAGTTCCGTCCTCAGGAATTTGAAGATGTAAAGGGGCAGGAGCATATTGTAACCACATTGAAAAATCAGATAAAAGCTGATAGGATTGGGCATGCGTATCTTTTCTGCGGTACGAGAGGTACAGGTAAGACTACCATTGCCAAAATTCTGGCAAGAGCAGTAAACTGCGAGCATCCGGTTGGCGGAAGCCCTGTAATACTTGTAAAACCTGTCGGGCAATTAATGAGGGTACTTCTATGAATGTCATCGAGATTGATGCCGCATCCAATAACGGTGTGGATAATATTCGTGAAATTCGTGAGGAAGTAGCATACCGCCCAACAACAGGTAAATATAAGGTTTATATTATTGACGAGGTGCACATGCTTTCAACAGGAGCTTTTAATGCACTTTTAAAAACCTTGGAGGAACCGCCGTCCTATGTTATTTTTATTTTGGCAACGACAGAAGCGCATAAAATTCCGATTACCATTTTATCCCGTTGTCAGCGCTACGATTTCAGACGAATTACGGCAGACACCATTGCAGCCCGCTTGCAGGAGCTCATGGATAAAGAGGGAAATGATGTTGAGGAAAAGGCAATTCGTTATATTGCCAAGGCAGCGGACGGTTCTATGCGAGATGCCCTTTCTCTTTTAGACCAGTGCATTGCTTTTTATTTAGGAGAAAAACTCACTTATGAGAAGGTTTTAGAGAATTTAGGGGCAGTGGATACACAGGTGTTCAGCCGCATGCTTCGTCAGATTTTGCAGCAGGATACGGCAGGCACAATAAAAACCTTAGATGAAATCATTATTCAGGGAAGAGAACTGGGACAGTTTGTCACAGATTTTATCTGGTATCTGCGTAATTTGCTTTTAATTTCTACCTCCGAGCATCCTGAGGAGGCAGTAGACGCATCAGCAGAAAATTTAGAGAGAATGAAAGAAGAGAGCAGTATGGTAGATGCGGAAACGCTTATGCGTTATATTCGCATTTTTTCGGAGCTTTCCAACCAGATAAAATATGCTTCGCAAAAGAGGGTATTGGTAGAAATTGCGTTGATTAAGCTTTGCCAGCCGGTTATGGAGATGAATTTGGACTCTCTTTACGACAGGGTTCGGGTTCTGGAAGAAAAGCTGAAAAACGGTGTGACAGTACAAAGTTTGCCTACTGAAAATTATGTTCGGACAAGGGCAGAAAATCCAGAGGAACAAATTCTAAAAGAAGAGACGGTAAAGCCGGAAAAAGCAGCGCCGGAGGATTTGCAGTATGTAAAAAAGAACTGGAATGCGATTATTCGTGATACCAAGGGGCTTTTGCAGCAGATGCTTTTGGACTCCATACCCAAGTATGACGGAAATACAGGAGAGCCAATCCTCTATGTGGAATTTCAGAATTTTCTGGCTCAGACCTGTATCGACAATCCCGACAATCTGGAAATGCTGAAAAATGCAGTTCGAAAAGAAAATCGGAAAAGAAGTAGAAATAAAAATGATATTGAAAAACAGTGAAACCGGTCACGGAAAAAGCGGACTGGCGGAGATTTCCGTAGATGATTTAATTCATAAAAATATTAACATGGAAATTACAGTAGAAGATATGGAAGAATAGGAGGAATTTATTATGGCAAAAAGAGGAGGATTTCCGGGTGGTATGATGCCGGGAAACATGAACAATTTAATGAAGCAGGCGCAGAAAATGCAGCGTCAGATGGAAGAAAATCAGAAAGCATTAGAAGAAAAGGAATTTACGGCAGCAGCAGGTGGCGGAGCAGTAGAAGTAACTGTTTCCGGCAAAAAAGAAGTGTTAAAAGTAAAATTGGCAGAAGAAGTAGTAGATCCGGATGATATTGAAATGCTGGAGGATTTAATTGTAGCCGCAACAAATGAAGCGCTTCGTAAAATGGAAGAAGAGTCAGCAGCTGTTATGTCAAAATTAACAGGCGGACTTGGCGGCATGGGCGGAGGCTTCCCATTCTAATGGAATATTACAGCAGTCACATTAACAATTGATAGAAGAATTTTCAAGGTTGCCGGGCATTGGTGCAAAATCTGCACAGCGCCTGGCGTTCCACGTTTTAAATATGCCTAAGGAGCAGGTGGAGCAGCTTGCCGGCGCAATTACCAATGCCAAAGCAAATGTACAGTATTGTAAATGCTGTTATACTCTCACCGATCAGGAAATATGTCCGATTTGTAAAAACCCCAAGCGCAATCATCAGGTGATTATGGTAGTGGAAAACACCAGAGATTTGGCGGCATACGAAAAAACAGGGAAATTTGACGGTGTTTATCATGTACTTCACGGAGCTATTTCGCCTATGTTGGGAATAGGACCGGATGATATCAAATTAAAAGAGTTAATGCAAAGAATATCGCAAAATGATATAGAAGAAGTAATTATTGCTACAAATTCCAGTTTGGAAGGGGAAACTACGGCAATGTATATCAGCAAACTGATTAAGCTACGGGAATTAAAGTCAGCCGGATTGCCAGCGGAGTTCCTGTGGGCGGGGATTTGGAATATATTGATGAAGTGACACTTTTAAGAGCCTTAGAGGGCAGAGTGGAGCTATGAGAAAAAAAGTTACGTCAACAGATATTGCGAAAGCAGCGGGAGTTTCTCAGGCAACAGTTTCTATGGTGCTGAATAAGAAATACAATGTATCTTTTTCAAAAGAAACCATAGAAAAAGTGGAGCGGCTGCCGCCGAGCTTGGGTATACAATTCCGAAAAGACGACAGAGAAAGAATGTGAAGGACAGCAGACTTCTGGTGGTATTTTGTCCAACTCTTACTAATCCCTATTATGTTATGCTGCTTCAAGGGATTGAAACCGTTGCAAAAGAAAATGGTTACGGCGTCTTTGTTTGTAATACGCAAAGGGAACTGAAGTTGGAGGAACAGTATTTGAAAATGATGCACAGTGTTTCTCCGGCAGGGATTATTTATACTTGCAATCCCAGTAATCAATTCATGGAGCAGGTGGAAGAAATTGCCGAAAAAATTCCTTTAGTAATTATCAGTAACAGGGATAAAGTAAAAGTGGATGCTATCAATCAGGATAATACAAAGATTGGAAGCCTCATGGCAAGGCATTTGCTGGAGCTTGGACATCAAAAGGTAGCTTTTATAGCGCCGCCCCTTACAAAGAGACAGGCACAGCGTTTTCGCAGAGTAGAAGGATTTGTTAAGGAATTCGAAAAGGAAAATTTGTCTCAATTTGTGAGTATAAAGCAGCGGATGATCACTGGGATGAAGTGCTGCCCAGTGTAGACTCGGAATACCGCATTGGCTACAATTTGACAAAAGAGCTTTTAAAGGAACGGCCTGATATCACAGCAATTGCCGGTTTAAATGACATGATTGCTTTTGGTATCATAGATGCTCTGCATGAGGAGAAATACCGGGTTCCGGGAGATGTATCCGTAATCGGATGCGACAATATTATCTTTTCCCGTATGATGCCCATGGCTTTGACTACCATTGAACACTTTGTTCCTTTAAAAGGAAGAGATGCCTGCGACATTATCATGAAAAAGATTGCAACAGATGCGCATTTGTATCAGGAAATTACACCTGTAAGTATTTATCACATTGAATATGAACCAAATTGATTGTGAGAAAGACAACTTCTTATGTCAGAGCAAGGGAGAAAAAATAAAAATAATTAAATAAAAGCACAAAA
>ENA-OQIC01000605-OQIC01000605.1-human-gut-metagenome-genome-assembly--contig:-NODE-605-length-15278-cov-3.460828_pt1 | contig 15278 bp, 13 predicted proteins | sample MGYA00242572_ERZ504736 | MGnify/ENA primary metagenome ERZ504736 (study PRJEB26092, sample SAMD00036201) | human gut metagenome | host: Homo sapiens | study: EMG produced TPA metagenomics assembly of... | reverse complement strand
ACAACGAGTCATACCCTCCCTAAATTTATCTGAAAAAGAAAAAAAGATGGCTAATGATAACCATCTTTCTCTCCGTTACATGTTATAATGTAACTATGCTAACCAATAATTATTATAATGATTTTTTTGAATTAGGGCAACAGAAAATTAACTTTAGTTTCTTCGAATTGAGTTTACCTGACGACGATCCAGTCTATACCCTGAAAAAGTGAATGGAGGAATTAGATTTTTCTGGCTTGTTAGCCAATTGTTCAGATAAGGGAAGAACCGGGTACAACCCAATTATGATGTATGCTGTAGTTACCTATGCAAATATGCGGGGGATACGTTCTGTTGACCGTATTGTTGATCTGTGTGAAAGAGACCTTGCTTTTATCTGGCTGACGCGCGGACAAAAACCGAAACGTGATGCTTTTTATGACTTTAAAAACAGGAAACTAACATCTGATATCCTAGATGATCTGAATTACCAGTTTATGCGGCGGCTGCAGAAAGAAGGGCTGGTCACATTAAAAGAACTTTTTATTGACGGTACAAAGATAGAGGCAAATGCGAACCGTTATACTTTTGTATGGCGCGGAAGCATTAATTACCATCTTGCAGGCCTCCTGGATTCTATCGACCAGCTTTTTGGAAAATATAATGCTTTTTTGCAGGAGAATGATTATGGGACAAAGTACGAGCTGGGAAATGCACAGATGTTTGTGATCGAAGGGATGGATAAGTCCGGGAAGTGATTGAAAAGAACAGAAAACGAAAGCTTGCAAAACATAAAAAACTCTCAAATAACCGTATTATAGAGATCGATAACTGTTCGCCGCTTGAAATACGGAAACTCCAGAACAATCTCACGATGATCGCAGACAAGGAGGGAATCGAATTCGTTTACGGAAAAGGAAAAAGAAAACCTGCACTTCAACAGTTGCATGAGGAACTGGAACAATGCGGAAAACGACTGATGGAATATAAAGAATGCTTTGAGATCATGGGGAAAGACAGAAACAGTTATTCCAAAACAGATCTGGAAGCGACTTTTATGCGCATGAAAGAAGATCACATGCTGAACGGACAGTTAAAGCCAGCATATAATGTTCAGATTGCGGTAGAGAATTATTTTATCGTACATGGATATGTAAGCAGCGACCGCACTGATTATAATACCCTGATCCCGGTCCTTGAAAAACATAAGAATGCTTTCGGGAGTATTCTGGAAGAAGTGACTGCGGACAGCGGGTACTGTAGTGAAAAAAATCTGCTTTATTTAAAACAGAATGAAATATCCAGTTATATAAAACTGCAGGATCATGAAAAGCGAAAAACACGCGCTTATTCAGAAGATATCAGTAAATATTACAACATGAGGACAGGGATCTTTGAAGATGAACAGTTCTATATCTGCCATGACGGACGTGAACTGCGGCATTTCAGGACAGAGAGCAAAGAGCAGGATGGATATACACAGACCTTTGAGGTATATGGCTGTCCAGACTGCAGCGGATGTGAACATAAAGAGCGCTGTCTGTATAAGTATGATGCGGAGAAAGATGCCGAAAAGAACAAAGTCATGAAGATCAATGAACAATGGGAGAAACTGAAAGAAAGATCCCATGCCAATATCCAGAGCGAACGCGGAATCCTGAAACGCCAGACACGTTCCATTCAGACAGAGGGACATTTTGGAGACATCAAGGAAAACGAGAACTTCCGGCGTTTTAATTACCGCTCGGCAGATAAGGTATATAAAGAATTCATGCTATATGCCATTGGCAGAAATATAAATAAATATCATCGTTTTTTATATGAAAAACTGAGAAAATTTGAAGGAAAAACTGCCTAGAAAAAAATGCGGCTTAAAAAATCCAAACAAGGATTTTTTGCGGCCAAAAACAGAAAGTATTTATCAAAATAAAAATATCCTGAACAAGTTGCAGAGCCAGAAAGCCTTGTAACTGTCAGGATATTTTTGTTTGGTGCTGTCAGCTTTAAAAAACGTTATTTACCGACAGCCCCTTCTGTTAATTCACTAATTAAATTCCCGTTAATTAAAACATGGTTGTAAAATGATAATTGCAGTGATTTGCTGCATCTTGGCAATCAAGATAGCAATCATCTGGATTACAATACTGTACTTTCACATCAAAGTTTTCGTTCTGCATTTTCTTTTCCAGTTCCTGCATCTGTTGTTCTCCTTTCGTATATTTTGCAAATTTTGAATTTACTCCTACCACAAACTTATCATGTAAGAATTACGGTAATCTGATGCGTTTTTGCAGTCATAGCGACAATCATCTGGATCACAATACTGTACTTCTACATCAAACAATTCTTCCTGAATTCTTTTCTCCATTTTTCCATATAACATTCCTCCGTCCTACCAGATCTCCATAATATGCGCATTGCAATAATCTGGTGCTGTTTGGCAATCATGCCAGCAATCACTTGAATCACAATACTGTACTTCTACATCAAAGTTCTCGTTCTGCATTTTCTTTTCCAGTTCTTTCATTGTCCCGTCCTCCTTTCTCTGATATTTTAAAGTGTGACATCACCACAAATCATCTCATTTAGTAAATGCCTACTTCCTTACCAAATTTGTAAATGTACTTACTTACTGTCTTTATTGCATTTTGGACTGACTGATTTCCGGCTGAGCTATAAGTATCTTTATTTTGTGCCATTCCAGCCAGTGCTTTGGCATCTTTTGCAGCGCTATAAAGCATATCTCCTACTGCTGTATTCTCCGCACTGCTATAAATATCTGCGCCAAAGCTATTCCCTGCTATGGTATATTCTGTACGGTGTTTGTCTACATACTTTTCAAAATCTGAGTGATTACTATTTACTGCCGTCAGATTGGAAGCATGATGTGGCTCATTCAAATCCGATACATAATGTGTTCCTTTTCCTATGTATTCCATAGCCTTATCTGTATATCCATCTTTATATGCTGCAACTGCACTTTGATAATAGGTTTCTGCTCTGGTTCGTGCTGTAGGGTTTTTCTGTCCCATCCAGTTTTTTCCGGTATCTGGATCATAGAAATGTCCTGCAAACGTGCCATAATCTGTTTCATTTCCTAATACGTCCGGCCAATCTGTATATTCGCATATCACAGCAGCCTTTGTGTTTAATATACTGGCACCTTTATCGTTATTTAAAATCTTCAAGGCATTCGATACGATATACTGGTGTGTATGATCTACCCCGCCGCTGCTAAAGCGCTCATCCGGATTTTCTACATGCTCAATGGGTGCGCCTGGTCCGTAAATTTCATCTGAACCATTCGAAATATCAAGAACCTGTTGCGGTAAATCCTGGGATTCCGCTGCCGATACCGTCCATGATGGCGATACAGAAACACCTACCAAAACCATTGCCAAAAGTACCCCTAGTTTTTTACATTTCATATCTAGTACCTCCCATTTTTTCTTATCAGTATATCCGTAGATTCTTACCAAATTATTACAATTAGTGCATTTAAAAAAATATTTTATCTGAAAAAAATCATTATTTACTTTTGCATTTTTTACAATTATAATACATCTTGAAAACCGTAAACGCTCTTTATGGTATAGAAAAACTTAGAAATTTAGAACAGAAGGAGTGGGAAACTATGCACCGTATCTTAATTATTGAAGATGATTTCTCCTTAAATAATACCCTGGCTTATAACTTGCGGACAGCGGGCTATACTGTTGACTCTGCATATAATGCAAAAGAAGCCTTTGAATATTTAAAACAGTATCATTACATTCTTCTGATTTTGGATATTAACCTTCCTGACGGAAATGGATTTGAATTATATTCAGAGTTGAAAGAAAAATCAAATGCCAGTATTATCTTTTTAACCGCAAATGATTTAGAAAATGACATAGTGAAAGGATTTGACCTGGGTGCTGATGACTATATTACAAAGCCTTTTTCACCTGTCGTCTTACAAAAGAAAATAGCTGTTTTAACAAAATATATCACAGAAAAACAAAAGGAAACCATATATGAAGACGGTAATCTCTGCATCAATTTCTCGCAAATGACTGCGACACTGGACAAAGTTCCCCTGGAATTATCCCCTTTGGAGTACCGTATTCTGCAATATTTTATTGTGAATAAAAAGCATATTTTAAAGCGGGATCAGCTTCTTGAGCATCTCTGGGATTCTCCGAAAACTTTGTAGGTGATACTTCCCTAAATACTGCTATTAGCAGACTCCGAAAGAAAATCGAAGCCAGCGGGCATCGTTATATAAAAACAATCTATGGAACTGGATATATGTGGATAGGTAACTGATATGAAAAAACATTTTCTTTAAAAAAAATATATATTATAGTTTCCCTGCTATTTCTATTGATATTTTCAGGAACCTGTATCATATTGCGTACACTTACATCAGATCCTAAAGTATTTTTACTTTTTACCGTTTTCACTTTCCTTCTGCTTATCTGTGTATTTATTCTCTTTTGTACGATTTTCCACAAGCTCACCTTGTTTACTCGTGAACTTCATAAAACATTGGACAGTATGATTGAAGGAACCTATTTTTCCCCTGATGAAAAGTATGACGAAACTTTACTATCACAGATCAACCATCATTTAGGAAGATTGTACAGTATATTGGAAAACACAAAAAACTCTGTAAATGCCGAAAAGGTACAGCTCCAGCAGCTAATTTCTGATATTTCTCATCAGTTAAAAACCCCCATGACTACGCTGCGCCTGACAGAGTCCGCTATGGAAAAAGCCATTACAAAACCGCAGGAACTAAAGACCTTATTTCACACAAATACCGCACATCTGAACAAGCTGGAATTTTTAATCTCTTCCCTTGTAAAAATATCCCGTTTGGAAACAGGTGTGATAAAACTATCCCCAAGTTATCAAACGATTGGTGACACCATTCTCATGGCTCTGGAAAATATCGTCTTAGCGGCTGATCAGAAGAACATTCAAATAACTTTTAATTATTCAGAAGACTTTAAGGCGTATCATGATCCAAATGGACCTCAGAAGCGCTGTATAATATCCTGGATAATGCTGTAAAATACACGAATGAAAACGGACATATTTCCATAGAACTTTTTACCCTGGAAAACTATACCAAAATAGCAATCACTGATTCCGGTATCGGCATCAAAGAATCGGAAATCCCAAAACTTTTCCAGCGCTTCTACCGCTCTCCTTCTGTCAAAAACTTTCCGGGAGTTGGTGTTGGGCTTCATCTGGCGCAAGACATTATCAGCGACAATATGGCTTTATCCACGTGTTTTCTACCCTTCATGTGGGCAGTACCTTTGAAGTTTGGCTTATCAACTCAGACTCTCCTAAATAAGAAAAATGCCGCTACAGGTTTTAGTATCACCCGTAACGGCATTTTTCTCTATTATTTTATTCAGCCTTCTCTTCATTACCAGATTTTAAATATGTCATGACCTCTTCCACTGTTTTTCCAGAAGCAAGTAATGCGCTAAAGATTTCATCTTTCTGTTTATCTTCAATCTTTTTCCTAAGTTCTTTTGCTTTCAATCGCAGGTCTTTTAATTCTGCCTCTGTTGTTTTAATCTCCTGTTCTGTCTTCATAAGCATTTCTTCAAGAGAAAGATTTTCTACTTTTTTACGTCTTGGCATACTGTTTCCTCCCATGCTGATATTTTCTTCATTCTACCATTATTGTTCCAAAAATACCAGTCTTTTTATGAATAGCTCCTATCTCCCTCTTCGCTGCTGTTTCTGGTTTTTGGCATATTCCATCTTTTTATTGTATTCGTCCATAATTGCACTTTCCAAATCTGCCTTAAATTCTGCATTGACTGCATGGGCAATGTCCTCCCGTTCTCCTTTTGCAGAATTTTTCTGGGGCATACCTACAAAGGTTTTTCCGTTCCATGCCTGGATCACATGAAGCTGCTGGATTGCCAATACGTCCTGCAGACGAATGGCAACATCTGCCTTAAATGTATCGCTTCCCTGTACCGGATTTACACTCAGATTGTAATACAGTTCTTCCTCTCCCCAACTGCCCTTACAGTCTGTTTTAGTTTCTGTCATATTCTCATAGGCTTCCCTTACAGTATCCAACACTTCCTTTTGAAATTCCTTATCGGTAAACCGAAAAAAAGGAACATACTCCCCTGTTTCGTAATCTCTGTAACGGGGCATATCGAGGTACAGATTTCCTTTCGAGGACTCTTTAATTGCAAGACTTTTCACACAGAAGGCCTCATCAAAGGTAATGGTAGCAAATCCTTTCAGATTATTGATCTTTCCTTCTTCCTGTTTCAATTCCGGTTTATATACTCTGATATTATATTCCATATTGTGATCTCCTTTTCTACTCTACTTTTCGTTACCGAACCGCTGTCTGGCATGGAAGATTTTGGTTTCCTCCTGCACTTCCACACACTCCTCCCGGTCCTTGATTTCCAGTTCTGCATCAATCTCCATCTGCCTGGTAATGTTTTCTTTTAAAAGCTCCTCATACGGGAAGGGCTTTTCATATTCCTGCTTTGCATTTTTTATCTCATTTTCACAGGTCTGAATTTCTTTTTGAACATCTTCTACTGCTTTATCAAGGACATTCAAGCGGTTTTCCATACGGACCATATTGCCGGAGTCACTGCTTTTTAACTCCACACTATATTCCTTCTCTCCCTGAAGGAACAATACCGGCCCCATCATATCCTTTTGGACAAATACCTGAAATCCCTTATACATACCGACTTCGTGCCTGGTAAAAGCTGTCACACCTTCTATAATCCCACGCAGGACTTCCCCTGCTTCTTTATGCTTCTCATAGACTTTTCCCTGCAGAGTGATTGCAAACTCCGGCTGTACTTCCATAGCCTGGTTCCTACGGTCCAAATCCTTTTGAAGCGATTGCAGTTCTTTCTCCAGACTTTGTATCCTTTTCGGGTACTGGAACGTAACCGCATCCTGCAAGGCAAACCGTTTCCCTTCATGTGCAGTTTTCAGGATTCTCAGACGTGCCACTTCATTATCTACTTGTATTTTTTCCATAATCAGGGGATTTTCGGAAGCTACCGCTTTAATCTCTGCAAAGTTTAATACGGTTTCATCTATATCCTCACAGATCCTTGCCAGTTCCCGGCTGGTAAATACCTGGCTGATAAACCGCTGTTTTGTTTCTACAATGCCCCATAAATAAGCATCAAAAGAACCCTTTGTTACATAGCGGTAAATATTGACTTCCTCATTTTCATTCCCCTGGCGGATAATACGCCCTTCCCGCTGTTCAATATCAGAGGGTTTCCAGGGGCAGTCGATATGATGTGCCGCCACCATTCTGGTCTGGATATTGGTTCCTACTCCCAGTTTTTCGGTACTTCCTATAATAATCCGTTTCCTTCCGGCTCTGACATCGGAAAACATACGATCCCTCTGTTCATCTGTTTTTGCATCATGGATAAAGCAGATTTCTTCCTCTGGAACACCTCTGGTAATCAGTTCCTGTTTTAAATAATCATAGACAGTAAACGCTTTTCCCGGTCCGGGTGTCCCAATATCCGAAAAAACAATCTGGGTTCCTTTCTGTTCCTGGGACTGTACATATTCCTGGTAAATGTTTTCCACTGCTTTATTCAGTTTGGAATCCGAATCTACCGGAGCATAACTGTCCAAAAGCCGGGGATCTGTACCCAAAAGTCTTGCTTCCCCGGTAATGCGGAGCATATTGTCGTCCTTTGGATCTACCACACCTCTATGGATTGCTTCTGCCCTTTCCACCATTTCCTGCATACGTTCTTTGACATAATCAGAGGCTTCCGATACTACAACCTTATATTTTCCGTCCTTTAATTCTGGCCGCTTAATATCCAGCATATCAGGCAGAATGATGTCTGCCACTTCTTTAAACAGGTGTATCAGTTCCGGCAGATTGATAAACTTATTAAACCTGGTCCGCATCCGGTAACCGGTACCTTCCGGTGCCAGTTCCAGGGAGCTGGTAACTTCCCCAAACACAGAAGCCCATGCGTCAAAATGGTAAATCCCCTTTTCGTGAAGCCGCCTTTCCTGTAGATATAACTGCATCACATAAAGTTCCACCATTGAGTTTGACAGAGGGGTTCCTGTTGCCATAATGACGCCCCTTCCCTGATTTTTTTCGTTAATATACTGGATTTTCATACGCATATCCATAGCCCTCTGGGAACCTCTGGAACCCAGTCCCGCAACATTGTTCATTTTTGTAAAAACTTCCAAATTTTTGAACAGGTGCGCTTCGTCTACAAATAAGGCATCTACGCCTGTTTCTTCAAAGTACATCACATCATCTTTGATTTCTTCATTGTTCAGTTCTTCGATTTTCTCTAGCAGTTTTTTCTTTCTGCTTTCCATCTGTTTTATGGACCAGTTCTTTCCCTCTTCTTCCCTTGCTTGGTTAATGGCTTCTACCAGTTGCTCTGCCTGCTCTTCTATCATGACTCTTTGCCGGTCAGGGGAAATAGCAATTCTCTGGAACTGAGTATGACCGATAATAATACAGTCATAATCCCCTGTTGCCATTCTGGCAATCATGCGCCTGCGGTTTTCCTTCTGAAAATCTTCTTTTCTGGTAATCAGGATTTTCGCATCTGGATAAGCCCGCAAAAATTCTGCTCCCATCTGGAAGGTCAGGTGGTTCGGAACGGTAAGAAGGGGTTTCGTTGCCAGCCCCAGCCTCCTCATCTCCATACAGATACAGATCATTTCCAGAGATTTACCGGCGCCTACTGTATGGGCAAGCAGGGTATTTCCTCCACACAGCAATGCCCTTGCTACAGCATTTTTCTGATAAGGACGCAGCTTTAACAGGGGGTTCAGTCCCGGCAGTTTTAAATAAGAGCCATCATAGCTTCGTTGTCTGTCGCAGTTAAAAGTTTCATTATAAAAATCCACATATTTTTTTCTGCGCTTTGGTTCCTTAAAAATCCAGTCCCGGAAGGCTTCTTTTATCTGCTCCGCCTTATCCCTGGCAAGCATGGTTTCCTTCCGATTAATCACATAACGTACTTTTTCCCCTTCCTGCACCCGGTCCCTTATGGTCACAATCCGGCTGTTTAACAGTTCCTCTATAATGCTGATTGCATCCATAAATCTTGTGCCATAGGTTTGTCTAGTACGAATGGTTCCTCCAAAAAAGTTTCCCCTGTCAATATGGTAAGACATATCTGCATCTAAGCGCTCAATCTTGAGGGCATGGCCACTATGAGCGCAATAGTTTCTCTGGTTGTTCTCCGGGATTTCCAAAAGCTCATAGATAAACTGTTCGTAATCCTCATTTTCAATCCAGGTTGTTCCCAGTTTTACACTGATCTCAGGCGCTGTCAGTTCTTTTGGCTGTACCTTTTCCAGTGCTTCCACGTTGTCCACAAACAAGGGATTGTTCTGCGCATAAATCCTGGCAGTACGGAGCTTCTGCCGCACATTTCCGCTTAAATACTCATCTGCGGTTTCCCACCCTGCATTGGGATCTTCTTCCTTTGCCAGTACCGGGTTCTGGTAGATTAACCCTTTTAATTCCTGGAGCATTTCTTTCCTGTTTCCCGGATAAAGGGAGAGCATATAGGGAATATCCACCCGGTTATATTCTGACAGACTGATATGCAGTGCCTCCTGGGCATTCTCCACTTTATCTATCACATCTCTGGGGCGTATGGTCCTTTTGTAAAAAATATCGGCTTTGGTTACATTTTTGTCCTCATCAACTACTTCCAGGGAAGAAAGCAGGGGATAATCATTGTCCTGCCGGAACGCCATTTTATTTGTCCGGTCACAGAAATATCCATGCGTTTTCACAAAGGCATCATATAAACGGTTTAACTGTTCCTGTGCCTTTTTCAGTTCCTGGTCGGAACAATTTTCCTGCTGTATCTGTAAAATTTCACGCACCAGAAGGCGGATTTTATGCATGGCACGTATCCGGCGCTTCACACTTTCCTTTGCCTGGCTCCGGTATAAAGACTCTCCTTCCCGGTAATATACTTCGTCCTGTATCACCGCAAATGTATAATTGGGTATCTTAGGAGAAGCGGCTAAGATGTCCTGCTCTTCCTCCTTTTTTTCTGCTATGCTTTCTTCATAACAGTTTTTAGGAAGTTCTCCAACTGCGTCCAAAATTCCTTTTTCCAGGTCAAAGTCTTCCGCTTCATTGACCAGGGCTGTATATTTGGAATCTTTCCCGAAAAACTGTTCAAACCAGACCATTTTCCCAAGCATCATTTCCGGGTGTTCCAGATAATACTCATTCACCGGCACCATGTCTTCCGTAAGCCCTGTATAAGTCCAGATCGGCTCCCCAATCGAAGGCTCTGCTTTTTCTGAAAAACAAAAGGTCACTGGTAACTGCGGTATTGGCGCTCTTTCCAAAAGAATCTGCTGGAAGCCGGACTGCCCCTAAAAGGTCTGCCTGTTCTGCCAGATTTTTTCTCACAGTGCTGTCATTTTTATCCAACGTCCCTTTTGAAGTTACCACTGCCAAAATGCCTCCTGGCCGAAGGAGATCCATGCTTTTCCGGATAAAATAATCATGGACTTTCAGCTTCATCTTTTTATATCGGGGATCATACAAGCGGAAATCCCCAAAAGGCACATTTCCCACAATTACATCAAAGCTGTTATCCTCAATTCTGTTTTTTCAAATCCTTTAATCTGGATACTGGCTGAAGGGTGGAGCTTTTGTGCAATCCTTCCGCTTATGGCGTCAATCTCCACGCCATAAAGCTGGGATTTTTGCATATTTTTTGGAAGACCATGAAAAAAGTTTCCAATCCCCATAGCCGGTTCCAGAATTTTTCCTTTCTGGAATCCAAACTGCTCCAGAGCTTTATAAACACCCCGCACGACTTCCGGCGGCGTATAAAAAGAACTGTTGACACTGGCTCTTGCCTGGGCGTATTCTTCTGCGGTCAACAGTTCCTTCAATTCCTGATATTCTTTTTTCCACTCCGGGCGTTTACTGTTAAAAGCATTTGGTAGCCCGCCCCACCCTACATACCCCGCAAGAATTTCCTGTTCTTCTTTTGTAGCATTTCTCTCTTCCTGCTCCAGTGTTCTTAAGATACGGATCGCCCGGATATTTTTCTGATACCGGCTTTTATCTCCACCGGTAAACTGCAGCCACCCTTCTGGGTAATAATAATCTCCGGCTTCTACCTTACCTTCCGTCTGGACAGAGGTTCTTCCTTCCTGCCAAAGCTCTTCCTTTTTAAGAATTTCGCTATATTCTTCCCATAATGCCGGAAACCAGGGAAGCAGACGATACATATTCTCCTGCTGCTCTAAGGTTTCTGCATCTTCGGTGTAAGCAATCTGATCCTCCTCTGCCAGATGTGCAGTAAGCCCGCCAAACTGATCCCAGGAAAGTTCCTGCAGAAAATCCTGACTTTCCGGCAAGGTGACCTTAATCCCATTTTCCTGAATACAAAGCTCATAATTTCCATGTTCTGTCCGCACCAGATAATAAGGCTGGCCTTCCGGTACTTCCCGAAGCAAAAGCGTCTTCAAAAAATGGTCTTTTTCTTCCGGTAGCTGATTGGTCGTATAGACCAGACAGAGCATTTTCTTTAAAATATCCGCCTGGATATTCTGTTTATAAAAGGCTATGCCAATCTCTTCTAATGGGATTGGTTCCTTTTCCTCAATCACTTCCTGCACTTTCTCTGGCTGTAAGGTTTCTTCCTCTATATCTTCTCCATTTTCTAAGGCTTCCTCCGATACAGATAACAAAGGAAGATAGGTCCCTTTTTCAATCCGTTTTGCAATTTCCAAAGAAACTTCGTCCCAGTACCAGAACGCCTCCTTCATGGAAGTTCCCTCACTCCAAAGAATATAAAAACCACTGGAACCGCTTTCTGCGGTCAGGATACCGTCTTTTGTATGGGCTTCTCTTTTTACATCTCCATACAATTCATAAAGATAGGCTTCCCGGTCTGTTTCCTCTGGATTGTTCCGGTAAAACTCATAAATTTTATATGGTATCTCCTGCCCTGTCATTTCCAGAAGGATTTTCTCTTTCTGCCAGTTTTCCGGCTGTGCAGGTTCTATCTCCCCAGACAGAAAAGGAACTGCCGAAGCAGTTCCTTTCTCTGTATCCTCTTCTGTTTTTCCTGTTTTATCCGATCCTGGGGTGAATGATCTCCTCCATAACCTGTTTCTGCGCTTCCATGTCCGCCTGTATCCGAAGGTTGGTCATTTCCAACGTATTGTAAGGGTCGGTCCTGTCCTCTCTGGTCCAGGTCTTCAGAAGACTTTCTGCCAGTTTCTCGTGGTATTCCTCCGCTTCTGTCTGGATTTTCATAAGCCGCTCCATCAGTTTCCCGGACAGGAGTATCATTTCGTATTGTGCCTGGTCCGTTCTCTTCATTTCCTGTGCTGCGATCCTGCCGTAACGGTTCAGGGACGCCAGCATCTTCTCCTCGCTCATCACGCCCTCTAAGACTGGTATCTGTACACCATTCATTTCCCTGTACTGAATTCCTGCGATCCCTTCCATAATACTGCCTCCTTTCAAGGTCTATGTTCTTCATGGTCCTTGCAATCTGTAACACAATCCGCCCAGATAAATGGGATACTAACCGTCCTGTCCGGTACAGAACCTCCTCATTCTCTGAAAAACCGCAGATAAAAGAAAAATCCAGGGTGTCATCTCGGATACCGCAGCGGCTTTCCACCGCATAACAGACACTGTTTACAAGAAACTCTGTAATCTGGTTTTCTTTTACCTCCTGTCCCTCTCCGGTAAGGACAGCCAGCTTCTGCAAGGATTTTAAAATTTCATCTTCCTCTTCTATCATAAACCAAACATTTGTTCTTGTAAAGGCGTCTAAAGAATTTTTAAACTTTTTTTCCTGTTCGTAGATTTCCGGGAACAGCTCCCTTGCCAGCAGTCTGCGGTTTGTCCCATTCACCTGCCAGTTCCAGGGCCGGATTCCCTGTCCCTTTACATCTTGAATATCATAAACATGGGTAACTCCTTCCCCGAAAATTTTAGAAGGAAATACTGCAATTCCTTTACTCCCTCTGGCAACCGGCAAATCCATTTCCAGCCAGGCATCATATCCTGCAAGAACGGAAGCATCTGGGCGCTGGGCATATACCATACAGGTATTTAAGAAGTCCAACTGATACAGACGCCCCATGCAGGAAAGGAAATTTTTCCAGGAATCCTCCGACTCTGAAATCCAGTGTATGGTTTCCTCATACAGTTCCCGTACTTTTGTGATATGCTTCATCTGCTGTTCCTTCTTTCTTTTACAGGTATCAGTTCTTTTGCAGAAATATCACGATAGGAAAAATCATCTGCCCCCAGCACGATTTTTTCTGCATAATAATCTGCTTCTGCTTTTGCAGTTGCCTCCAGTTCATTCCTGCCCCGGTATCTTACTTTTTTCTCCAGGACTTCTGTTATGGTCACTTCATATTCTTTTTCGTCCATGCTTCTCCTTTCTTACTGCAAGCGGCTGGGTCTTCCATACAGCCCAATGTTCGACGGATTGAACGGGTCATTCACTACTCCACGTCTGCTGTTGGCTGCATGTACCATTCTGCCATTACCAACATAAATTGCCACATGGGAAATATTGCGGAACTGCCCATTCTGCTCATAAGAATAAAAAATCAGATCTCCCGGCTCCAGTTCGCCTTCTGTAACTTCCAACCCATGTGTTACCATAAATTCTCCCTGGGTAGAGGCAATCGCCGGAAGGGAAATGCCTACCTCCTGATACAACCGCTGTACCAGGGAACTGCAATCATAATATCCTTCCTCATACCGGTGTTCCTGGCTGTATTTGCAGCCCACCTTTGTCAGTGCCAGATTTGCAACGTCACTTCCTACGCCAAAGGAAGGGATCTCATTTCGGAATTCCTCACTCATGACTTCCCTTAAAAGTTCTTCTTCTTTTTCGGTCAGCTTTCCAAGTGCAATATAGTCCTCATAATTCAGGTTCTTGACGTAGCAGCCCTTCTTTGTTACCGTAATCTCATTTTCGTCCCCATCTGCCAGAAACGCTTCAAAAGTCTGATGTCCCCAGGCAGACGCAGTTGCATGGTCCGCACAGAAAACATCAAATTGTACCCCATACCGGTCAAATGCTCCGGTATCTTCTACGGTATATTCAATCCCGTTCATAATGATCCTGGTTCCCATAGGGACAAAGGGGTTTTGTGCATCTACTGCAATGGTATGGTCCGGTTTTGGCATGACACCGGAGGCTGTAGGTCCTCCTGCCCACTGTCCACAACAGATACTGCACTGGCAATAGCCGCTGGTTACAACATTTCCCAGGCTTTCTCCTGCCTTTATGGTGGTGGTTATGGTCGTGTTTTCAAAACTGTTCATTTCATCAAAGATTTCCTTCAGCTTATCCTTATGACGCTGATCCATATCCACACCCATATCCCCGGTTCCATACTTCACCATATAGACCATTAAAGTATCATAATAATTACTCACATAATTCCCGTTTTTCTCATGGAGATAGGTGTCTGCCCCATCTTCCCCATTTTGTCCAAGTTTTGTATTAAAGTCCATATAGTAACCGCTTAAAACTTCCCGGACGGTAGGGTTCTCCTCAGACGGATTGGGCATGAACGCACCAAGTGGCGAACAGTATAAGAGGAAAAAAATAATTACCACAGGGATTGCCACCACGAGCAGAATACTGAACAGCGGAGCCAAAAGCGCCCCGGCAAACTGGATCACCTTCAGCATAAACACAGAGGCTTTCATCTTTACAATATCTTTTGCCACCTGTGCTAAACTGTCCTGCTGCCCATTTCCGGTGAGCTTATTGATCATATACTGGATTTTCCTCTGCCGGACTGCCTGCTTTTTCTGTTTTTCCATCTGTTTCTTTTTCACTGCTTTTGTTTCTTTGTAAAACTGCTTATTGGTGATCTTCCCATCTGCTGTTTTACCTTTAATTCCTGCTCTGCCTTTCTATAGCTCCGATCCTTCCACAGCTTTTCTGCTGGTTTTGCTGCTGTCCCCATGACATAAAGGGAATCATTGACTTCTTCCCCGCCCTCTAACTGGGTCAGTATAGCAGCCTCTCCCCGGCGTACACCCTTTATGGCAGTCTGCTTCGCCAGGGAAGATTTTTTTGTTTCCGCCAGCTTTGCAGCCTGTTCCCTCCGATACTGTTCCTTCGCCCGGAAACCAGCAGAGGCTGACTGTTTGGTGCTGCCCCCTGTTTCATCTGATCCGGCTGTAAGGTTCCCGGTACAGATACGGTGCTTTTGGCCTTTCCATTTTGTTTTCTATCTTCTGCTGCTCCCCGGATTGT
>ENA-OQIC01000604-OQIC01000604.1-human-gut-metagenome-genome-assembly--contig:-NODE-604-length-15340-cov-1.742326_pt1 | contig 15340 bp, 23 predicted proteins | sample MGYA00242572_ERZ504736 | MGnify/ENA primary metagenome ERZ504736 (study PRJEB26092, sample SAMD00036201) | human gut metagenome | host: Homo sapiens | study: EMG produced TPA metagenomics assembly of... | reverse complement strand
CCTGTCGATATGCGTGTGTTTAGTTGGGATGGTCCGATCGATACGATCATGTCTCCCTTGGATTCGATTCGTTATCATAAGAGTTTCTTGCGTACGGCGTTTATGTCGATGGACCTCGCACCGGGCAGGTCAAGGCTTATGTAGGTGGTATTGACTATAATGACTTCCAATATGATATGGTGAATGGCGGTCGCCGTCAGATCGGTTCTACCATGAAACCGTTCCTTTATTCGTTGGCGATGATCGAGGGGATCAGTCCTTGCGACCAGATGCTACATGTGCAGCAGCAGTTGATGGACGAGAACGGCCGTTTGTGGGTTCCCCGTAACGCCAGCGCGAAGCGAATCGGCGAGATGGTTACGATCAAGTGGGGATTACAGAACTCGGATAACTGGGTAACCGCTTATCTGATGAGCCAGCTCTCACCTTATACGTTTGTTCGTTTGCTTCATTCTTTCGGCTTGAAGAATCATATCGATCCGGTTATCTCGGTCTGTCTGGGTACTCCGGATGTATCGGTGGGTGAGATGGTCGGGGCCTATACGGTATTTGCCAACAAGGCATCCGGTAGAACCTTTATTCGTGACCCGTATAGAAGATTCATATGGAAATACAATCGCGAACTTTACCCCACAGATGAGTGAGGTGCTGACGGAAGATGCTTCCTATAAGATGCTACATATGTTGAAAAGCGTAATCGACGGTGGTACCGGAGGACGTGTACGTTTCCGCTACGGCATCAAGGCGGAGATGGGTGGTAAGACCGGAACGACCCAGAATAACTCCGACGGTTGGTTCATGGGATTTACGCCTAGCTTGGTTTCCGGCTGCTGGGTAGGCGGCGAGGACCGTTCCATCCATTTCGACCGCTTGGCGGAAGGGCAGGGAGCGAGTATGGCGTTACCGATTTACGCCCTTTATATGCAAAAGGTTTATAAAGATAAAACGTTAGGCTACTCGGAAGACGAGACTTTCGAGATCCCCGAGAAATACGCGAACCCATGTAGCGAAGGAGGGGAGGAAGTAGCCCCACGACCCCACCGGATACGGGAGGTATCGATAAGATGTTTGAGTGATAATAATCAGACTATTACAGTTTTTTTAAATTCCCCGTAAGGAAAACTTTTGTTTCCCTATAGCAAAACAAAAGTTTCTTCAGCAGGAAACTTTTGTTTCTTCCAATAGAAACTGCAGTTATCTTTATGGAAAACAGAAAGCGCTACTGATCCTTTTTCCCAAATCCTTTGTTATACTAAGAATTAATGGTTAGATTTGTAACTGTTAATCTTAAGAAAGGAGGAGCTATATGGACCGTAGTAAAATGATTTCTCAGTTGGAAGACCCGTCTGAAGTCTTTGATTTTCTTGTGATCGGAGGAGGGGCTACCGGCATAGGTATCGCTCTGGATGCTTCGACAAGAGGATATAGAGTCGCCTTATTCGAACAATCGGACTTTACGAAAGGAACTTCCAGCCGTAGTACGAAGTTGGTCCATGGCGGTGTCCGTTATTTGGCGCAAGGAGATATCTCCTTGGTTCTGGAAGCCTTGCGGGAACGAGGCCTGCTACGCCAGAACGCTCCCCATTTGGTAAAAGATCAAACCTTCTTAATCCCTTGTTATCGTTGGTGGGAAGGCCCGTTTTATACGATAGGCCTGATCCTATATGATGTGATGGCCGGAAAATTAGGTCTGGGACGTTCGGTTTGTATCGGCCCGAAACGGGCGCTTCGTACCATTCCGATGCTTCGTCCGAAAGGGATGACCGCCGGGGTGCTTTATCACGACGGCCAGTTCGATGATTCCCGCCTTGCGATTAATATGGTCCGCAGCTCTATCGACGCCGGTGCTTGTATCTTGAACTACGCGAAAGTCATAGGGCTTCTGAAGGACGACGACCGCAAAGTATCCGGCGTTACGGTTCGAGATGAGGAGACCGGTACGGTTTATCAAGTAAGATCCCGTTGCGTGATCAACGCTACCGGTGTCTTCGCCGATGAGATCTTGCAAATGGACGAGCCGGGCAAACGCCCGACCGTTCGCCCCAGCCAAGGAGTCCATTTGGTATTGGATTCCTCTTTCTTGCAAAGTGATTGCGCCATTATGATTCCTAAGACATCGGATGGACGTGTGTTGTTCGCCGTACCTTGGCATGATAAAGTCGTGGTAGGGACAACGGATACCTTGATGGAATCGCCGGAAAAAGAGCCGGTAGCCTTAGAGAAAGAAATCCAATTTATACTCGATACGGCCGCTAACTATTTGACCCGGCCACCCAAGCGAAGCGATGTCTTATCCGTGTTTGCGGGGCTTCGTCCGCTCGCCGCTCCCCGTAGCGAAGGTAAAAAGACAAAAGAGATATCACGTAGCCATAAATTGATCCGGGAGAAATCCGGCTTGATCACCATTATCGGAGGCAAATGGACAACCTACCGGAAAATGGCTCAAGATACCCTAGACCTAGCGATACGTTACATGCATATTCCTACAAAAGACTGTATTACCGAGCGTTACCAAATCCATGGTAGCCGGAAGAATCCGGATTTCTCCGATCCTTTATACGTATATGGTACGGATGCCGACGAAATCCGTAACTTAGTGGCCTCTTCCCCCGCATGGCGGAGAAGTTGCATCCGGACTATGCCTATACGGTAGGAGAGGTAACTTGGCTGGTCCGTAATGAGATGCCTCGTACTTTGGAGGATGTATTGGCACGCCGTTTGCGTATCTTATTCTTAGACGCACGGGCGGCGATGGCGATGGCTCCTAAAGTAGCGGGGATTCTGGCTACGGAATGGGGGAAGGACGAGACTTGGACTCTGCTCAGGTAAAGGCGTTTAATGAGGTTGCCTCGAATTATATACTGAATTGACAAATTGATAAACGATACTAATATAGAAGGATATGAATTTTCGAAATAAATATGTGTTGGCGATCGATCAGGGAACACTAGCTCCCGGGCTATACTGTTTAATCATCAAGGAACTATTATTACGTTGCTCAGAAGCCATTCCAACAGTATTTCCCGAAACCGGGCTGGGTAGAGCACGACCCGAATGAGATTTGGTACACCCAATCGTCTGTCATCAAGGAGGCGATGGCAAAAGCGGATGTCACGGATAGCCATATCGCCTGTATCGGAATCGCTAACCAACGGGAGACTACCATCATCTGGGACCGGGAGACTGGCTTTCCCGTATACAACGCGATCGTATGGCAGGATCGCCGTACGGCGGATTATTGCGAGGAACTTAAATCCCAAGGCTGGGCGGAACGTATCCAGCAGAAGACCGGATTGGTGATCGACGCTATTTCTCCGCCACGAAGATAAAATGGATATTGGATAACGTAAAGGGTAGTCCGGGAGCGTGCGGAGCGGGGAGAGCTATGCTTCGGTACGGTAGATACTTGGCTGGTTTGGAAACTTACCCGGGGCGCTCAATTCATTACGGATGTGACGAACGCTTCCCGTACCATGCTTTTCAATATCCGTACTTTGCAATGGGACCAAGAGTTATTGGACTTGTTTACGATACCTGCCTCGATGTTACCGCAAGTGAAAGCCTGTAGCGAGGTTTACTGCGAGACATCAACTCCTATTTTTAAGAAAGGCATCCCGGTATCCGGTATGGCTGGCGACCAACAGGCGGCTCTGTTCGGCCAGCTCTGCGTAGAGGATGGTATGATCAAGACAACCTACGGAACCGGCTGCTTTATGATCCTGAATACCGGCAAGGAACCCGTTCTTTCCCAGAATAACCTATTGACAACGATCGCGTGGAAATTAGGGGATCAGACGACCTATGCGCTGGAAGGTAGTGTCTTTGTGGGAGGTGCCGTCGTTCAATGGTTGAGGGATGGGATCGGCTTGATTCCGAATGCCTCGATTACGGAGCAAATGGCGAAATCCGTCAGTGATAATGGGGGTGTTTATTTTGTGCCGGCGTTAACGGGTTTGGGTGCGCCGTATTGGGATCAATACGCACGTGGCGCTATTATCGGGATTACCCGCGGAACTACGGCGGCTCATTTAACCCGTGCGGCTTTGGAGGGCATCTGCTATCAAGTATATGATGTATTGATGGCCATGGAAAACGATATTCACGCCAAGCCGAAAGAGATTCGGGTAGATGGCGGTGCTATCGCTAATAACTTCTTGATGCAATTCCAGTCCGATATCTGCCGCTGTCCGGTCGTACGTCCGAATGTATTGGAGACGACTGCTTTGGGAGCCGCTTATTTGGCGGGCTTGGCGATCGGCTATTGGAAGGATATCGATGAACTGAAAGAACAATGGTGCTTAGATAAGGTCTTTAACCCACAAATGAAAGAGGATACCTCCCGTAAATTATTGAACGAATGGCATAAGGCGGTGGGGCGTTCTCAGAATTGGCTGAATAATGAAAATCATCTTATAGGCAGATTAACAAGTTAACAAATTCTTAAATTATTATCTTATGTCTCCATTTTTAGCGGAATTATTAGGGACTATGCTCTTGATCTTGATGGGAGGAGGAGTTGTAGCGAATGTCTGTTTGTCGAAAACAAAAGGCAATGGAGCGGGCTGGATAGCGATAACGACCGCTTGGGCTTTAGGCGTATTTATCGGTGTTGTGGTAGCCGGCCCTTATAGTGGCGCACATTTGAATCCGGCGGTATCGATTGGCTTGGCGATCGGAGGGACTTTCCCTTGGTGTGATGTATGTACTTATATAGCCGGGCAAATGATAGGTGCCGCTTTGGGCGCTTTATTGGTCTGGCTGGTTTATAAGGATCACTTCAAGCTACGGATGATCCGGATGCGGAATTAGGCGTATTCTGTACGAGTCCTGCTATCAAAGATTATCCAATTAATTTCTTAGGTGAGATGATCGGTACGTTCGCCTTGATGTTTGTCGTATTTTTTATAACGGACGGAGAACTAACCTACGAAAGCAATAGTACCTTGCCGATAGGTTTAGGTTCGGTAGGTGCCATTCCGGTAGCGTTTACGGTCTGGGTAATCGGCCTTTCCCTAGGTGGAACTACCGGTTACGCGATTAACCCTGCCCGTGATTTAGCTCCCCGGTTCATACACTTTATTTTGCCGATCAAGGGAAAAGGCAGCAGCCATTGGGAGTATGCTTGGGTACCTGTTTTAGGGCCGATAGCTGGGGCCGCTATTGCCGGTATGCTCTATTATGTATTGAAATAATCTCTTGTATCATCCGGATCACTTTCGGAACCGCCGCCTTTACCTCGGGTGTCAGGTCCATTCCGACCTCGTTGATATTGAGGGCGGAGATGACAATGAGATGGGTTTCCGGGAGATCGTCGGTTAGGATCATGGCGTCGATCATATCTTTTAGACCGATCTCGTGGGCGCTCATGAGCGGGGGAAAGTCGGTGGCGTAACGAGGTTGGATCAGACGGACGGTGCCCGGAGGGTTATTATCCAGCGTGGCGTCGATCATGATGATACGGTCATATCCTTGCAGCCAACTTAATAAATGAAGCCCTCCCGTGCCCCCGTCCATCAAATGGACGTGAGCCGGGAGCTTCTCGTTTTCTAAAGCCTTGATAACGTGTATGCCTACACCTTCGTCTTTCAGCAATAAATTGCCTACTCCTAATACTAATGTTTCCTTCTCCACTTTCATCCTTTTTTAGCGATCTTAGTGATAGTCTCGGCAGTCTCGGTTACCTCTTCCTTGTCCGCTATGTCTTCCTCGATAAACTTCCAGCCACCGATGATGGACGAAGTCTCACCACGTTGCTCGATATAGTCATGATAAAATACCAGATAAATATGAACGATAGCGAAAAGGATGAAGAACCACATCAGGAAATGATGAATCTGGCGAGCCATCAAATCCCCGCCCATCAACGGATGGTCCATGCGAACAATTGCGGGAAGAAAGACTGACTCATCTTGGCGTATAGGCCGAATCCTGTGATACTTTGTAACAAAAATGCCCAGAAAGTTCCGAAATAAATCAAGCTAGCCAAGGCGTTATGCCCGATACTGTCTACCGGTTTGTTCTTAATCATCAAGATATCTACCTTGATCACCTCCAATACCTCTTTCCATTGGGATTTCTTTAAAGGGATGAAGTTATTCCATCTGGCATAACGATTCCCGACGAATCCCCAATAAAGCCGGAATACGAAATTGAAGAAGAATACGAACGCTGTCACGAAATGGATAAACCGAACCACGCCGAACCAATAGCTGAAATAAGCCTCCGAAGCGGACATGATCGCGGGAGGATCGGCGATGATAAAGCCTGTCACGCAGAGTATGACGATACAGAGCGCATTCACCCAATGATAGATACGTACGGGTAATTCCCATACATACACTTCTCTTAAACGTTTCTTACGACTCTTCATGGCTCTATTGTTTTTTAGAATGTATCAACTTGGTGCACATATTTTCCTTCCTCGTCATACAGATGCACGGCACAAGCCAGACAAGGATCGAAAGAGTGGATCGTCCGAAGAATCTCTAGGGGTTGCTTCGGATCGTATATCGGCGTACCGATCAAAGCGGACTCGTAGGCGGACAATACGCCGTTCTCATCCCTCGGTGAGGCGTTCCAAGTAGTAGGCACTACCATCTGGTAGTTCTTTACCCGGTTCTTGTCGATCACGATGAAATGGCTAATGCTCCACGGGGAGCTTCGGCCAATCCTACGCCTTGCTCATGATCGGGCCAGTTCTCCCGTTCCCATTCGGCGCTGTTTGCCATCCGGGAATCCCCGTTCTCGAGGTTCTTGATCAATTGGTTGAAAAACTCAAGGGCCCAGTCCGCTGCCATTCTACATTCCAATCCACGAGCGGCGGTACGTCCTAGTAGAGAATAAAGCATCTACCGGCAAGTCGAGCTGACGTAAAGTCTCGTCTACGATACTCTTTTGTGGTTCCTTCCCTGCGGCGTAAGCTACGATCAAACGGGCTAACGGACCCACTTCCATTGGTTCCTGTTTCCACCGTGGCGTCTTGATCCAACTATATTTATCCTCTACGTCCAATAACTTATAGGGGGGACGAGGGCCGGTATATTCCAGATGGGTCTCTCCCTCGTAGGGATGCAAACCGGCTTTGTCTCCTTGCGTGTATTTATACCATGAATGATAAATGTACTCCTTGATTTCCTCCGGGGAGTTAGCGTCTACGGGATGTACCTTACTTAGGTCACGATCCAAAACAATTCCTCTGGGATCTTATAACTTTCCACTTCCCCGAGATCGAACATCGGATAGTCTCCGTAAGACAAATAGTTTCGTACTCCTCCGCCAATCTTACTCCATTTGTCTTTATAAACGTTGGCGATCATCAATAAATCCGGGATATAACTTGATTGATGAATGTTTTCGCCTCCTCTAGTTTCTGCTTTACCAGAGCGAGTCGATCTGCGTTGATCGCATTGGCCTCATTTAAGTCGATGCTGCAAGGCATACCGCCTACGATATAGTTTGGATGCGGATTCTTGCCCCCGAACACGGCGTGTACCTTGACGACCTCTTTCTGCCATTCCAATGCGTCCAGATAATGGACGGTAGCGATAAGGTTCTGTTCCGGCGTAAGTTTATAGTCCGGATGTCCCCAATACCCATTGGCGAATATACCAAGCTGCCCGCTGGCAACGAACTTCTTTAGCCGTTGTTGTGTGGCGGTGAAATACCCCTCGGTATTCTTTGCCCATGGAGAAAGTTGCTGGGCAAGTAAAGCGGCGGCTTTCGGATCGGCTTTTAAGGCGGATACCACATCTACCCAATCCAATGCATGCAATTGATAGAAATGCACCGTATGGTCATGCATATACAATACGGCTTGCATGATATTACGAACCATACTGGCATTGGGAGGGATCACGATACCCCGTGCGTTCTCGACCGCCCGTACCGAGGCAAGCGAGTGGATGGAAGTACATACGCCGCAAACACGGCCTACGAAAGCCCATACATCCCGGGGATCCCGGTCTTTTACGATATTCTCGATGCCCCGCACCATGGTACCCGAGCTATAAGCGTTCTTGATCGTGCCACCTTCTATTTCAGCCTCTACCCGCAGGTGGCCTTCTATACGGGTAATGGGGTCTATGACAATTCTTTCTGACATGATAGTAGTGTTTTATTAGATCGTAGATTTACTTTCCGGCTCATCATTGTCGATAAGCTCTTTTTTCCGTATGTTAGTCGCTACGGCATGTACGGCGATACCGGCGGCGGTAGCGGCTCCTAGAGCCAGACCGATCTGATCCGCCGTGGCCTCGATACCGAATCCGTGTATATCGGGCATACGTTTATAGAACGGGCTGTTGTCCCAGAAATTCTCCCTCGCTGCAACCTAAACAGGGGTGACCGCTTTGGATTGGGTAACTGGTGCCCTCGTTCCATTTGATGATACCGCACGAGTTATAGGTGCTTGGACCTTTACATCCCACTTTATACAGGCAGTAGCCATGCTTGGCGTTCTCATCGTCGAAGCTCTCCACGAACAAACCGGCGTCGAAATTCGCACGGCGGTAGCACGTATCATGTACCCGGCGTGAGTAGAACATCTTCGGACGGCCCAATCCATCCAATTGTGGCATACGATCGAAGGTCAACATATAGATAATGACACCCGCCATCACGTCGGCGATCGGAGGACAGCCTTGTACATTAATAATAGGTTTACCTTTGATGACCTTATGGATACCTTTAGCGCCGGTAGGATTCGGGTTCGCCGCTTGCACGCAACCGGCGGAAGCGCAGTTGCCCCAAGCGATGATCGCTTTAGCTCCTGCGGCGGCCTCTTCGGTGATCTGCAAGGCACTCTTGCCGCCTACGCAACAATAAGCCTCGTCTTTTGTAGGTAACGATCCCTCGATCATCAGCAGATAATTGCCGTAATACTTTTTCATGGTCTCTTCCTTAGCGGCCTCGGCCTGTTCGCCGGCGGCGGCCATCAGCGTCTCGGTATAGTCTAGGGAAATCTTGTCTAACAACAAGGTAGCCACGATCGGGTGGGCGGCACGGATAAACGATTCGGTACAACAGGTACATTCCTGTAGGTGTAGCCAGATGATCGGAAGGCGGGGTTTCGTCTCCAAGGCATTTACTACCTGTGCCACTCCCGAAGCCTCCAATCCCATCAGGGCGGCCATGGTGGTACAGAACTTCAGGAAGTCCCGGCGGGAGATGCCTTTCTGACGGCACTCTTCGTAAACGGACGGTCTTTTATTTTCCATATCTCAGCAATTAAGTATTCTAACAAATACGGGGGAGTTGCTCCCCGCTTAGCATATCGATGATCCGGTAGTTACCGTATAATGTCTTCATCTTGACCCGGGCTTGCTCTCCGCTTTGCTTGGTGATACGGCCGATAACGGTCGCTTGCCTGCCCTCCTCAAAACGTCTCATAAGGGGTAACGCTTGTTCCGCAAGGCTTTCCGGCAGGATCACAAGAACCAATCCTTCGTTCGCTATATAGAGTGAGTCTAATCCTAGCATCTCGATGCGGCACGTACCGCTTCCGGAATAGGCAGGGCGTCTTCGTCCAGCAGGATATCCACACCAGCGTCTTGGGCGATCTCGTTGAGGGTTCCGCTTACGCCACCTCGGGTGGGGTCACGTAAGACATGTACCTCTCCTATAGTATGTAACAGCTCAGAAATCATAATGTTTAGCGAAGCGGTATCACTTTTTAGATCCGTCTCGAATCCCAAGCTTTCCCGTGCGGAAAGGATCGTGATACCATGTAGACCAATCGGGCCGCTACAAATGACGACATCGCCGGGAGTCGCTTGGTCTGGGGCGATTCGTATGCCCGGAGGGACGATCCCGATCCCACTGGTGTTGATAAACAATTTATCGCATTTGCCCCGTTCCACCACTTTGTGTCTCCTGCTACGATCTGTACGCCGGCACGCTCCGCCGCACGTTTCATGGATTGTACGATACGCTGAAGATCTGCTAGAGGCAAGCCCTCTTCCAGTATAAACCCGGCGGTCAGATACAAAGGACGGGCACCACAACAAGCCAAATCGTTAACGGTCCCGTTGATCGCCAGATCACCGATATCTCCTCCGGGGAAAAGAATCGGGTCTACCACGAAGGAGTCGGTAGAGTAGGCCAGTCGCCCTTCTTCCATAGGGAACACGCATCCGTCATGATCCTGTTCCAATAATGGGTTCCGGAAAGCCGGATAAAATACTTGGCTGATCAGTTGGTGTGTCATGCGTCCTCCCCCTCCGTGCGCTAGTAACACACGGTCTGAGTCGGTAAAAGGAATCGGGCAATTCAAGTGTATATCCATATCTTTCTATTTATATCTATAATAAGCGGCACAAACCCCTTCCGAGGAGACCATCGGGGCTCCCAGCGGATGGGTGGGATGGCAGGCCTTCCCGAAATGGGGACAGTCCGAGGGTTGTCTCAAACCTCTCATAATCAGTCCGGCGATACATTCGGATGCGATCCGGTTTTCTTCCGGACGCAATTGAAATCTCATTCGAGAGGAATATCTTTTATATTCGGATCGAAGTTGAAGCCGCTGGAGGGGATGATTCCGATGCCCCGCCAGTCTTGGTCGCAAGGTTCCAACATCTCGTCCATAAGTTGGCGGGCGGCGGCATTCCCTTGCTCGGGAACGGCCCGTTTGTAAGCGTTCTCTACCTCATAACTTCCGGCTTCCAACTGGGAGACACAGCGATAAATGCCATATAATAGATCTACCGGCTCGAATCCGGTGACGACCATCGGGATTTTATAGTGGGCGGCTAATCGGTGATAGGCCCTGTTGCCTGTGATGGCGCAGACATGTCCGGCTGTCAGGAAGCCATTCACTTTGCTTTCCGGATCTGATAAGATAGTCTCGATAGCGGGTGGTACCGTGAATAAGGAAGTCAATATGGAAAAGTTCGGAAGTCCTCGGCGTATGGCCTCTTTCAAAGCCATGAGGTGGACAGGTGCGGTCGTCTCAAAACCAATCGCGAAGAATACGATTTCCTTATCCGGGTTCTCCTCGGCCAGTGATAGGGCATCCAAGGGCGTATATAGCATACGGATATCCGCTCCTCTCGCTTTTACGCTCAATAAATCCTCCTTACTTCCCGGAACTCGCATCATATCCCCGAAAGAGGCTAAGATCACATTCGGCTGTGTCGCCAACTTCAAGGCGTAGTCGATTGTCTCGACCGGTGTTACACAGACCGGGCAGCCCGGCCCATGGAGTAGTTGAAGATCCGGCGGCAACATCTCTTCCAGCCGATAACGGGCGATAGCATGTGTTTGCCCGCCACAAATCTCCATGATATACCAAGGTCGTGTCACCTTTTTGCGGATGGCCTCCAGAAGAGTTTGTACCTTCTCGTTGCTTCTATATTCGTCTACGAAACGCACTTTTGTAATTCTTTAAGGTCTTTCAGTGTTTCCTCCGCTTCTTTCTCATCTACCACGGATATAGCGATTCCTGCGTGAGCGAGGATATAATCCCCCTGTTTCACATCCACCCATTCAATACATATATTCTTTAGGATGCCTCCGAAATCAACTTTAGCCATGGTCATTTCGGGGATGCTTCGATCGATTGAGATAATCTTTCCGGGTACCGCTAAACACATATCGTTTCAATTTATTTAATAACCTCAAAGATACTTAATATGTTTAAGAGGGAAAGATAAAATTGATAAATATTATTTATAAGATGATAGATAATATCTCTTTAGTAAATACGATAGTCGATTCGTGTCTGATTAGACATTTATTCCTATATTTGTGCTATGGCGAAGAATAAAGTATATGCGTTGATTATTAAGGCTTGGTTCAAGGGGTTGGTTTTCGCCCTTTTATCTACCGGATCGCTAAAGATCTGGGGATGAAAGGTTGTGTGGAGAATATGAATAATGGAGTACGTATATTGGTTGCCGCTACTCCGGATGATCGGGATTTGCTGATAAGTCGTATACGACCGAGCATCCTCGTGTCGCTTATATCCATCGGATCTCCTATACATCTACGGAAATGGATGAAGATGATTTTGACGATTTTACGATTACGCCTAGCCATTCAGAATCGGATGAGGTCACGCAGGTCTCCCCGGATATCGCTGTTTGTGCGGATTGTATGCGAGACCGGACTACTCAACCCCATCGAATCGGATATCCTTTTATTAATTGTACGCATTGTGGCCCTCGCTTCTCTATTATCCGGGACCTTCCTTACGACCGTTCGCAGACAACGATGGGCGGTTTCCTTATGTGTCCCGATTGTGAGAAAGAATATACGAATGTTATCGATCGCCGTTTCCATGCCCAACCGGTCGCTTGCAATCATTGTGGCCCGACTTATTACGCGACTTATAACGAGGAGACTTATATCGATTATGAGACCTTATTGAAACTTACCTCTCGCTTATTGCTTGGTGGAGAGGTTATTGCTGCTAAAGGAATCGGAGGCTATCATTTGATTTGTGATGCCTCGAACGAGAGAGCGGTTGCCCGTCTGCGAGAGATAAAGCAGCGGGATACCAAACCATTCGCTGTTATGTTCCGTGATCTGGAACATTTGCAAGTCTATACGGTAACGGAGCCGATGGAGGAGCGATGCTTAGTTTCTTGGCGCCGTCCGATCGTACTGCTGAGGCAACGGAGCCGGTTAGCTTCCGGAATCAATCCGGGCATGCATACGCTAGGATGTATGTTGTCTTATATGCCGATTCATTACGATTGGTTTGCTCGTACAGGGATACCTGCGTTGGTAATGACCAGCGGGAATCTAAGCGATTTGCCGATAGCGATCACCCCGGAGGATGCGGAGGCGCAATTAGCGGGAAAGGTAGCGATCCTCTTGCATCATAATCGCCCGATCCATAACCGTAGATGATTCTGTATTGCAGGTCTGCGGAGGACAACCTTGCTTGATCCGTCGTTCCCGGGGCTATGTGCCGGAACCCTTTTTCACGGATACAAATGTGGAGGGGATCATGGCTTTCGGTGCGGAGAAAGTGAACACGTTCGCTTTGGGAAAAGGAGAGACGATCCTGCAAAGTCAATATATTGGCGACTTAAAGAACTGGGAGACTTTCCGGTTCTATACGGAATCTATGGAGCGGTTTCGTCATTTGTTTCGTTTCAATCCCCAGCGATTGGTTTGTGACCTGCATCCGGATTATCTTTCCAGCCAAGAGGCGGAACGTATCTCGAAATCTCTTTCCTTACCTTTATTAAAGGTACAACATCATCATGCTCATGCCGCTGCTTGTATGTTGGAGCATGGATTGAATGAGCCGGTTCTCGCTATCGTGATGGATGGGACAGGTCTGGGTGATGATGGTAAGGTTTGGGGAGGCGAGTTCTTCTTTTGTGACCGAGCGAAATACCGTCGCCTTTCCCATTTTGAGTATGTCCCGTTACCGGGAGGCGACAAGGCGGCTGAGGAGCCATGGCGAATGGTTGTCGCCTATTTGTGGCATTATTTCAAGGACGAACCGTCGGGTATTCCTTATCCGGCCGATTTCGTGGAACGCATAGGCACGGAAAGGATCGCTATGCTTGAACGAATGATGGAGAAAGGTGTGAATACACCTATACATCCAGCGCTGGCCGGCTGTTTGATGCGGTAGCTTCTTTATTGGGGATTTGCGATGTCTCCAGCCACCAAGCGGAGGCTCCGGTCTTATTGGAGCAGGCGGCGATGGGAGAGAGGAACGCTTATGCGTATCCAGTCTCGGCGGAGGGAGAGGAAATCTCTTTTTATTCTTTGTTTGAGGCATTATTGCATGATAAGACGAACGAGGTCCCGGTGAGCTTGATATCCGCCCGTTTCCATACGACATTGGCTTCCTTGTTTGTGCAGAAAGCCCGCTTGTTGATTAAACGGACGAAAGCGACACAAGTGGTTATCTCGGGAGGATGTTTCCAGAATAAATTATTGACGGAGTCGATGAGGAGACAGTTCATCATGGCTGGGGTCCCCGTCTATATTCCGTCTCGTATACCTTGTAACGATGGGGGGATAGCCGTGGGGCAATTAACGATCGCCTCGGTGACTCCCTTTTAAAAGAGATCAGATATGCATGAGTTGTCTATAGCCCGTAGCATCGTGGAGCTGGTCGAGGAACAAGCGGATAACCGGGGAGCTCGGTGGTCGAAGAGTTGGAGTTAGAGATAGGACATTTGTCCGGCGTAGAGATCCAAACCTTAGAGTTCGCATTGGATAGCGCCATAAAAGGTAGCAAGCTGGAAAAGGCCCGGATTATCCGTCATTATATTGAGGGGGAAGGACAGTGTAGCGACTGTGAGACCATTTTCCCAATGAACGCCTTGTTTTCCCCTTGTCCCCATTGTGGCTCCTATTTAGTTAAAATCCTTAAAGGGAAGGAACTTCGGGTGAAGTCGATTGTTATTAAAAAGGAATGATATATTAATGAATAAAAACTTAAATACTATGTGCGGAACTTGCGGATGCGGAGAGCATCATCACCATCACGATCATACGCATGAGCATTCTCATGGCCATGAACATCATCACCATCCTGATGAAGGGATCGTAATCAATCTGGAACAAGATATACTTCAACGTAACAACTTATTGGCGGAGCGAAACCGGGGATATTTCGAGGCTAAGAACCTGTTCTGCCTGAACTTGATGAGTTCGCCCGGATCCGGTAAGACAACCTTGCTGGAAGAGACGATCCGCCGTTTGAAAGCGAAGCGACCGATCTATGTGATAGAAGGCGATCAACAAACCTCAAACGATGCCGACCGTATAGCGGCGTTGGAGATTCCCGTGTTTCAGGTAAATACCGGTACCGGCTGTCATTTGGAAGCCGACATGGTCAATCATGCCGTTAAGCATCTGAATCCGAAGGAGGGAGCGATCCTTTTTATAGAGAATGTCGGCAATCTGGTCTGTCCGGCCATGTTCGATCTCGGAGAGTCCAAGAAAGTCGTTATCGTGAGTACGACGGAGGGAGATGATAAACCGTTGAAATACCCACATATCTTTCAGGAGGCAGATATCTGCGTAATCAACAAGATTGATCTGGCTCCTTATCTGAATACAAAAGTGGAAGTGCTTCGGGAAAACGCCTTGAAGGTAAATCACCATCTCCAGATATTCGAGGTATCCGCCACGAAAGGAGACGGGATGGATGCATGGTGTGACTGGTTGCAGACAGAGAGTGCAAAGTGTAAATAAATACCCCGGGTTTTAATGAATAAATGGAGAAAAAAACTATATTTGCTCCCATTCATTGAATCTAACTAATCAAAATGTTATGATTAACCGAGAATTGATTAATCCTCAAAGCATCGTAGTGGTGGGAGGTTCCAACAACGTACATAAACCGGGCGGTCGTATCGTGCGAAACCTG
>ENA-OQIC01000603-OQIC01000603.1-human-gut-metagenome-genome-assembly--contig:-NODE-603-length-15341-cov-1.923754_pt1 | contig 15341 bp, 16 predicted proteins | sample MGYA00242572_ERZ504736 | MGnify/ENA primary metagenome ERZ504736 (study PRJEB26092, sample SAMD00036201) | human gut metagenome | host: Homo sapiens | study: EMG produced TPA metagenomics assembly of... | reverse complement strand
ATTTCCCATTTCGTATCAGTGTTACCGTAGGTACTGAGGCGGAATCCGGTTGTCTCGCTATTGTTCGCTCCGGTCATGTCGTAATTTGTATAGGAGGTGCTGGTCGTGAACAAATTGGCGAAATTAGTTGCGACAGGAATCTCTGAGTTACCCGTGACGCCGTAACCGGCTCGTATCTTTAAGTCGTCCAGCCAATCTCGGCTTGGTTCCATAAATGCCTCCTCTGACATACGCCAACCGGCGGAGATAGATGGAAAGACTCCGTAACGATTATTTTCCGAGAAACGGGAAACACCGTCCCGGCGGATAATACCGGTTAATAGATACTTATCCTTATATCCATAGTCTGCACGGGCAAACATACCAAATAGCGCGAATTCTCCATTGTAAGTGGAAGAGTTGGTACGTTGGCTATTGTTCTCGCCCATATCCAAGGTGTATGTATTGGTATTGTCTTCGAATAAATAGTTATATCTACGTGCGTTGAGGGATCTGCCTAAACCGTCCCGAATAGCCTCTGTTCCCAATAAGATGTTCAAGGAATGGATCTCATTGAATGTCCGGCTGAAAGATAACGTGTTGGTCCAAACCCAACGATAATTAAAGTAATTACTTTCGTAAAAGTTATTTTGACCGCCGGACTCGGAGAACTCCGGGTTGTTTTTAGTCATCGAGTAAGAATAGTCATTACGATAATCGATACCGAAGTTTGTTTTGAAAGTCAGTCCAGTCCATAGGTCTGCTTCTCCATATACGTTGCCAAATATACGTTGGGTAGTGGCATAATTATCCTTATTCCTTTCACGAATAGCTACAGGATTCTGGAAATTGCCGGTCCCGGCGAATAAGGAGCCTGCATAATTGCCCGCATAGTCATAAACCGGTACATAAGGAGAGGCCCGATAAGTCCATGAGTAGATGTTGGACTCTGTACCTGAGAAGCTAAGTCCGTTGTTTTTGCTAAAACTATAAGTTAGGTTCTCTCCGAATCGCAACCATGGGCGGACGTTATACGACGAATTAGCACGTGCTTGATAGCGTGTGAAATAAGATTCGATAGCGGTACCTTGCTGGTCGAAATAGTTCATGCTCATGGTGTATTGCCCTTTATCGGTACCTCCAGACAAGGACAGCTGATGATTCTGCATCCAACCGAGTTGACTGATCTCATCCCACCAGTTCGTATCGCCTACGGGCGCATAGACTACGTTGTTCGCTTGATCGTAATCGCTAGGATCGATGGAGGTGCTACCACCGGCGCCGGTTACGGTCATGTAATTGGTAGATGATTAACCCAAGAGTCGGAAGTACTTCCGAATTGCTGGTGGTAAGGTAATTCTCCATTGGCGCTGGCTCCCGTTAGGTCCAGATTGTTTTTCGAGGCTTGCCATTCAACATCAATACGGTCATAAGCGTTTAAGACGTCATAGCGTTTACCTGTTTTAGAGAAACCGTAATATCCGTCATAGGTTAATCTCGGTTGTCCCGTTTTTGTCCCTTTCTTGGTCGTGATCAAAATGACGCCATTCGCTGCTTGCGCTCCGTAGATCGCAGCGGAAGAGGCGTCTTTCAATACTTGCATACTCTCGATGTCATTGGGATTGATAGAGCTTAGGTCTTGGTCACGAGTGGATACGCCATCGATAACATACAAAGGTCCGTTGTCATTGATGGAATTAATACCTCGGATGCGTACCATCGTGGCTGAACCGGGAGCACCGGAGGTACCGATGTTTACGCCCGCCGCTTTACCTTGCAACTGTTGTGTGGCGGAAGAACCGGAAGACGCCAATAGCTCTTCAGTATCGATAACCGCTACGGAACCTGTGATGTCCTTTTTCTGTTGGGTACCGTAACCGACAACGACTACCTCGTCTAGATTTTGGGTGTCTTCCTTTAAGGTAATGTTCATGACGTTCCCGCTTGCAGGTGTTTGTTGAGTTACGTACCCGATGTAAGAGATGACCAGAATGGCATTCGGCTCTACTTCTAATACGTATTTACCATCCAGATCGGTGATCGTTCCGTTCGTGGTACCCTTTACGACTACGTTAACACCTAATAGGGGCTCTCCTTTAGCGTCGGTGATCGTACCCGTTATTTTCCGGGATTGTTGCGTAACGGAGGTTTCCGCTTTTAATACGGAACTTTGCGGTATGATAGCACCGCCTGCCAATAAAAAGCATAAGGCCAATCCTAGCCTGCTTTTAAAGATCGCATGTCTGTGTTTCATAATAAATAGGTTAATAAAGTCTAGTAAACTGAGGCAATATTAAGGTTTGTTTAGACGAAGACCAATAAAAATCAATGAATGCCTTTATCTATTCGGTGAAAAGCCTTTTTAATCGGCGAACAACTTTGGTGGAATTCTTTTGTTTTTTATCCGTCTGGGCAAAGAAAAAGGACACCGGCAGGTGTCCTTTTCTTTAATGTTTACCTATTCTGCCGGTCTGTATGATGAACCGGTTTGTTAGGGCTTTCACAAGTCCTAACGGTGCAAATGTAAATTAAGGAGAGAAGTATAAAAAATAGAATCAGTGAACTGGCGGAATTATTCGATGAACAGGGTTTTTGTTCGGTAAACTTTCCGTAAGTTCGCGAAATAAAAATTTAACATCTTATAATCATGCAACTATCCATAGATCAAAAAGACATCGATAAATTCCTGATGATAGGCGATAAAGTATTGATTAAGCCTAAGAATCCACAGAGCCAGACGAAGACCGGATTGTATCTGCCTCCCTCGGTTCAACAAGGGAGAAGATACAAGCGGGTTATATCATAAAGACGGGGCCCGGATATCCGTTGCTTCTCAATCTGAGGAGCATGAGGTCTGGGAGAAAAAGAAAGGGGAGGAGGTGCAATACTTGCCGCTTCAAGCCCGTGAAGGTGATTTGGCTGTCTATTTGCAGAATGCCGCTTACGAGATCAATTTTAATGACGAGAAGTTCTTGATTGTCCCTCATTCCGCTATTTTGATGTTAGTGCGTGATGAAGGTTTGTTTGAATAAAGCCTTTTGTTAAGGAAAATAGGGCTATATTCACTTTTTTATCTTATTTTTGCCAGCAAAACAAGACAAACTATCAACAGTAGCGATTATAATGAATAAGATTGTAAGTAAAGAACATTTCTCAGCCAACGTGGTGAAGCTGGAAGTCGAGGCTCCTTTGATCGCCCGCTCCCGCAAGGCCGGTCACTTCGTGATCGTGAAGGTTGGCGAAAAAGGCGAACGTATACCTCTTACCATTGCCGGGGCGGATACCGAGAAAGGTACCATCACCTTGGTGATCCAAGCGGTAGGCGGCTCATCCCGTAAAATCTGTGAATTGAATGAGGGTGACTATATCACGGATGTGGTGGGTCCGTTAGGGCAGGCTACCCATATCGAGAAGGTTGGAACGGTTGTTTGTGCCGGTGGTGGCGTAGGTGTCGCTCCGTTGTTGCCGATCGTGGAGGCTTTCCATAAGGCAGGAAATCGTGTGATCGTCGTATTGGCGGCCCGTACCAAGGACTTGGTGATCCTTGAGGAGCAGATGCGCCAAAACTCGGATGAGGTAATTATCATGACCGATGACGGATCGTATGGTATGAAAGGCTTGGTGACGAATGGCGTGGAGAGCGTGATCAACCGGGAGAGGGTGGATTTATGCGTTACGATCGGTCCGGCTATTATGATGAAATTCGTTTCCGCTCTTACAAAGAAATACGAGATTCCTACCGTAGCTTCCTTGAATACGATCATGGTGGACGGAACGGGTATGTGTGGTGCTTGCCGTATTACGGTAGGCGGGAAGACCAAGTTCGTTTGTGTGGACGGACCGGAGTTCGATGCTCATCAAGTGGATTTTGATGAGATGATCATGCGCCTCGGCGCTTATAAGGATATAGAGAAGAAATAACGAAACCACGTAATTGAATCATGACAACAGAAGAATTAATCGCTGCTCGTCGTGCCGAACCTTGGCGGGAGGCGCTTCGCAAAAGCAAGAAAAATAAAGAACGTGCGGATATCCCCCGTGTGAAGATGAACGAGTTGGACCCGGAATACCGGAGTCGTACCCGTTTGGAGGAAGTTAACTTAGGCTTGACAAAAGAACAGGCTATGCAAGAGGCCGAGCGCTGTCTGGATTGTCCGAATCCTACTTGTATGCAGGGATGTCCGGTAAATATCAATATACCTACTTTTATCAAGAATATCGAGCGTGGGGAATTCTTGGAGGCCGCTAAGACCTTGAAAGAGACAAGTGCCCTGCCCGCTGTTTGCGGTCGTGTCTGTCCGCAGGAGAAACAATGTGAGAGCAAGTGTATCCATTTGAAAATGGGTAAGGAAGCGGTTGCCATTGGCTACTTGGAACGTTTCGCCGCTGATTACGAACGTGAGAGCGGTAATATCTCGGTTCCGGAGATTGCGGAGAAGAACGGTATCAAGATTGCCGTGGTAGGTTCCGGTCCTGCCGGATTGTCTTTTGCCGGAGATATGGCGAAGCGTGGATATGATGTGACTGTGTTCGAGGCATTGCATGAGATCGGTGGTGTATTGAAATATGGTATCCCGGAGTTCCGCCTACCGAATAAGATCGTGGACGTGGAGATTGATGGCCTTCGTAAGATGGGCGTACAGTTTGAGAAAGATTGTATCGTGGGTAAGACGATCAGTTATGATGATTTGCATGCGGATGGCTTTAAGGGCGTGTTCGTGGCAAGTGGCGCCGGTCTGCCTAACTTTATGAACATTCCGGGTGAGAACTTTGTGGGCGTGATGTCGTCCAACGAGTATTTGACCCGTGTAAACTTAATGGATGCGGCGAATCCGGAAAGTGATACGCCGGTGCTACAAGGGAAGAAGGTGGCCGTGATCGGAGGTGGCAATACAGCTATGGACTCTGTCCGTACTGCTCGCCGTCTGGGCGCTGAGCGTGCTATGATTGTCTACCGTCGTAGCGAGGAGGAGATGCCCGCTCGTTTGGAAGAGGTGAAACATGCGAAGGAAGAAGGTGTAGAGTTCTTGACGCTTCATAATCCGATTGAATATATAGGAGATGAAAGAGGTCGTGTTAAGCAGATGCGCTTGCAGAAGATGGAGCTAGGTGAGGCGGATGCCTCTGGTCGCCGTCGTCCGGTACCTATCGAGGGAGCTATCGAAACAATCGATGTGGATGAGGTGATCGTTAGCGTCGGTGTATCTCCGAATCCATTAATACCCCGTGCCTTTGGAGGCTTGGAGGTGAGCAAGAAGGTACGATCGTAGTGGAGGAAGACAGTATGCGCTCCGCTTTAGGCGATGTGTATGCCGGTGGTGACATCGTTCGTGGTGGAGCTACCGTGATTCTGGCGATGGGAGACGGTCGTAAGGCTGCCGCCGCTATGGATGCGGACTTAAGAGGATAAGTATAATATCTATTAGTTCTATAAGGAAAGACGGGTTGTTTGGACGATCCGTCTTTTTTCTTTTATCGTGATACGGAGATTTATGTTTATTATCTATAAGACTAATTCTTGAAATAATCTCTCAAATGTCTGTTCTAGATCGTTGGAAAAACCGGGATGTGGACGCGAGGTTTGGATAGAGGCACTTCTTATGGCGGTAAGCAACGAAAGCGCTCCGGAATATCTAGGCTGGCTATAGGACCTCCATCCTTTGCGCCGGAACATATCTTATCGAAAACGTGGAGATTCGTACACAAAGATTCCTTATCTATATCTGATGTGAACAGACGAAGTTTCTCCTCGTTTACATGATAGCGAGCCTTGATGAATTTAGGCCGTTTACAGAACATGATAAGCCTACATTGATAAACTCCTCCCGTTCGATTTTCGGTACGATACGGATTACGGCATATTCATATAAGTGTTTGTCTTGCATGTCGAGCTTCATTTATAAACGTGTCAGAATGGGCGATTCGGTCAATTAAGAACCGGATATATACATCACGTATCTCTTGAGGCGTACCGGGACTATCGTTCCAATGCAACCAATCGTCGGGTACTAGACCTACGATCTCACGAATTTTCTCTTCCGTTAAGATACGTTTGAAATCTTTGTTTACTTCCTCCAGCAGCGTCGCTTGTGGCAATAATACATGATCCTTGATATGGATGAAAGGGCCGATCGCATGTTTTTGCCAATTTACCCATGAGAAATGGAAAATAAGGAAGCTCCATGATCGATGAGCCAAAGTTCCTTATTCCATATCAACATATTCGTATTCCGGACCGTGCGGTCTATATTTGTCAAAAGAGCATCGACCATACGACTTGTGAGGCGAGTTTGGGATCTACACGATTGACTACCGGATCGAAAGTCAAGGCTCCCGATAAAAAATGTAATCCCAGATTGAGCCCTTGACTTGCTTGTAGTAAGTCTTGTATCTCCTCGTCACCTTCCGACCGCCCGAAAGCCTCGTCAAGATTCAGGAAGACCAATTCCGGTACATGGAAACCCAAGCAACGAGCGATCTCACCTCCGATCAACTCGGCTATCAAGGCTTTTGTCCCATGTCCGGCTCCCCGGAACTTAACGACATATTTAAACTCATCGTCTGCCTCCGCTAAAGCAGGCAATGATCCGCCTTCCCGCAGAGGCATGATATATCGGGTAACATTCGCAGTACGTAATTCCATAACCCTCACTTTAATTGAAGATAAAGATACGATTATATTTTAGAAATAAAAAGCCCCGCTATTCTTTCGAACAGCGAGGCCTTTTGGAAGCGAGCGGAAGACGGGACTCGAACCCGCGACCCTAACCTTGGCAAGGTTATGCTCTACCAACTGAGCTACTTCCGCAATTGAATTAGATCGTACTCGAAGCGGGACTTGAACCCGCACAGCCGCAATGGCCAAAGGATTTTAAGTCCTTCGTGTCTACCGATTCCACCATTCGAGCATCCACCTCTTCTCTAAGAGTTGAGCGGAAGACGGGACTCGAACCCGCGACCCTAACCTTGGCAAGGTTATGCTCTACCAACTGAGCTACTTCCGCATTGTTTGTTTCTCTTTTGCGAGTGCAAAGGTAGTAACAAATATTTATACTACCAAACATTTCCGGTGAAAAATTTAATTATGGATGTAAATTTTATTACCGTTTGTATCGACGACATATTGTTTGAGGGCTTGTTTCTCCTCAGCGCAAGGTCCTTCCACCGGATTGCCGATACCGTTTAAAAGTTCAAATTTACTACCGCATTTCGGACAAATGGCGTATACGGCAGATTCGTCCACATCTACGATGACATTAGCGGATGCCTCATGAGGACAAGCGGCATCGAACGCAAAGAATGCACCGGTTCCGTTACTGGACAATCCATGATAAACCAATACGCCTCCAAACCCTGTTTGCTCGCCAGCTTGGTCTACATCTTTAGAGGTGTAGATCTTATAAGCCTGTATTGCATTCAACGCTTTATCTTGATAAGTCAGATCTAGTTCCAGATAGACCGCACGATAGGGAATGCGAGTCTCTATCGTATCTGCGCAAGATAATAGCGTAAACAAGATCAAAAGTGGAAATATCCGTCTTATCTTATCCATGGATCAATTTCTTTTCAGCCTCGTTCATCCGTTCGAAAGAGAAAGAACCTATCACGCTACGCATCATGGTGGCGATTGGTTCGTTACATAGATTACCGATACTGCCTTCGTGTGTATGGTTAACGCTCTTCGAAGGAACGAATTTACCGGCCTCGATATCCAAACCTACTTGCTTATAAGCGTCACGGAAAGGCATTCCGGCCAAGACACGGCGGTTCACTTCTTCCACGCTAAACAATAGAGAATATTTATCATCGTCCAATATATGCTCGTTCACTTTCACCTCACGCATCATATGAGTTACCATGCGTAAGCAATCCTTCAGCTCGTCGAAAGCCGGTAGGAAGACTTCCTTGATGATCTGGAGATCCCGGAAGTAACCGGAAGGAAGATTATTGCTGATCAAGATGATTTGCTGAGGCAAGCCTTGAAGCTTATTGCATTTGGCACGTGTCAACTCAAATACATCCGGATTCTTCTTATGCGGCATGATACTGGAGCCGGTCGTGAACTGATCCGGCAGTTTGATGAAGCCAAAGTTCTGGCTATTGAACATACAAGCGTCGAACGCTAACTTGGAGAGCGTAGCGGCGATACCCGCCATAGCGAAAGCCACGGTGCGTTCCATCTTGCCACGTCCCATCTGGGCGTATACCACATTGTAGTCCAGCGAGTCGAAACCTAATAAATCCGTAGTCATCTGGCGGTTTAGCGGGAAGGATGAACCATATCCGGCGGCGGAACCCAGCGGGTTACGGTTGCAAATACGGTATGCGGCTTGCATAAGTTGCAAATCATCTACCAAGCTCTCCGCGTAAGCGCCGAACCAAAGTCCGAACGAAGAGGGCATAGCTACCTGTAGATGCGTATATCCGGGAAGCAGTACATCCTTGTACCGGTTACTCTGGGAGATCAAAACGTCGAACAAGCCGGAAACCAACTCAACCAATTCTTGTATTTGCGAACGGGTGAAAAGTTTCAGATCCAATAGAACCTGATCATTGCGGGAACGCCCGCTATGGATCTTCTTGCCCATATCGCCCAAACGGCGTGTAAGCATGAGTTCCACCTGCGAGTGCACATCCTCGATGCCTTCCTCGATGATGAATTCTCCACGATCCGCTACGGCGTATATATTCCGTAATTCTGCTAATAAGACGTTTAGTTCCTCTTTGGTCAATAAACCGATACTTTCCAGCATCGTGATATGCGCCATAGAGCCTAATACGTCATATTTAGCGAGGTAAAGATCCATCTCACGGTCCTTACCTACCGTGAAGATATCTACTTCATGATCTACCTGTACATTTTTTTCCCAAGTTTCTGAGCCATAATGAAAAAGGAATTAATAAGGCAAGGAGGCGATAACGGTCGAGATTTTATCCACAGCCTCTTGCAAAGGTTTCGATACCATTGGTTTCAAGAACGGATTCAGATCGGCACGAACCGTGATTTTTAACCGTGTGTCGTCCTCGGCCACCTGTTTCAATTGTATCCACAAGAAAAGGGGAACAGGAGAGTTGGTCGTCGTGAACTTGATTAATTTATTCGGCTCTCTTTCTACGATCTGGAAGGTAATCTTACCAACGGGATCGACAGCGAAACTACAGGTATCGCTGTCGAACTCAAAATTTTTTATTTTATCTTGCGGGATGCGATCCTTGATACGTTCCAAGTTGGAAAGATCGGACAACATCGTGAAGATACGTTCATCATTGTGTGGGATCTGTTTGACCTCACTCACAAATTCTTCAGTCATTGAGTGTCTTTTTGTTTATTACTTATTTCGGGTCCCAGTTAGCCGGATCTTTACGCCATTCCTGAGAACCGCGATCTCAGACTCATCGATGTAATGCGTACGGACAGCTTCTTCCAAGACTGCGTCGTAGTTACTCAATGTAGTCAATGTTACTTTAGCGTCTTTGAAAGCGGCTTCCGCTACAGGGAATCCATAGGTAAAGATAGCTACCATACCCGCGACATCGCAACCAAAGTTACGTACGGCCTGTACGGCTTTCAAGCTACTACCTCCGGTAGATACCAAATCCTCGATGATCACTACTTTAGAACCCGGTTTCAATTCTCCTTCGATAAGGTTTTCCAATCCATGATCTTTTGGCGTAGAGCGGATGTATACGAATGGCAATCCTAATAAATCGGCTACTAAAGCACCTTGAGCGATCGCGCCTGTAGCAACACCGGCAATGGCATCTACGTTCTCGAATTTTCACTAATCACACGAGCCAACTCCAATTTAATGAAGCTACGAACGACCGGATAAGAAAGAGTCTTTCGGTTGTCATTGTAGATCGGAGATTTCCAGCCGGATGCCCAAGTAAACGGATTGGCCGGTTGCAACTTTACGGCTTTAATCTTTAATAATTTTTCTGCTACTAAACTTTCCAGTGTTTTCATACAATCCTATATTTATATCAGTCTGCAAAAATAGATAACTGAATGACATTACCTTGAATATCGTACGTTAATTTTTTATTAATATTTATGCGACAGACAGGCTAAAATGCTGATGCGTATGCCCGGAATCCCTGATAAAGCCTTTGCGCAAGCGGAAATCGTGGCTCCGGTTGTGATCACGTCGTCTATGAGCAGGATATGTTTGTTTTTAAGCTTTCCGGATGAATGACATTAAAAATAGAACATACATTTAACCAACGGTCGTAAATGGCCTTACGAGTTTGGGTACTTGTGTGGGTGGTGCGGGCTAGACTTCGCGTATCGATGGGGATATCCCATATGGAACGGATGCCGGAGGCGATCCATTCGGACTGGTTGTAACCTCTTTGCCGTTTTTTGCGGGGATGCAGGGGAACGGGGATAAGGAGGTCTACGGTACATATCGGGCTGTGATCCGCTTGGAGCTCTCTCGCTATCTGTCATCCGAGTAGATAGCCCAGCTCTTTATTATCATGGTATTTGAGCGAGTGTATCAGGCTTTGTACTTTTCCGCCTTTCTCGTATCGTAGATAAGCGGTGGCGTATTCGATCCGGTTCTTTCCGATAAAAAGTTGCTCGACGGGGTTGTTCACCAGTTGATGATATCCCGTGTGCGGCAGGTCGCATAGGCATTTCAGGCAAATTTGTTCTTCTCCCTCGACGAGTGGTCGTTTACATATTTTACATAAGTTTGGGAAAACAGGTTGAGCAGATTATTCCATGTCGTCGGCATAATCCTCGCAGTCTGTTCCTTTGAATAATTGGCTTAGGCAATCCAACGTGATCCGGCTTTCGAAACCTCGTCCGGAGGCGAAACGGAGTAACTTGTTGAATAGGTCCCGCTCGTCTTTTCCTTTGGTCGATTTCTTTTTGCTTTTTAGTAAATCGAGTAAGATGGAGCGGTATTCTCCCTCGTCAATGGCGGCGAGCGATTCTTCCCGGATCGGGAGGGGATGTTTTTCTTATAAAGCTCGTAGCTATTTTTACCCGTCCCCATTTATTGAACCGTAGCTTATCGTTCACGAAGAAACGGGTGTAACGGGATTCGTCGATAAACCGCTCTTTCAGCAAGCGGGCGATGATACGCTCGGAGGCGTCGGGAGGAAGTCCGGCGGCATCGATCTTTTTCTGTACGTCTTGTATGCAGCGTTCGGCGGTGGAGCAATAGGCGGCTGCCCGGTGCAACATCTCGGGTTCGGTTATCTCTTTCATATTTTTGCTTTTACGATCCGGTCTTTTCCGTATAAATCTTGTATTAATTCGACTTCGGTGTAATTCTCTTGACGTAGCATCGCTACGGTCTCTTTTCCGCAAAGGGCGTTGATCTCGAAGTAAAGATGCCCGCCTTCCACCAAATGCCTTTGTCCGAAGCGGGCGATGGCCCGGTAAAAGAGAAGCGGATCGTCATCGGGAACGAACAAGGCCAGGTGAGGCTCGTTCTCCAAAACGTTCGCTTCCATGGTCGCTTTCTCCTTATTCATTATATAAGGAGGGTTGCTGACGATGCAATTGAAGTTGCCTATAGGAGAAACAGCGGTTTCTTCCGTATGGGATTTTGGTTTCATGTACGTGAAACTTTTGTTTTCCTTACGTGAAACTTTTGTTTCTTCTACGTGAAACTTTAGTTTTCCTTGCATGAAACTGGGATAACCTTCGGAAAGGATATCCAATTCGAGGAAAGATACGGAAACTTGATTCAGTCGGGCGTTCTCCTCGGCCACGGCGAGCGCTTCGGGTGATATATCCACCGCCGCTACCTCAGCCTTCGGAAGATGTTTCGCCAAGGAAATAGCGATACAGCCGCTTCCCGTACCAATATCTAATATACGAGGGGCTTGGCTCGGTAGTCCGTGATGATCCGCTCGACCAACTCGGCGGTTTCCGGGCGGGGAATCAATACGTCCGGCGTCACCTTAAACTCTATCCCGTAAAAATCCGCTATGCCTAATAAGTATTGTATGGGCTTGTATAAACGCAGTCCTTCTACAATCTCCTTGATTTTAAATTTCTCCGTATCAGATAATTCTTTACCTTTGCCTAACAGGAGTTGATGGGTAGAAAGACCGCAAACACGTTCCATGATGAGCCGGACGAGCGCTTGGGCTTCGCCGGGAGGATAAATATCTTTGAGGGAATTTCGGATGTAGGCGATGGTCTCAGTCATATCTTACTCTTGTTTTATCGCGAAAGTAGTGTAAAAACCGTTTATATGCAAAGATTATGGTAGAGGTTGAAGAGAAATACATGGCTCGTTGCATCGAGTTGGCTAAAGGAGGGAGGGGAAATGTCAGTCCGAATCCGATGGTTGGTGCGGTGGTTGTGCATAAGGGCCGTATTATCGGTGAGGATTTCACAGGAAATGTGGGGAGGCGCATGCGAGGTGAATGCTATCGCTTCCGTGAAAGACGAGTCTTTGTTGAAAGACAGTACGATTTATGTGAGTCTGGAGCCTTGCTCTCATTATGGGAAGACGCCTCCTTGCGCCGAGTTGATTATCCGGAAAGGGATTCCACGGGTGGTGGTCGGTTGCTTGGATCCTTTTCCCGAGGTGTCGGGGCGAGGCGTGCGGATGTTGCGTGAGGCTGGTGTCGAGGTCGTCACAGGCGTGATGGAGGAAGAAGCCCGTGCGTTGAACAAGGCGTTTATGACGCTACAAACGAAAGGCCGTCCTTATATTATCTTGAAATGGGCGCAGAGCGAGGATGGGTTTATCGATCGTTTGCGTACGGACGTGTCGGAGCCGGTCACGGTTTTGTCTTCTCCGGAGACTTCACGCTTGGTGCATAAACTTCGCTCGGAGGTGGCGGCTATCATGGTCGGTACACGGACCGCTTTATTGGATAATCCTTCATTGAACGTGCGCCATTGGTCCGGTAATTCTCCGGTTAGGGTCGTATTGGATCGCCGGCTCGTTATTCCCGATTCTTATCGGTTGCTGAATGGTTTCTCACGTACATTAATATTTACGGAGAAGGAAGTGGAAAACCGAGAGAACATGGAGTATATCCGGATAGATTTCGAGGGCCCGGTGATCCGGCAAGTGCTAGATCATCTTGCTGCCCGGAAGTTGGATTCCTTATTGGTGGAAGGTGGGGCCCAGTTGATTAATTCTTTCGTGGAAGCGGATGTGTGGGACGAGGCGAGGGTGGAAACAGCTCCGGTTCGCCTGTATCAAGGGGTGCATGCGCCGATGCTTGGAAAGGAGGCTGTTAGCGGCATCTCTAGACGTTCTGTTATGAGCATTAAAAATCATAACTATGAAATTTTAAATCATAACGATGAGTTCGAAAAATCATAACTATGAATTTTAAGGCTCATATAATCAACTAAAATATTATAAATATTAGCAGGTATTAGGGTGAAAGCAAAAAATGTTTCTACTTTTGTGCCTTTATATGCGACAAACTTATGTTTTTGATGAAAAATAAATTAGTACTATTTATAACAGGTTGTTTTGCGTTAGTGCTGTCTTCTTGTTTGAAGTCAGATGAAATCGTTGGTGTAGAAGCTATTAAGAATTGCCAGATACATACTTTTTCATTAAGTCATGATTCTGTGTCGGGGTTGGATACTGTGAAGTTTACGATAGACCAGCTAACGGGACGGATTTTTAATATAGACTCTTTACCTTTTGGTACGAAGATCGAGAAAGTGGTTTGTAAGATTGGGTTCGCTAATTCTTCAGTGATAGGTGGCGTGGAGGCTAGTCCCGAGGCTTATCCCGATTCCACTTATTATTTAAGTAGTTTGTCGGATTCCATCGATTTCTCCGCTCCGGTAAAGTTCGTGGTTCATGCGTATGACCAAGTCACGACAAAAGTCTATATGGCGCAGGTGAATATCCATCAAGTGGTTCCGGACTCTATGGTTTGGAGTATGTACGCGAATCCTATGATTGGCATTACCGTGAAGGATCAGAAGGTGGTAACCTACGATTATAATGGATCGGAGAATTACTTTATGTATGTGAAACCCGCCGAGTCCGGTAAACCTTACCAATTATATTACGCTTCGGTAAGTGCGCCTAAGGGCTGGCAGTCATTATCCTTGGCCGGTCTGCCTTCCGATGGGCTTTTGATCTCCCAGATTACTGAGTATAACAATGCTTTATATGTGCCGGCTACAAATGGCACATTATATAGATCCGAGGATGGCTTGACTTGGAGCGCTGTAGAGAACGCCCCTTCCGTGAAATACGTTTTGGGTAGCGTGAAGCAGGGCACGAAACAGCCTTCCGCCTTAGCTACGATCGTGGATCAGGAAGGAAAGCTAGCGTTCTATGCGATGAACGAATCCATGGAGTGGATCGCCGGAGATGCGGTGGCTAGCGGATTCCCTGTTACCGGATTTAGCAATCTCCAATATGCCGCAATGTATCATGAGTACTTGATGACCGCCGGCGGACGTACCGCGGACAACCAAGTGGTTAATACGACTTGGGCGACCATGGATGGTATCTCTTGGGCGTTGATGCTTCCGGTGACGCAAACTTCACGAAGCGTGAGGGAGCGATGATCACGAATTATGACGATAAGTTTTTCTTGATCGGAGGTATCGACGCTTCGAACAAGGCATTGAAAGATATGTATCAATCGATAGATTATGGTATTTCTTGGTCGTTGATCGACTCGATGGTGGTGTTACCGACCGACTATGCGGCGAGAGGCTTTTCCTCAATTATTGTGGATAAAGAGAATTTCGTGAACATTTTCGGAGGAAAGACCAGCACTGGTTCCAATGACTTGAACCAACTTTGGAGAGGCCGTATCAATCGTTTGATCCCGAAGGAATAGAAAAGTTCGATAGGAGATGTATAATTTTATGAGGCTTTTAGCGTTAGAAAAAGAAGTGTGGTATATATAACAGCAAGGCTTATGACTTCAACTTTTTTTCAGCGGCTTCTCATAATCATCCTATTAGCGGGTACGGTCCCTACGCTTTGGGCGCAGGAATATAAGTACGAGATCGGTGGTATGGCTGGTGGCGCCTTTTATATGGCGACGCCAACAAGAATACGATATTTAAAGGAATGAATCCGGCGGTGGGAGCCGTGTTCCGGTATAACATCAACTTCGTTGGGCCTTGAAAGCCAACTTGATGTGGGGACAGGTTTCCGGTAAGACCGAAGGTATGGAGAACGTTTTTCCGAATAATGCCCCAACCTCTTTCAACCGTAGTATCATGGAGTTGGGGGACAGGCAGAGTTCAATTTTTTCCCGTATAGCGATAAGTTCGACTATGCGGGGCGAAGCGTTTCTCTCCTTATGTCTTGGTGGGCATAGGCTGACGGTGGCTCCGGGTGGCGGGAAGACTTCGCCAGCCGAATATTCCTTTAGGCGTGGGCATGAAATATAAG
>ENA-OQIC01000602-OQIC01000602.1-human-gut-metagenome-genome-assembly--contig:-NODE-602-length-15351-cov-2.416842_pt1 | contig 15351 bp, 17 predicted proteins | sample MGYA00242572_ERZ504736 | MGnify/ENA primary metagenome ERZ504736 (study PRJEB26092, sample SAMD00036201) | human gut metagenome | host: Homo sapiens | study: EMG produced TPA metagenomics assembly of... | reverse complement strand
CTCTTTTACAATAAAGTATACCTTATTTTGTGCGTCTTGACAAAAGCAAACGTCGAATGGCTGCGGTATTTTGAAATAAACGCAAACCAAAGCTGATGAGTGCTACATAATAAAGGTCAATGCCCACAAAATTTCCCAGGAATACCAAGAGTGCGGCCAATAGTGAATTGGAAAAGAACCCGGTCAGAAATATCGACAAATTAAATATTCGTTCCAAAGCGGCACGAGTGCCACCAAATACACTGTCCAAAGCGGCCAACAAAGCTACCGATGTATACTTGGCATACACCGGCGGGATTTCAAGCGGTGACATTACACCGATAATAATACCCACTACCAAGCCTCCGACGATAAATAAGTACATCATTATTTTTTATCGCCTCCTTGCTTGACTACCTTTAAATGTTCTTCTTTAAAAGTACCGTTAAAAGCTGGCACAATCATCTGATCTACTTCCTGAATCTTCAGTTCAATGCCCCAATACTTCAAAGACTCAACCACACCGCCACGCATGGTGAGCGCTGCGGATAAAGTCTTCGGATCCCCGATTGCCTTAATTACAAAGGGCGGTCCAAACACCTTACCGTTAACCATGACCGTCGGTCCCGCACAGCGAACTTCCGATGTGCCGGTTAACCGCTGGTCGTTAACCGCAATGGCCTCTGCCCCACCGGCTCGTAATTCATTCAGAACACGCAAAAGGTCTTCGTCATGAATTAAGTATAGGTTCGGGTTCTCATTGTCTTTTACCGGTATTTTACTGTCATTAATAGTGATTATCACACCGGGTCCGGTCACATCTGTAAGGCCGGCCCGTTGCTTCAATAAATTGATGTCGCTGACCACACTGGCCGACGCATCACCTTTTTGTATTTTTTCTAATTGTTGCCGCAGCTCATCACGTTCTTTTTCTGCCGCGGTCAGTTCACGTGCTAAATCTCCTGTTCGCTGCAAATGAATATTGCTTTCCGCTATGCTTTGCGTCATTTTATATTGACCAACCAACATAATCCCCAGCAACATGCTTACAGCCGCTATTGCCCAACGACCTTGCTTTAACATGCTTCCTCTTCCATTATTCCCTTAAGGCGTCTTAATAAACGGCGCCTTTACATTGACATCCAAATATTGTGCTGCCACACCGCGAGCCTTCACATCACGCAGCATATTTTCAGATAAAGGCCCTTTTTTATCCATATCCGATGTATCGCCTAAATGAAGCGGCAATCCATCTACCGTATAAGCAATTAACTGATTAACATCACCTACATTAATTTCGGCAATCTCTTTACGACCTTCATCGCTTAATGAGTTCAAATACGACAAAGCCCCTTTAATGACCGGCGTATCAATTGTATCACCTAATAATACATTGCCCAGTTTGATACCGGAGATAATCGTAGCTGACGTATCTTCGATGGCCGGGCCAATATTAATAACTTGACCTTTCGCATCCAAGGTGGCAAAACCGAACTGCGTCGCCACTACCGCCGCCGGCCGACGTTCTGTTACATTCACTTGTAAAGTAAGCGGCAATACATACGTTACTTTAACTGAGTCTACCCGCAAATCATGCTGCAACCGTTCTTCTAATTGGCCGGCATTAATCTGCAACAGGTTAATCGGATACCGTATATTACCGGCCGCCATCACATCTGATACAGTTACATTTTTACTACCCGTCACTGTTATTGTGCCAAACGGAATCGGCAAAATAAATAAAAGCAACCATAGTAATAATAAGCCACCGCCGATTAAAACAACGCGACGACGCCATGCATGAGGATGTTTCGGTGGCTCCGGCGGTTCGCCACCATCGCGATAATACCCGTTTTCACCATTACCGTCCGGTGATGAATAGGCACCATCAAAATCATATAAAGGTCGATTCGCCCCACTGTGGTTCCTTGGCGAATGTACCGATTGTTGCTCCCCATGGTAATTCGGCGAAGAATAGCCCCCCGATGATTGTTCACCGGGCGGTCCGAATGTGGCCGTTGGATTTGGTTTTACTGCCTCCACCGGACCGGAATATGGCCGATTATCTCTATTCATCTCAGTATCTCCAGTTTACTTAAAACTTACCTAAACCGGCGGTGAGCAGAATTTTTTCACATAAGGTAGGGAAATCCATCCCCATAGCTTTAGCGGATTTTGGTACCAAGGAGGTCGCCGTCATGCCCGGAATCGTATTATATTCCAACACAAACGCTTCCCCTGCCTTATTGGTCATGAAGTCGATGCGAATTACGCCGGAGCATTGTAATTCACGATATACAGTTTCACCGATAGCCTGTAGTTTTTTAGTTAATGCTTCATCAATCGGAGCCGGTACCAAATAATCGGTAGCGCCGGTCGTATATTTTGAAGTGTAATCATATTCACCGGAATGTGGTCTGATTTCGATAACCGGTAAGGCTTTGCCTTCCAATACGGGAACTGTAAATTCATGACCGTCCAAATACTGTTCTACCACCAAAATATTATCATATACGAGCGCTTCTTTTACACCTGCCGTAAGTTCGCTATCGTCACGTACAATAGTTACGCCTATGCTGGAACCTTGGGTAGCCGGTTTCAAAACAACCGGTAATGTAAAGTTAGCTTTAATATCTGCAACAATATCAGCTTCATTTTGTGCTGCTGCATTATAAGATTTTGCTGCAGCCGTCGGGATACCGGCGCCTACAAACACATCTTTACTGATTTTTTTATTCATGCCTACGGCTTGCGCCATAACACCGGAACCGGTATACGGAATGCCGGCCATTTCAAGTAAGCCTTGAAGCGCTCCGTCTTCACCGAACTTGCCGTGCAATGCATTGAATACGATTTCGCCGCCTAATGCTTTAATATCGGCTAACAATTGTTCCGGTACCAATTCCAAAGTTTGAGCATCATACCCTAAACTACATAACGCTTCCGCAATAGCTGCACCGGTTCGACGAGATACCTCTGCTTCTTTAGAAGGACCACCCATTAATACGATAATTTTTTTATTTTCATGATTATTCCTCTTCCAATGCTGCCAATAATTTAGGTCCGTATTGACTAATGCTGCCGGCGCCCATAGTAATTACCAAATCATCAGGTTGTAAAATTTGTTTTACCGTTTGCGGCACATCATTTACGTCCGCAATATAATGAACATCCTGACCGGTAGTAGCTTTCACCATATCCGGGATGGAATGGCCGTCAATACCGGCAATCGGATCTTCACCGGCACTGTAAATATCGGTAATAAATAATACGTCCGCATTCACAAAAGCTTTACCGAATTCTTTTAACAATAAATTAGTACGGGTAAAACGATGTGGTTGGAATACGCAAACTACGCGATGTGATTCCAAAGCTTTGGCCGCACTCAAAGTAGCTGCAATTTCTGTCGGATGATGTGCATAATCATCAACTACCCATATGCCCTTAACATGACCTTTCGTTTCAAAACGACGTTTAGCACCTGTAAATTTAGCTAATGCGGCCACAACTACGTCGGCCGGAATGCCACAATCCGTAGCCATAACAAAAGCGCCCAAGGAATTTAACGCATTATGCGTACCCGGCACTTTTAAGGCGAATAGTGGCAATCACTTCATCACCCTTCATGGCTTCATAAACCAAAATACCTTTTTCATAATGAATATTGCGAGCCCTGTAATCATTGTCTTCGCCGAGACCATACGTTACGAAATGACGATCTACACGGGGCATCACTTTCTGAATCGACGGATTATCGCCACAGACAACGGCTTTACCGTCCTTAAGTAATTTACCGACAAACTCACAGAAAGCATCCAATAAATGCTCCATCGTACCGTAGTGGTCCATATGGTCATTTTCAATATTGGTAATAACGACGGCCTTCGGATTCAATTTTAAAAACGAACCGTCACTTTCATCGGCTTCGGCGATGCTGTATTCACCGCGGCCCCACTGACTGCTGCCGCCCAAATAATCGACTTCACCGCCGATAATAACCGTCGGATCTAGCCGGCTTCCACAAAAATCTGCCCCAGCATAGAGGTAGTCGTGGTTTTGCCGTGCGCACCGGCGACGGCAATGCCCTTTGTTATATCCAACACGGCTTTAACGATATCGGAGCGATGTAAAATAGGAATCTGTAATTCGTGAGCCGCCATAAGTTCCGGATTATCTGCGTGAATAGCCGTAGAACGAACAACCGCATCAACCCCTTTTACATAGTCCGCATTGTGACCGATATGAATGGTGGCGCCCATTTTACGGAAACGCTCTGTCACGGCTGACTCCTGAATATCGGAACCGGATACTTCAAACCCCTGACTGATTAAAATGTTGGCAATGGCTCGCATACCTGAGCCGCAATGCCGATAAGATGTATTTTATGAATACCATTTAACATGGTGCAATCTCTCCTTATTCCTTACTTTGCAATTTCCAGCGCTAATTGGGCTATATCGTGAGCCGCCGCCGGTTTACCCAACGTCTTGGCTGCCGCCGACATATGCCCCAATTCATGCGGATTGTTCATGAAGAATTCGATTTCACCAATCAAATCTTTACCTTGTAACATTTTATCCACAATCATACGAGCCGCTCCGGCACTTACCAACGCCCGCGCATTATACGTTTGATGATCTTCCGCCGCATACGGGTACGGAATTAAAATTGACGGAATGCCTCGCACCGTAAGTTCCGCAAGACCAACGGCGCCGGCACGAAATACAGCTAAATCGGCAGCCGCCAAGGCTTTCGGCATTTCATGCAAATACGGCAAAATTATTGATGAATCACTGTAGGCCTCACCGTCTTTAATATGCAATGCTTCAAGGACCCGATCATACTCACCGGACCCGGTTACATGAATCAATTTAATGCCTTTACGGTTTTTAAAATACTCATGTACTTCAATCATGGCTGTATTAATACTGCGTGCCCCACGTGAGCCGCCGGCAATAAGTACGGCAAACTCATCATCTTTTAAGTTAAAAAACTCACGCCCTTCCGCTCGGGTATCCACCAATACTTCCGGACGCACCGGATTACCGGTATAGACAAGTCGCTTTGCTTTAGGAAATGCTTTTTTTGCATCTTCAAAACCAACCGCTACTACATCGACAAAACGGCTCAGGATTTTATTCGTAATACCGCCGATGGTATTTTGTTCCTGAATAAGAGTCGGCACATTCCGCAGTGCTGCGGCCAACAAAATCGGACCGCACACATAACCGCCCGTACCGATTACAATATCCGGTTTAAACTCCGAAATAATGCGCGCGGCCTGCCACAAAGAACTAAGCGTTTTGCCCAAGGTCACCAATGCATGCCATGACAAATTACGATTTAAACCTTCTACCGGCAATGTTTTAAAAGGAATTCCCTCTTTAGGCACCAAGGTAGCTTCGAGGCCTTTATCGGTCCCGATATATAAGAATTCAGCCTCCGTCATAGCGGCTATTTCTTTATAAATGGTAATGGCAGGATAAATGTGACCACCCGTGCCACCTCCTGAAATAATTATACGCTTCATGACTAAGACCCCTTCTTATTAGCCAACATATCAGCTAATGCATATACTTCATTTTTAAAATCATCGCCTCGTTCTTCAAAACAATGATACCAGTCAAAACTGGAGCATGCGGGCGACAATAAAACCACATCACCCGGTTTCGCCAATTCATGACCTTTCGCTACCGCTTCGGCCATAGAACGGACGCGCACAATGTCTTCAACACCGGCCGCTTTAGCGGATTCTTCAAAACGCGCTGCCGCATCACCCATGAGGACTAACGCTTTGGCATGTTTTTTGACCATGTTCATAAAATCGGTTAAATCCGTCATCTTATCATAGCCACCGGCCAACAAAATAACGGGCTCCTTAAATGATTCCAATGCTTTAATGGCAGAATCTGTATTGGTTGCCTTCGAATCATTAAAATAAGTAGCTCCATCGATAACCGTAACCCGTTCCAGACGATGCTCTACAGCCTTAAAATTAGCGATTACATCATGCAGTTGTGTTGCGGTAATACCTAAATCATAAGCCAAAGCAATGACTGCCAAAATATTTTCAATATTATGTCGGCCCGGCAAATGAATATCCGCCGTGCTGATAACAGCTTCCGCTTCATTATTACGAACGGCAAACAACTGATTATCCGCAAAATACGCTCCATCCGTCACACCATGTTCCTGACTGATGCAAAGTACTTTGCCCGGTACGCGCGGTACCATCCCCGCCACTAACGGATCGTCCATATTGAGGACGGTTCGCTCCTTCGATGTTTGTTGCTTAAAAACATTCTCTTTAGCCGCCTGATAAGCTTCCATGGTTTTATGGCGCTGTAAGTGGTCCGGCGTAATATTCAACATGATGGCACCCAATGGTTTAAATGTTTTTACCGTTTCCAATTGATAGCTGGAAACTTCTGCCACCAAATAACCATCCGCCGGAATTTCATAGGCTGCTTCACTCAATGAATCGCCAATATTACCGCCCACCATTACAGGACGACCGGTTTGTTTCATGACTTCGCCCAATAATGTAGTAGTCGTAGTTTTGCCATTTGTACCAGTAATAGCGAGATAGGTGCTTTGGAAATGTCATAGGCCACTTCCACTTCGCCTACAATATCCATGTCCCGTTTAGCCGCTTCCACTAAAATAGGAATGGTAAGAGCAATCCCCGGTGAAACTACAATACGATCAACAGCCGCCAATAATTCATTATTCTGGCGGCCGGTAATAACGGTTACATGAGCCTCCTCCAATAGTGCCTTTTCAGCCGATGTAAACGCAACTTCTTTATAATCGTTTAAAGTAACGTCAGCCCCCATTAATCCCAACACATGAGCGGCACCGATACCGCTCCGACCTGCGCCTAACACTAAAATTCGTTTACCCTTGTACTCCATGATTACGCCTACCTATCGCATTACATAAATTAACAAACCACATACGGCAAACAAGCAACTGCCAAGCCAAAAACGGCTTACCACTTTTTGCTCACTCCAACCGGACAATTCAAAATGATGATGAATCGGACTCATTTTGAAAACGCGTACACCACGTGTTTTAAAGGATACTACCTGAATAATAACGGACAATGCTTCCATTACGAAAATGCCGCCGATAATGATGAGCAATAATTCCGTTTTAGTTAAAATAGCCATGCCCGCAAAGGCACCGCCCAATGCCAAGGAACCGGTATCACCCATGAACACCTTAGCCGGGTTGGAGTTGAAATATAAGAACCCCAGTACGGCACCGCAAAGAGCAATACCGAAGAAGGACACACTCGGCTGTAACGCCAGCATACCGATAACGGTATAAGCAATAGCCGCAGCTGCCGACGTACCGGCTGCCAAACCGTCAAGGCCGTCCGTCAAGTTAACCGCATTCGTAGTCCCCACAATAATGATAAATACCAATACATAGTACATCATGCCTAAATCGAAGGTAGTATTTACAAACGGAACCCAGACGGTGGTAGGAATTACCATCACTTCCGTTGCAATATAGCAGAATACGGCAGACATAATAATCTGTCCCAATAATTTCTGTTTAGCCGTAAGACCTAAATTACGTTTTTTCACGGACTTAATAAAATCATCTAAGAAGCCCAACAGGCCATGACCTAATGTCAAAAACAACAATACCCACGTAGCCATTTGAAACGGTGCAAATACAAGAACTGTTATCACCATAGCCAAAAGCATGAAAATACCACCCATCGTCGGGGTGCCCGCCTTAGCTAAATGGGCTTGCGGTCCGTCTTCGCGTATGCTTTGTTGTGCATGTAACTGCCGTAACAACGGTATTCCTATTTTTCCGAGTATTAACGTTATTACCAAGGAAGTAATAAACGCGAATAATAATTGCATGGTCATTCGAACTATCGCTCCTTACATTACGGCCTTTATGAAGCCGATTAACTCACTATTTTTACATGGTTTTACAGATGTTGTTATCTGCTTTAGCTTTATAGAAAAACAAAGCCGCTATCTATGGTAGTACATATAAGGCTGTAATGCAAATATAATTCTCGTTTTTTTGAAAAACTTCGGCTACAAACTACCACAACCGGACAAACGTCTTTACTGAGGTGCTTAACGGTCATTGCCAAGGCACTTTACGGTCTTACTTTACGTTCTTCCTTATCATAATTCTTACTGTTTATTGAAGTGCCTCACGGTCTTCAAATTCATTGACTACCCGTTCCATACGAAGGCCACGGGAGCCTTTAACCAAAATAACATCACCTTTAGCGCGCACATCACAATATACATTAACCATATCTAAATGGCTGTCGCAAATTTTAGCTATGCGAATGCCTGCCGCTTTTGCTTCACGAGCAATAAATTTTGCGGCCTCACCAAAAGTATATACTTGATCGTAACCTTCTGCCACCAGTAAACGACCGATTTCACGATGATGTTCTTCGGAAAACTCACCTAACTCCAACATATCACCGAGCATGGCAATTTTTCGTTTACCGTCGAGCTGTCCCAAGGTTTAATCGATTCCGCCATGGACATAGGATTGGCATTATAGGCGTCATTGAGGACAACGAAGTCACCAAAGGAAACAATTTCCTGGCGCATCGGCATACCTTTAAAAGAACCAATGCCTTAGCAATTTTCTGTGAAGATACACCTAAGGAACGGCCTACCGCAATAGCGGCCAGCGCGTCATATACATTGTGTTCCCCAATCATCGGCAAGAATACATCAAATACTTCATCAAAACTGCGGCAAGTAAATTTAATGCCGTCTTTTTATAGCGCAATTTAAAGCCTGAAATAGTCGCTTTTTCTTTGATGCCGTAATAGATGATTTTACCTTTCGTTAAATTCCCCATCTGACGAACAAATTCATCATCTTCATTTAAAATAGCTGTTCCGTCAACCGGAATATGTTGAATCAATTCGCTCTTGGCTTTCGCTATGTTTTCACGAGAGCCTAAAAGTTCAATATGACTATTCCCTACATTCGTAATCACACCTACCGTCGGTTCGGCGATGCGAGCCAATTCATCAATTTGACCGAGCCCGCGCATCCCCATTTCCACCACACAGGCTTCATGGTCGGCTGTAAGTTGCAACAATGTTTTTGGCAAACCGATTTCATTGTTAAAGTTCTTTTCTGTTTTCAGAACATTAAACTTACTGCCCAGTACAGCGGCAATCATTTCCTTCGTCGTAGTTTTACCGGATGAGCCGGTAACAGCAACTACGGGAATATCAAAACGACGGCGATGATAATTAGCTAATTGCTGATACGCCAATAGCGGTGACGCTACTTCAATGCAGATGAGATCGTTGGCAGTATGCCCCGGTTTTACCAAGCACCGAGCGCTCCGTTAGCCCGGGCTTGCGGCAAAAAATCATGCCCGTCAAAAGTGTCACCCGTCAAAGCAACAAATAGCGAACCTTCTTCAATGGTACGTGTATCGGTGGATACATTAGTAAATACTGTTGTTTCACTTGCTTTCCCGTTGTAGGTACCGCCTGTTACGGTCAACACCTCCCGGAGCGTAAACTCTGCCATTTTTATCTCTCCTTTAATGCTTCGCGGGCTACTTCCCGATCGTCAAAATGAATCGTTTTATCTTTTAAAATCTGATAATCTTCATGGCCCTTGCCGGCGATGATTACCACATCACCTGCTTTGGCATCTTTGATAGCGGCATGAATGGCGCTGCGGCGATCCGTAATAACGGAATATACCGAACCTTCCCGCAAGCTTCTTTTACACCCTCTGCCACTTGAGCCACTATTTTTTTAGGATCTTCCGTACGCGGATTATCGGAAGTTACGAAGATTTCATCACCATACTGCGCAGCAATGCGGCCCATAATCGGACGCTTCGTGGCATCACGGTCACCACCGCAACCAAATACTACGAGAATGTGACGCTCCACAATTTTTGAGCAGTTTGCAGGATATTTTCCAAACCGTCCGGTGTATGCGCATAATCCACAACAACAGCGAACGGCTGACCTTCTTCTACCAACTCAAAACGTCCCGGTACGGCCGTGAAATCACTCAACGCTTCAATAATGGCTTCCATCTTCACGCCTTCAAAGAGACAAGCACCGATGGCCGCCAAGGTGTTATACACATTGAAAAGACCGGTAATACGCATGTGAATCGGATATTCTTTACCTTCATACACAATATCATAGGCGCTCGTCTTAGCCGTTATGGTAAGGTTTTCACCTTCCAAGGTACCTTTCCCTTTAGTACCGTACGTAATGAGCGGTGCGGAGTTCTTTGTCATAACGCGTTCACCGTGAGGATCATCGATATTAATGACAGCCCCTTTATTTTGCTTATGTTGATTTGGCGCACTTACCTGTTCAAACAATTTACATTTGGCCGCCAAGTAATTTTCAAAGGTTTTATGGAAATCGAGATGGTCTTGTGTCAAATTTGTGAAAACGGCTGTATCGTATTCCACGCCGGCCACTCGGTTGAGCGCCAAAGCGTGCGATGATACTTCCATGATACAATGCGTTACCCCTTCAGCCACCATTTGGCTCAAAATGTGTTGCAAGTCAACCACATCCGGGGTCGTATTGTGAATCGGATAGGTTTTATCCCCAATAACTACGTGAACCGTACCGATGATCCCCACTTTATACCCCTGAGCTCGCAAGATGTGGCCGATAATATGGGTCGTTGTAGTTTTACCGTTTGTACCGGTTACCCCAATCATACGCATTTTACAACCGGGATAGTCATAAAAAACGGTACACATTGCTGCATAGCGATTCGTGTATCGTCAACAGTCAGTACACTTACCGCAGCCGGCACATCGATCGGTTCTGACGCCAATATAGCTACCGCCCCGGCTTCAACGGCTTTTTGTACATAATCATGACCATTTACATGAGCACCGGTTAGGCAGATAAATAAACTGCCTTGTTTTACTTCTCGCGAATCCGCCGTAATATGGCTGATAACAGTATCGGTAGCTCCTTTGACGCTTACGCCGCTTATCACATTTATTAATTCTTGTACTGTTTTCACAACATTTCCTCCATCTCAAACAAGGAAAGCAGCTCACTTCCGGAGCTGCCTCATACCGTAGTTTAGTCCCTGATGCGTGCTGTTACTTTCACATCACGTTCTACAGTAGTACCTTTGCTGTTGTACACAAAAGCATCGGGCAAAACCATTCCCAATTTATCTTGCGCAATCTGCTGAATCCGTGTAGGCGACTTCAATTCCGCTACTTCCAGACTCAACTCTTCATTATCTCTGGTCAATTGAACAACCTGTTGTTGCATGCTTACCAATTCATAACCGGCACCGGCTTTCACCACACGGCCTCCCAAAACGGTAGCCCCTACAACGCCAACCATGGCTAATAACACTAAAATCTGTTTCAATTCCGGCGATGCGTTACTAAATACACCAACCTGCTTCGCTCGACGTGTTTTAGTTGGTATATATGGTCTCGCCGTCGGTTGTGCAACGCGTACACCGACTGTCTTTCTCGCTAACATATAATCAACCCCCCGTTATCTATACCTTTTCGGCTACCCGTAACTTGGCGCTCCGCGCTCGCGGGTTCGCTGTTACTTCCTCATTGCCCGGCTCAATCGCCTTATTTCTTGCTTTTACGACTGCCACATGATGGCAAACACAAACCGGCAGTTCCGGCGGACAAATACAACCGGTACTCAATTCCTTAAAGGTTTGCTTCGTAATTCTATCTTCTAATGAGTGGAATGTAATAACACCGATACGACCGCCCGGTTTTAATAAATCCACTGCATCTTTAAAACTGTCTTTTAAAATAGCCAACTCCTGATTCACTTCAATGCGAATCGCCTGAAATGTTCGTTTAGCCGGATGCGGACCTTCACGGCGTGCCCCGGCGGGAATGGCCTGTTTGATAATTTTGGTTAATTCACCGGTGGTAGTAATCGGTTTTTCAGAACGAGCCGCTACTATGAATTGTGCAATTCGTTTCGCCCATCGTTCTTCCCCATAATCCTGAATGATTCGCACCAAGTCAGCTTCACTGTAGCCATTGACTATATCCGCAGCCGTCAAGTTCCCCTGCCTATCCATGCGCATGTCCAAAGGACCATCCTGCATATAGGAGAAACCTCGTTCCGCTGTGTCCAGCTGATAACTTGAAACGCCTAAATCAAAGATAAATCCGTCTACCTCCGTAATGCCGCGGCTCGTAAGGGCCGTTTTCAAATCTTTGAAATTAGTGGGAATCGTCATAACTCGGCATTTTAAATCAGCCAGTCGTTCCGTCGCGGTCGCCAGCGCCACTTCATCTTGATCGAGTCCGATGAGTAAGCCGTCAGCGGCCAATTGCTCGCCTAGCGCATGAGCATGACCGGCTCCGCCTAACGTGCAATCCACGTAAATCCCATGGGGATTTGTTAATACAGCGTTTACTGTTTCGTTAAGCAATACGCTTACATGATGAAATTCCATGGGTCCGCTCCTTTCCGACTTCGAAATTATGTTTTCACCCTTAATCAAACATTCACTATATCGCTATAGTATTGCATTACTTCGTAATAAATAGCCAAAATACTTCCATTTTTACCATACAGCTTCAACATTCAATCTTAAATTGCAGCTTAAATTACAAGAAGAAGTCTTCCATGTTTTCTGATAATTGTTCCATATTATCATCCATGTCTTCCTGGTAAGCCAACCAATGTTCACGGTTCCAAATTTCTACGTGATCCCCGATACCGAGTACCATTACTTCTTTTTGAAGTTTGGCAAATTCACGCAGTGTAGCCGGCACCAAAATACGACCTTGACGATCGAATTCCAACTCGGTGGCATTGGCAAAAAGTTGACGTTTAAGCCCACGAACACCGGCTTTGTTGTTCGGTTGCTTCATCATCTGCATAGCCTTGGCGGTAAATACTTCGGTCGTATAAATGGCGAGACAATTATCGTAGCTCTTGGACATAATACAGGTTTCGCCTAATTGTTCGCGTAATTTTGCGGGAATAATCAAGCGCCCCTTCGTATCAATGGTATGTGAATATTCACCCATGAACATCATTGTCTCACCTCCTTTTACACTTTCCCTATCTTATCTACCACTATATGGTAAATTCTACCACATTCCCCCACTTAATAACAATAAAATCTGCAAATTTTAGCGAAATTTAGCAAGAAAATCTTTTAACCAAACATTTAATCGCAAATTGGCGCTACTACAACGATTTTTTGTTCCCTCTTTTAGTCGATATGTGCGAAGAAATAAGGCTTTAATTTTTGAGCCCCTCCACTTCACACCACCACAACTAAAAAATCATTAACAAACACCACTTTTTGCCACCGATTATTTTCAAAACTTTCAGCACCTGATAAAAATCCCCCACTTTTTGGGATACAGCAGCCCCCACTTTTGGGATACGGCAGCCTCCACTTTTTGGGATACGGCAGCCTCCACTTTTTGGGATACGGCAGCCTCCACTTTTTGGGATACAGCAGGGACCACTATTTGATCCTCTAAAATCTCCATATTCGGTGCACCGACTCTTTTGAGTACGCCAACTCCTAAAACAGAAAGACTATAGTTTTCAGTATTCCTTTACTTCATACGATTGCAGTCTTTTTTCATCATTTATGATAATTATCTATATCAGTCAAAAATAATGCTTGCATCTGCTATACTATACTTAGACAGATAAAAGGATTAAATTAAGCCCCTTACATGCTTACTGATAGAAAGGACTAATTCTATGAGCATAGAGAAAACCCCTCATACGACTCACGGCTCACGCTCTCACGGAACTACACGGTCGCGCAGTCATCAACATCAAATAAAACATGATAAACACTGCTCCCGAGGTCCTTCGGAGTTTCAAATTATGTGCGAACCTTTTGTAGCCATTCACCGCAAAATGGAACTCCTCCTTGATTACGGTCAGTTGCTCATGCAAAACGGCGCTAACACCAATCACATTCAACGTGATATGATGCGCGCCGCCTCTTACATGGGCATTCCACCTCAATTTGTTCATATTCACATAACCTATATGACCTTAATGTTGAATATAAATGACGAAAAACACTCGTATACGGTTTTTCGCAAAACACCGTTACACGGTGTGAATATGACCATTCTTTCAACCCTTTCTAAATTAACCTGGAAGGCCATTGAAAATAATTACAGTCTTGATGAATTCGAAGATCATTTGAAAACGATTAAGGCCGCACCGCCTAAATATCCGACGCCCCTACTCGGTCTGGCAGCGGGTCTTGCGTGCGGTGCTTTCAGCATTTTATTCGGTGCCACTTGGTTAGCCGCTTTAGTAACCGTCATCTGTGCGGTCATCGGTTTTATAACCCGCTACATTTGTCATCACTATCAAATCAACTTTTATTTTGGCATCGTAGCGGCCTCCTTTGCCGCTACTTTTACAGCCAATCTGATTAATACAACCTTTGACTCAGGCAGCATCGTATATGCTATGGTCAGTTGTACCCTCTTTCTGATTCCCGGCGTTCCTCTGATCAACGCCGTAGACGATATGATTAATAACCATATTGTATCCGGAATGACCAGGGCCATGCATACGCTTTTAATTGTTAGCAGCATGTCCGTCGGTATCGCCATGGCTCTATATTTCGACCACGTCTCCACCTTTACCCACCTAAATATTACACCGGTTGTAGTAACACCGATTCAGGCCATCGCCGCTGCAATAGGTGCGGTAAGTTTTGCCACTATTTTTAATACACCTTATCGGCTGCTTTGGATAATCGCTATAGGCGGTACCATCAGCGTCATTACACGAAATATACTCATAGTTGATTTCGGTTTTACCATCGTTGGCGCCAGTTTTGTGGCATCCGCTATCATTGGTTTGCTAGCCTTAAAAACATATAAATTATTGCGAACGGCGCCTTTGATTTTATCTATTCCGTCCGTAATTCCGCTGATTCCGGGCGTACTCTTATATCGTTTCTTGTTCGGCTTACTGACTATTAATTCCCTTACACCGGATAACCTGCTATTCGCCTTGCGCAGCGGGATTACCGGGGTCTTCACAATAATTTGTATTGCCATCGGCGTAGCCATTGCCCATATTATTGCCAGAAGTTATTTGGATCGCAAAAAGGAGATTTCTTTGCACAAAGCGCTTCGCGAACGGCAGAAATCGCTCTCGGAATAAAAATTGCCCGCCTCAGTTCTCAACTAATGGCACTCGGCTATTAACTGTTTAAGAATAAAAAATAGCACTTTTTGAACCGACCCCTTAAAGTTAGACCTAAAAATCTAATTTTAAGGAGGTCGGTTTTTTCATGTCAAAATATAGTTTTAAATTTAAGCTAAAAGTTGTTACAGCATATTTAAATGGAGAAGGCGGTGG
>ENA-OQIC01000601-OQIC01000601.1-human-gut-metagenome-genome-assembly--contig:-NODE-601-length-15355-cov-1.925729_pt1 | contig 15355 bp, 19 predicted proteins | sample MGYA00242572_ERZ504736 | MGnify/ENA primary metagenome ERZ504736 (study PRJEB26092, sample SAMD00036201) | human gut metagenome | host: Homo sapiens | study: EMG produced TPA metagenomics assembly of... | reverse complement strand
CACCGGTGACGTCGTGTCCATCAGCGATGTCGAATTCCTGCGCGCCGCGGCCCGTCGCGTGCATGTGTCCGACGCAATCATGAAATACGCGGTCGATATCACTGCCACATCCCGAGGAGCCGGCACCAAGCCGGTGCAGGGATTGTCCACACTAGTGCGTCTCGGAGCCTCGCCACGCGCGTCCATCGCGCTGACTCGCATCGGACAGGCCAACGCGTTGATGCAAGGCCGCGACTATGTGATTCCGGAAGACGTCAAAGCCTTCACACATGAAGTGCTTCGCCACCGCATCCTGCTCACGTTCGAGGCCCTTGCCGACGGCGTCACCAGCGATCAGTCGTGGACTCGATCGTTCAGGCGGTTCCCGTTCCATGATCGACGCAATTCGTTCCGAAGATCCGATCCGCAGTAAGATCGAAGCCCTCGGAACCACGTTGAGCCTGCCGACTGTTCGCAAGGCGCTCGGTATTCTTGAGGGTGCGCACGCATCAGACAAGCGTTTCGGCGCCGACGATGTCATGGATATCCGCATCTATGAGCCTGGAGACGAGGCAAAACGGATTGATTGGAAGACCAGCGCCCGTGTGGGCCGCCCCATGGTGGTGCAGCGCGAACGCCCATCCACTTCACGCGCCTGGCTTTTGCTCGATGTCGGACAGGAAATGACCGGTACCTGCGTTTCCGGCGAACAGGTTCATCAGGTCGCAGCCAACGCCCTATGCATGTTCGCGGCGCTCAGCCTGCGTCGTGGTGACGAAGTGTCCATAGTATTCGGCGATTCAGGCTCGATCACCCGTGTGCCATTCAATGGCGGACTTACGCAATTCGAACAGACGTTGGACAATGCGCTGCAGCGTGATTGGAACAAACCTCGCAATATCGACGCTTTGCTGGAGTACGCCCGTCGCATTCGCGACAGGGATGCGTTGGTGGTGATCGCCACCGATGAGCACGCACTTAAGGAACGTCACGTGGAGTCCATTCGCAGGATCGCAAGGACCCATCCGATGGCGCTCATCGATGTCGCAACCATTAATCCGTTCGACAATAGCCATGCGCGCGACGTATTCGACGCGGGCAGCGACCGCCGCATTCCGGCATTCCTGCGCACCGGCAAAACGGCGCAGGAGGTTCGCACGCATCGCGAATATCTGTCCGCGTCCATCAGACATGAGCTGAATCGTTGCGGTTCCACAGTGATCCGTGCCGATTCAAGCGAACGTATGTTCCGGGAATTCGTACGGATGGTATCCGCATCCCTATCTCGCTCCACACGCAATCAGCTCAAAGCACCGTCCTCACTCACCTTGGGAGGCAAAGCATGAATCACATCGCCTTGTCTCGCAACGATTTCGACACACTGGACCCGATTCATATCGAAACGGGGCTGGGCATCGTTGTCGCGGTATGCCTCATCCTTGCCGTGGCACTTGTCGTCTTGGTGGTATGGCTGTCGAAACCAACTCTCAAGCCAACGAAGAAAACCAATCGCGGACGTCACGACGCATCGACGGGCACGTCATATGGCATGAACGCATCAACGATGTGGTGGACCGTCATGCCAACGGCGATCTCGGAAGAGAGGAAGCGTTCGCCCTGCTCGCATCGATCGCCAGAGATTTCGTCTCCACGGCCACCGGCAGCGATGTGCGCAATCAGACGCTCACCGATATTGAAGCGACACCTCGCACGACCGGCAACCAGCATGGGCTCACCCTGCTCAGGCAGACCATCGAGCATTGTATCCGCCGGAATTCGCGGATGCCGAACGCAATCACACGGCCAGAGAGGCCACGGTTGAACAGGCTGGAGAGTGGGTTGCCAATCTTGTGGAAAGGTGGCGATGAATGGAATTGTCATGGCACTGGCCGTGGGTAGGCCTTGCAGGCCTGATTGCGTCATTGGCCGTCATCGCCATCATGGTATTGGCGTCCGCAAAACGCAGGCATAACGACTCAGGATCCGTGCGGACGTTCAGTTTGGATGACGATCTCAACACCGAAACCGCATCGAGATTATTTCGGCAGTGGCGCACCATGTCACGTGCCGCCGTCGTTCTGTTGGTGATGGCACTGGTGCTGGCGATAGCGCTGGTGGCACGCCCCAGCACCGTGGATGAGGGAGAGGAGCGTGCGAGCAGCCGCGACATCGTGCTGTGCTTGGACGTATCTGGTTCGGCGTTGCCATACGACCGCGAAGTGATCGATACCTACCGCACATTGGTGGACAATTTCAAGGGCGAGCGCATCGGATTGAGCATTTTCAATTCCACGTCACGTACCGTGTTTCCGTTGACCGACGATTACGAATTGGTGTCCGAACAGCTCGACAAGACCAGCACGATACTGAAAGGCGTCGAATCGCAGGATGATATCGACAAGATGAAAGACAGCGATTACCAAGCGATTTCCGACTGGCTGGAAGGTACGCAGAATCGTAAAGAGGCCACTTCCCTGATCGGCGACGGCGTGGTGAGTTGCGCAGCCATGCTGCCAGGTTTCGCCTACGGCAGTTCCAACGCCGAGACCGCATCCCGTCAACGTGCCGCTTCCATTGTGCTCGCCACCGACAATGTCGTTTCCGGAGATCCGACATACACGCTTCAGGAGGCTCTTGACCTGACCAAACAGGCGGAAATCACCGTGGACGGACTGTTCTCCGGACCGCAGCAAAGCGAATCGGAACAGACGACCAAACAGTTCGAATCCGAAATCGAATCGCATGGCGGCGTGTTTCTCACGCAATCGAACGGCGCTTCCGTGGCTGAGCTGGTCAAGCAAATCGAATCGCGGCGCAACCATGACAGCGCGGCAAGCAGCAAGGCCGCAATATCGGACGCACCGATGGTGGACGCTGGCATTGGCAGTGGCGATAGTGATTTGGCTGCTCTTGGCTTGGAGGTTGAGGCGATGACCAATCTGACGCTCTCCCCTGCTTTGGGATGGCCTTTAGGCACGGCGATCTGCGTGATCATGCTGGTTTGCGCAGTCGCGCAGATTGTGCTTCATATCCGTAGACGCAGCCAAAGCGATGAAACCGTCTGGGCTTGCGCAAGACGATCGATGATTTGTGCGCTGGTGGCCATCATGCATTGACGCCAAGCATCGTCTCGTCCACGAACAGCCGTGCGATTAACACCACCGATGTGGTGGTGGCGGTAGATGTGACCGGTTCCATGGCGGTCGCGGACGCGCAGTATGGTTCCGACGAACAGCTCAGCCGCTTGGATGTTGCCAAGCAGGCGGTGAAGGATATTGCCGCCATGTATCCGAATTCCAGTTTCGCGGCATTGCGATTCGGCGCTTCGGGAACGTTGGATGTTCCGTTGACGCCTGATTCGAAGGCGATCGATAATTGGGCGGACACGCTTGCACCGGAATCGACTTCCATTTCGGCCGGTTCGACCTTGGATGTGCCGATTGACCAGTTGTTGCTCGCATGCAAGTCGATTCACGATCAGCATCCCGATGATGCGATCGTGCTGTACCTGATTTCGGATGGCGAGCAGACCTCGTCGAAAACACGCCGAACGTTCTCATCATTGCGACGCTACCTTTCCGATGCGTTCACCGTCGCCGTGGGCAGCGAGCAGGGAGGCAATATCCCCGTGACCGGCGATGGCGTAGAGGAAGGCGACACGCAATGGGTCACCGATCCGGAAACCGGCGAGCCTGGCGTGTCCCGTATGAATGCCGACGAAATGAACGCCATCGCCGACGAGCTCAGTGGAACCGCCATCCAGCTCAATGCCACGACGACCATGAGTGGCGGGGATTCCAAAGAGGCATCCAGCAAATGGCGTGTCACGCAGACATCCAAGCAACGCACAAGAACCGTCGCCATGGTCTGGCCGTTCGCCATTGCCGTAGCGCTGCTGCTGACGTTCGAGGCCGGGGCATGGATCACGCAATCAAGGAGCTGCTGTGAGCACAACCGTTACAGCGCGTGCATCGCTGCCCGTTCGCATCGCCATCGCCGTCATCGCAGCCATATCGGTTATTGTGGGCGTGCTTGGCATAGTGAATCTCGCATCCGTCAGCAACTACAACCAGGCCACGGACAGTCTGAATGCGAATATCAAAGCCAGCCAACAGCAAGACGCCGATTTCGACAAATTGCAGACCCAACAGCAGCAGACCGACGCGCAATTCCGTGAAGCTGGCGCGGCCGGCATGTTGCTGCTGCCAAACGTACGCACATCCATCGAGCATAATGCCGAAGTTTCGGCAAAACTGACCGAATCCATACGCAAGAAAATCGGAGAGATGCAGCATGCCGACGGCACCGAGGCCGACACAGCCATCGAAGTGGGCAATCCGTCACCGATGGAGGCCAAGGCAACGGAGGAACCTTGACTGACGAGCAGCGTCAGAAGGTGGAGGAGCTTCTGGCCCAGAACGCACAGTCCGCCCAATCCGATTCCGATGATTCCGGTTCGGCGGCCAAGCAGGATTCCAACCAAACATCTTCGCCCGCAAAACCCTGGTAAGGGGGCTTATTTCAGAAAGTTATCCACAGGCATGTCGGCGTGTTTTTGTTGATTTTTCAACGATGACACGCGACATCGTGCTTTTCGCCCGTCCTCCGACCACAAGCCTTGTTCGCCGGCTTGGGCAACCGCCCGATGTGCTCCAATATAGCTATGAACGCATCAATCACCTATCCGTTTATTCCGGACTGGGGTTCAACCTCATCAACACCTTGGCCTCAACGCCAGGCATGCCATGCCATTGCCGTGCTGGCGTGCGAACCACCCAACTGCTCGTCAATGCCAAGCTCACGTCCATATCGAAACATCTTGACGATCTTGACGCCACGCTCGCATCCAGTTCATTGCCCGATTGGACAGGAACCGCCGCCGAATCATACCGCGCGCGGCTTGATGAGTTACGCAAGCAATCCCTGACGCTACGGGATTCGATCAACGCCACCTTGCGTCTCCTATGGGCAGTAGGTGCGGCATGAGCTGGGAAGTGACCGCCAAAGTCAGCGGCGGATGCAAATACTCCACGGAGGAAACCGAGGCATATATGCGCGCGGCAAAGCCTCAGCCATCAAGCCGACGCTCTGAGCCGCGCCCATGATTCAGTCCGGGCATTGAGCTTCAGCTTTCCTCCTACCCCTATGCGTCGTCGGCCATCGCCTCGCTGTCCGGATCAAGCCCCTATTGCAATGCCACGGATCACATCGAACTGCCATACGACCAGCTCGTCGAACAATGTGACGCCCATGCAAGCGCGCTGGGAGCCATGGCGGCAAGATTGTCTGAGCTATCGGCGCTGATCATTCGCGCGCAATCGTTATATTCCCAGGTCGACGACGCTGGCAGAAGAACACTGAACGAACTGCTGCAAGTGGCGATCACATCGTTCCCGAAGGAATCGATACTCGCCGGCGCAGCCATGTCCGCCTGGGAGTATGTGATGGGATCCGACCAATGAGGCAAATCCAATCCCATATATCTGCTGGACTCGTTGGATTGGGCGCAGGAAGGCATCATGAGCGCGGCCGGCGCCGCGGTCAGCGGATACGGCAAGGTCAAAGGCCTGCTGCGTACCGATGAGGTCAACCATGCAGCCGGCACCATCTCCAAGGCATCGTCGCGCGGTTACAACCTGATCCAGGGCAACAATCTCACCGTCACCCAAGTCCATCCGAAAACCGAAGTGGTGCGTGAATCGCATAATGTCGGAGAGGCCATGGAGGATCTTCGACGTCTTGCCGAGGAACGTCTCGGCAAGACCGATCTCGACAGCGGACTTGACTACGGCACCATCGCCATCTCCAAATACCGTAAATCCGACGGAACCAACTCATGGCTCGTCACCATTCCAGGCACAGACGGCAAGCACGATTCTCCATTTGGGTGGCCGCAAAACGTCGAACTCATGAGTTCGGACAGCAAGCAACGCATGGAAGCGGACAGTGCGCGAATGGTGCAGGAAGCCATGAAACAGGCCGGCATCAAATCCAATGAGCCCGTCGCATTGATCGGACATTCGCAAGGTGGCATCGTTGCCGCCACCATCGCCTCGGACCTGAAAGACGATTATGACATCGAACATGTGGTTACCGCCGGGTCGCCCGTCGCCAATCATCCGATTCCGGAAAAAACATGGGTGACCAGCGTGGAAATGGACGACGAGCTCGTGGCGGCCCTCGATGGCGCCGCCAACCCCAGTTCCGACCATTGGCTGACCGTACGCGGCACCGCAAGCAAATCCAGCAGCAACCAGGAATCAACGTTCGCAGGCACTCCCGTCACAGACGCTCCAGACAACAAGGAAATCACGCATTGGCTCAAATATCACCAAGCCGCATACCAGAACGCAACGGACATGGGATCCACCGCAGTGAACACCCACGAACGGCATTTCGATGAGATCATCGACGGCGATCTGCAGGAAGTCATGTATTTCGAAGGGCGCATGAGCAAATGAGAAAACACTGCAGCCACGGCGCAACAAGAACGGTATCACGGCATACATCATGAAAGCCATCCACCGAGCGGACAGATACGCAACTTTCGTTTACGGCTGAACGTATGCTGTAGTCTATGAAGCTTACTGATATCTCCCCTGCAATCGCATTGACCCCTCTTGACGGCCGCTACCATCAGCAGACCGCTCCGCTTGTCGAATATTTGAGCGAACCTGCGTTGAACCGCGAGCGCATGCGCGTCGAAGTCGAATGGATGATTCTGCTGGCCAACGGTTTCGAGGGCAACGGCAACCAGACCATCGTTCCCGGCGTCAAGCGCTCACCGATGAGGAACAGGCGTTCCTGCGCGCCATTCCTGAGGAGTTCGGCGCCGAGGGTATCGCGCAACACGCCGCCCATGAGGCAAAGACCCATCATGATGTGAAGGCCGTGGAATACTACATCGACGACCAGCTCGACAAGGCCGCCGACGTGCTTGGCCACGACACCCAGCTGACCGGCCTGAAGACTTTGGTACATTTCGCATGCACGTCCGAAGACATCAACAACCTGTCCATCGCCCGCTGCGTGAAAAACGGCATCGAGAATGTGTGGCTGCCGGGCGTCAGCCATCGTCGACCATTTGGCTCAGAAGGCTGAGGAATACCGTGACAAGGCCATGCTGTCGTTAACGCACGGCCAGCCTGCTACACCGACCACGCTTGGCAAGGAACTCGCAGTGTACGTGTACCGTCTGAACCGCCAGCTGAACAAGGTCAGGCTCAGGAATATCTCGGCAAGATCAATGGCGCTACCGGCACGTTCGGCGCGCATTTGGCCGCATGCCGGATGTCGATTGGGTGGCCGTCTCCCGCGAATTCGTCACCAACCGCATGGGTCTGACGTGGAATCCGCTCACCACTCAGATCGAATCGCATGATTGGCAGGCCGAACTGTATGGCACCATCAGCCACACCAACCGCATTCTGCACAACCTGTGCGTGGATGTGTGGATGTACATCTCCCGTGGCGTGTTCGCCCAGGTTCCAGTCAAGGGTGCTACCGGATCCTCCACCATGCCGCACAAGGTCAATCCGATTCGTTTCGAAAAACGCGGAAGCCAATCTGGAGATCTCCTGCTCGCTGCTCGACACGCTGTCCGCAACGCTGGTCGAATCCCGTTGGCAGCGCGATCTGACCGATTCCACCACGCAACGCAACATCGGCTCCGCGTTGGGCTACTCCGTGCTCGCGCTCAACAATCTGATGGGCGGTCTGAACTCCATCCATCCGAACGACATCGCCATCGAAGCCGAGCTGGACTCCAACTGGGAGGTGCTTGGCGAGCCGATCCAGACCGCCATGCGCGCCTGCGAACTTGCCGGCCTGCCGGGCATGGACAAGCCGTACGAGAAGGTCAAGGAGCTTATGCGCGGCCATGAGATCTCCAAGGAAGCCGTCGAGCAGTTCATCGATCAGCAGGCGTTCGATGACGCTACCACGCTCGTCTGAAGGCGCTGACTCCGGCAACATATACCGCGTCGCAGCAAACTGGTAGATTTCGACCGCTGAACCGAAGCTGTCAAATAAGTACCAAACCATACGCCTGAGGGTGACCGCGTATTTCGTAGCCACCCTCAGGGCGTATTATCGAATGCAGTGGGGCGATATGACCACCTGAAGCCAATCTCACGTATGGAGCAAGTCAACAGTGTCTCACTCCCCTGCAGTCAATAAGCCCGCCCCGCATATCGACGATGTGCCGCCGAAGCGCAGTCGTGATTTTGCCGATCTGACGCACGCATTCTTCGCCTTGGTGCTCGGCATAGGCGTGATTCTGTTCTCCGTGTACTTGCATGGCACCGCGTCCGGCGTGGAATCCGACGTTCATTCCGCCGGCCGCGTGGTCAGCTGGCTGATGGATGTTCCCTCGGCATTATTGCAGCAGCTTGCCATCGTATGCATCACCGTCAGCGTGCTCATCCAGCTGCTTACTTCCAAAGAGTGGCTGCAAAGCGTGATTTCCGTGGTTTCCCTCATATTCGGATTCTTTGCGGTGTGGGGCATATCCGCGCTGATCAGCAACTCCGGCAATACCATGCTGATCATTCCACTGCAATCCAACAGCACATCCGTAGGCACTGGACTGCTCCCCGATTTTTATGCCGCCATGGCATCGTTCCTCACCGTCTCCGGCCCTCGGCGTATCCGCTCATGCACCAAATGGGGCTGGAACGTGCTGTATGCAGTGGCAGTGCTGATGGTCGTGCTTTCATGGAATTCACTGGCTGGCGTCATCGCATCCTACGCCATAGGCCGTGTTATCGGCATGCTGATCCGTTTCGCCATAGGCACGCAGAACAATGGCGCGTGGGGATCACAAATCGCGCAATCATTGCGTTCCATCGGTATTGACACATCATTGCTCACCCGCCGAGTCGCCCCCTACGTCGATTCGGGAGTATTGAAGCCACGCTGGATGACGATCTGGCCGAAAATTCCCGTATTTACGATGTTGTCGACTATGACGGCAAGCAATACACCGTTTCCGTACTCGACAATCAAGTGCATGCGGCCGGATATCTCAACCAAGTATGGCAGTGGCTTCGCCTGACCGGTGTTTCCATGCGTCGCGACCGTTCCTCGGTTGACGCCATGCACCATCATTACGCCATGATTCTCGGCCTGTCCAATGCCGGTTTGGAAACTCCGCGCGTGTATGGTGTGGCCGATTATGGAGAATCCTCATTCTGGTGTTCCACCGCAACCGCATGCCATTGGAATGCAACCAAAACACCATGTCCGACCATGATATGGAAGCGTTCATGGAATATCTCACCACAGCACACCATCATGCTTCACCCATCGTCGCATCACTCCGGAAACCTGTCCCGCATGGAAACGGGCATCCGGTAATCGCAGGTTGGCATAATGGCGATTATGGCAGTTCCGCTCCGAACTTCGCACTCGACAAAGTGCAGTTGCTGGTTCTTCTTGCCACACTCAATGGCAATGATCGTGCGATCGCCTGCGCTCGCAGGACTTGGGGAGACGAGCAGCTGATCGATTTGGCACCCTTCATACAGAAGGCTGCCATTCCCGCTTCCACGCGCGCATTGCCTGGCTGGGACAAGCATGTGCTTACCGATTTACGTACGCGTATTTCGGCGCTCGCTCCGCAGGATGTCGCGGATTCCATGGAAAAAGTCACGCTTTCCCGGTTCAGTCTTCGCTCGTTCATTGCAATTGCGCTGCTGGTGGTCGCCGTATATGTGGTGTTCACCCAGATTCAGCCGGCCGAAATGATCAAGGCCGTCAGAGACGCCAATCTCGCCATGGCGTTGGTTTGCGTCGCGCTTGGCTTTGTGGCGTGGCTTGGTTCCGCTATCACCTTGGGTGTGTTCATGGATTCCGATAAACGCAACACGATCGGCTTGTATTGCTCTCAGATGGCGTCCGGTTTCACTGCGGTGTCCATGCCGGCCGGCGTCGGTCCAGCATTCGTCAACCTGCAGTTCCTTCGTAAAAGCGGCTATCGCAGTACGGCTGCGACCGCGGTTATGAGCGCGGTCTGGGCCGTACAGGGAGGCACTACCATCGTGTTGTTGCTGACGATTGGCCTATTCACCGGCCGCAACACATTATCCGGCATGATTCCGACCAATACGCTGATCATGGTGATCGCCATCGTCGCGTTGGTTGTGTCGGCCGCCATGGCGATTCCTCCAGTGCGTCATTTGGTGACCGAGAAATACCTTCCAGTGGTCAAAGCATACGCGCGCAACCTGGTCAATGTGCTTGCACGGCCAAAGGAACTGGCCCTTGGCATTGCCGGCGCACTGGTGCTTAACCTTGCGACCGGACTGGGATTCTGGGCAGCATTGATGGCGTTTGGATACCACACGAATCCTGCGGAAACCACCTTCATTTTCCTGCTTGCCAACACTTTGGGCTCCGCGGTTCCCACTCCTGGCGGTCTGGGTGCCGTGGAGGCCGTGCTGTCGGTGGCGTTCACTGCCGTGGGCATCCCCTCCTCCATCGCGGTTTCCGCTACTCTTGTCTACCGAATCGCCTTCTACTGGTTGCGTATTCCGGTCGGTGCGTTGGCCATGAAATGGCTTGACATGCATAATTTGATCTGACAAACACCCCCGTACACTTTGGTTTCCCCCTGATTTTCAAAAAAGCGACCAAAACCCTTGTAAAATGCCATTTTCCTCATAAGAGTGCGCTAATATCATAGAGAACGTGGATGTTCGTAATCAGAATGTCCCCTGACCCAAGAAGGATGCTTTATGGCATACAACAAGTCTGATCTCGTCTCGAAGATCGCTCAGAAGTCCAACCTGACCAAGGCACAGGCTGAGGCAGCTGTGAACGCTTTCCAGGACGTGTTCGTCGAGGCGATGCAGTCCGGCGAAGGCCTGAAGCTGACCGGCCTGTTCTCCGCTGAGCGCGTCAAGCGCGCCGCCCGCACCGGACGCAACCCGCGCACCGGCGAGACCATCGAGATTCCGGCAACCTACGGCGTTCGCATCTCCGCCGGCTCCCTGCTGAAGAAGGCTGTCACCAAGTAAGTCATGTACTGATATGTTGCTTACACGACGAAAGCCCCGACCATGACGGTCGGGGCTTTCGTCGTTCATGACACTTGTACAAGCGTCATCCTGCGCTACACTATGCATATATATTAGACATCGTGTCCATATAGATGGAGAGAGACATGACCGATCAACGCAAGGAAGTCATCAATCAACTGCATGAATTGAACATTCTGCTGCTGCATACCAAGCTGAAGGCCACACGCACACAGACCGCGCTACGAGCCGCCACACGAGTATGCAACGTCGAAGCGGCACGTCGTGGCGTGCCACCGCTGCAACAACTTCCCAAAAGCCATGACACGGCAACGCACATGCTTGACTGCCTCAGCACCGAGGATCTTTCCACCCTCAGCGAACTTCTGCAGCGCATCATCGACAATACCGACACCAGGATTCTCGATGAAGAGGTTGTCGAGCGACGCAAAGCCATCCATGAATTCCTTATGCTGAATCACACAGATACGGAGGTGCAGGAATGAGCGACGAGCAGGAGACCATTCCCGAAGCAAATGCCCCCAAACCAATCCGCATCGACAAACGATCCCTGTTCACTCCCAGTGAAGCCGTGGCCGTGGAACAGCATTCCACAACACCACATGTGTCACGAACCCGTTATGGAACCGCACGCATCGAAGGTCGCCTCTCCTCCCCCAATGCGAGAGTACCCGCAGTCATATCGCAACATTGCGGCGGCATCACAGTCAAAGGCCATACGCTCAAATCGTTCGCCTATACCACCGACGCTGCGATCATCCGTAATACCAATGCCAACGCCATTCTCGCCGTCTACCCGTTCACTGGAGAACCGGTGATCACACAGGCGTTGCTCACTGTGGCACAAATGCCACTTTTCGTAGGCGTCGGAGGAGGCACCACCACCGGTCCGCGTGTGACCGAGCTGGCCATGGTGGCTGAAATGCAAGGTGCGGCAGCGTCGTCATCAACGCGCCGGCACCCGCGGAAACCATCGAAACCACCATGTCCATGGTCGACATTCCCGTTATCGCAACAGTCACGGAAGACGACGAAATCACCGAATGCAAGATTCTCGCCGGTGCGGCCATCATCAACGTCGCAGCCGGAGCACGCACCGCGCAAGTCGTGGCAAGCATACGTGCGCATCATCCGGAAATACCGATCCTGCATCGGGAGCGGATCCGAAGATCGCATCCTGCCACCATCGAAGCGGGCGCGGATGCCATCACATGGACGCCGCCAAGCGCGCAACAGCTGCAATCGCAGATGATGGCGAAATATCGCGGCGAAGCCTGATTCAAGCCAATCAAAAACGAAAGCGACCGCAGCGCAATTCGCAAAACAATTCAGGAGAACATACCGATATGGGAGTGGGGTGTGACCGAAGCTTGTCGGCCACACCCCACTCCCATCGACGTTTCCCATTGCCACCATCGCTTACTCCAAAGCGCCAATCATGGCTTGGAAATCCTCATTCTCCCTGCATTGGAACGGATCCAGCAGCACCATATCCATCTTCCGCGGCGCATGCAACGATAGTCTGGTCCAATCGCAGGAATACTGCGCGCCATGCGATTTGGCCGCACTGACGAATCTGCCGCGCAATGCGGCACGAGTATCCGCCGGCGGCATGGTACGCGCCTTTTGCGCCTCACGACCGTCAATCAGCGAACGCAAGGCACCACGCGAAGCAACGACGCATACAACGCGCCATTGGCCACGTCATGATAGTCCAGATCCAACTGTTCCAGCTTGCTCAGCGGAAGATCCGCACTGGAACGGGCACGTAACGCTTCAAACAGGCGGTACTTGCACACCCAGTCCACTCTGTCTCCCAAAGCATTTGCATTGCCGGAACGGAACGCTTCCAACGTATTGCGCCACTGGCGAAGCACATCGTGCACATCGGCGCGAGGCAACGACGAAGCCACTTCCGGATGCTCATCCACGAACTGTTCCACAGCCTGTAGATAACGTTCCTGCATGGCTACGGCACCACCCTGCAACGTCGATCCATCGGCCATGGCAAACGAAGCATTCACGCCGCTCATATCGCGACTGACCGCACGGTTTGCGGCACCGGCGTCCGCGAACGCGAACCGCGAGAATCCCACTCACGTCCTTCACGCCCAGCCTGTTCGATAACGCACAGCACCAGATGCGTGGTGGCCAGCTTCATCATCGTGGCCCATTGAGAACGGTTTGAATCGCCGATGATCACATGCAGCCTTCGGAAGGCGTCGGGATCGGCATGCGGCTCATCCCTCGTGTTGACCATTGGACGCGATCTTGTGGTCGCCGATGAAACAGCCTCATCCAGAAAATCGGCACGCTGCGTGATCTGGAAACCTGATTCCGTCACCCTGCCTGCGCCAGTGAACAGCTGCCTGGTAATCAGGAACGGCAGCAATTCGTGTTCGATGACGTCCAACGGCACAAAACGACGTACCAGATAGTTTTCATGGCAGCCGAAGGAATGCCCTGCGGAATCCACATTGTTTTTGAACACATGCACTGTGGCACGTGGCCCATGCGTGGCTCGAAGCCTTTGCTGGGCGTCCAACGCAAGATCGCGCATCACCAGTTCGCCGGCCGCATCCACGGCAAGGGCGTCCATGGGATCGCAGGCCTCGGACGTGGCATATTCAGGATGCGATCCGACATCAAGATACAGTCGCGACCCGTTTTCAATATACGTATTGGTCGATCGCGCGGAGGCAACGATCGGCTGGAACATCATCATTGCCGTCTGGCTGGCGTCGCATGGCACATCCGCACCGGTCACACTGACGCCGTATTCCGTTTCAATGCCGAAAATACGAGCGAAAGAATGAACCTCACGCAACGTTCCCGCATCAAGCGGTGACGAGGAATGATTGCCGCTGTCTCGCAGCTGCGGCATCACTCGCCGCCTTTTTGCACGAAACTACCGACATATTCCTCAGCATTGGACTCGAGCACCGATTCGATATCGTCAAGCACGGCATCCAACGCATCAGCGGTTCCGTCGACTTGTACGCCGGCGGATTCGACAATGTCACCCACCTCTTGGCCTGCGGATGCGGATTGAGCCTGTTCAAATTCCTGAGGCATGACATTCCTCCCTGTAACTTCCGGTTGCAAACCTGCAAAAAAACGCTGCGCCACACCTTATATCAGGTGTGGCGCAGCATGCAACACTATGCCAAATACTGGCTCAGATCATTGGTGATCAGACCATTGGTGGCCATCACATCGTTCTCCTGGCGCCAGTGAACGCTTTCGCCGTTCCACTGGGTCAGATGGCCTTGCGCCTCCCAAATCACCACAGCACCAGCAGACACGGCAGGTACGTCCCACTCATGCAAGTGCGGTTCGAAATACGCATCGTACGTACCGTCGGCCACCTTGCACAAATCAAGGGACGCCGGGCCGACACGTTTAATATCGGCAGGACGTCCGGCAATCTTCGCCACCACATCGAGCGCACGCTGCGATTCGGACGATACCGGAGACATGCCGAAACTCACCACCGAACCATCGAGGGACGACGTGGTGGAAGGAATGATTTTCTCGCGTTTGTCTCCCAACGGAGTCTTGCGAATACGAATCGCGCCGGATCCACGCACCGCAAGATACGTCAATCCCAGCGCCGGAGCGTGCACAATCGAAAGGATCGGCTGTGCGGAGCACTGGTCGTTGAATTCGAACAATGTCACGGTGATGGCCCATTCCGGCATGCTTCGCGCGAAATTGATCACGCCGTCGATGCCACCCACACACCAGTATCGCTGGCCGGGATAGCACTGTTCAGGGCGAAGCTGCCAGAAGCCGTCGAACACGTTGACATAGGTCAGGCGGTTGCTGATGAACTGCTGCAGGCGCTTGTCGGTGTCTGAAGTGAAGTGGAAGCAGTCTTCGGACACTTCCAGTTTTCTCATGTCGTGCGGATTCATCTGGTCGTTCAACGCATGCTTGCCTGCGTCCTGCAGGATGCGTGCGACTTCGAGGGCGATTTGCCTCAGTTCCATAGATATGCCTTTTCGTTTCCTCTGTACAGTCCCGGCACGTCCTCTCCTCAAAATACCGGGATGATGTTACCTGTTGTCAATGGTCGTTCTTCGCGACCAATTGATGGCAATGTTACCCGCACAGATTGCATTTCACCGTAACATTTCCAAAATCGACGCCGCATCTTGGACACGCTCACAATAGCGGGAACATTGAGATTTGCTATATTTCAGAGGGTCTGACATATCCAATGAGACCATCGGATTCTCCACGGTATTATCACCAATCGTTCGATGGCGCACCGTAAGATGCGACCACGATGCGGCCACAACCTGTTCTGGAAAACGACGAATCATTTCGGCACG
>ENA-OQIC01000600-OQIC01000600.1-human-gut-metagenome-genome-assembly--contig:-NODE-600-length-15424-cov-1.277898_pt1 | contig 15424 bp, 22 predicted proteins | sample MGYA00242572_ERZ504736 | MGnify/ENA primary metagenome ERZ504736 (study PRJEB26092, sample SAMD00036201) | human gut metagenome | host: Homo sapiens | study: EMG produced TPA metagenomics assembly of... | reverse complement strand
GATTTGAATTAAATTTTAAAATCCCATGGCAATAGGTTTATTAAGGTTACCCTTTTTTACATCAGCTGCTTGAAAAAACTTTTTAAACATTTTTCATTTTACCTATTGACATTTCTTAGCTGGACTTGTTTTGCTTATTTCATCTGATTGGGCATCATGGTGTCCATATCGTCAAACTCCATGTTCTCTCCGCCCATGGCCCAGATAAATGTATAATTGGACGTGCCCGCGCCGCTGTGTATGCTCCAGGAAGGACTGATGACAGCTTCCTCGTTCTTCATCACAATGTGCCTTGTCTCGGTGGGCTCTCCCATCATATGGAATACCACGTTGTCGCCTGGAACCTCAAAGTACATATAAACCTCCATGCGGCGCTCATGGGTGTGGGCCGGCATGGTATTCCATACGCTTCCCTCCTCCAGCACAGTCATGCCCATGGACAGCTGGCAGGTTTTAAGTACATCCGGATGGATAAACTGGTTGATAACGCGCTTATTAGCTGTCTCAGATGCTCCGCAGGGCCTCTTGGCTGCCTTTGCAATGGGGATGTAGGTGGTGGTGTAAGAAGTATGGGCCGGCGCGCTTACCATGTAGAACTTAGCCGGTGCAGAAGCATCGTCGCTGGAAAAATATACTTCCTTTGTTCCCTTTGTGATGTACAGGCAGTCCTTATATCCCATCTGGAATTCCTGTCCGTCAGCCACAATCCTGCCGCTTCCGCCGATATTGAAAATACCAATCTCGCGGCGCTCCAGAAAATAGTGAGTTCCGAAATTCTTCCAGCAGTCAATTCCCTTATCTATGGAAACAGTTTCTGTGGTAGGCATACATCCCAATGTCACCATACGATCCACATGTGAATACACAGCCACTACCTCATTGGCCGCATACAGGTTCTGAATCAGGAACTCATCCCTCAGCTCCTGGGTGGTGTAACGCTTTACATCCCTCTGATTTGCAGAATAGCGAATATCCATTATCTTGTTTCCTCCTTTAAACTTGATTTCCTTTAAATTTAGTTTCCTTTAATCTTAGATTCCTTTAATCTTGACTTTCTTTTGTGTCTACATTTGCCTTTGCGATTTAGATTGCGTTTGAGTTTGTATTTCTTTCTAGCAATTTGTATACAACTTTTTAAATCTGTATACAGATTAACACAGTCGTATATCTTTTTCAATGGGCATATTCTACAAATTGTAGTGATTTTCTATGCATGTTCACAACAGTAAGGCTTGCGTTGTGTGTCTGTTTATTATATACTTGACCGTGTTTGACCATGAAACATTACAGCGAGGAGAATGATTATGAAAAAAAACATCCTGGTGGGCCAGTCCGGCGGCCCCACAGCCGTCATTAACGCCAGCTTATATGGAGTCATTGCAGAGGCATGGCCCGGCCGGAAGAGGTAGACCATGTATACGGCATGGTAAACGGCATCGAAGGCTTCCTCTCAGGCCACGTCATGGACCTGTCCTCTCTTACCCATGAGGACCTCATCCTGCTTAAGCAGACTCCGGCCGCTTATCTGGCTCATGCCGGTTCAAACTGCCTGAAAACCTGGATGCGCCGGTTTACAGCCTTTATTTGAAAAATTCAAATCCATGAACATAGGAGCCTGTTTCTATATCGGCGGAAATGATTCCATGGACACGGTTGACAAGCTCTCACGATGCGCCCGGATCCGCCGTGAATCCATCTCCTTCATCGGAGTGCCAAAAACCATAGACAACGATCTGCCTGTGACTGACCATACCCCCGGATATGGAAGCGCCGCCAAGTATGTGGCCTCCACGGTCCGTGAAATTTCCCTGGACGCCTCTGTGTACCAGCAGCCGGCTGTCACTATCGTGGAACTGATGGGACGCCATGCAGGCTGGGTAACGGCTGCTGCCGCCCTGGCCAGAAAATTCCCCGGCGACAATCCTCTTCTCATTTATATGCCGGAAGTGCCGTTCTCCATGGAACAGTTTTTTAAGGACGTGGAGCAGGCCCTGTCCCGCCAGCCCAATGTGGTAATCTGCGTATCCGAAGGCATACGCGACAAAAAAGGCCGTTTTATCTGCGAATACACCAACGATGCCCAGATTGACACCTTCGGCCACAAGATGCTCACCGCTGCGCCAAGATACTGGAAAGCTACGTCCGCAACCGTTTCCGCGTAAAGGTCCGCTCTGTGGAGCTGAACGTAAACCAGCGCTGCAGCAGCCTTTTGGCCTCTGCCGCCGATGTGGAGGAAGCAGAGTGCTCCGGCAGAAGGGCAGCAGAAAAGGCCCTGCAGGGAGAAACCGGCAAAATGGTTACCTGTTCCCGCCTGTCAGGACCCGGATATGAACTTGAGTATGGACTTACAGAGGTAGGCAATGTATGCAACCGCGAAAATCCTTTCCCGTGGAATGGATCACGGCGGAAGGCTCCGACATCGGACCGGAATTCCTGGACTATGCCCTTCCCCTGATTCAGGGCAGCCGGACCACATCATGGAGAACGGACTGCCAAAATATCTCTACAGGAAGTAACCGCCTCAGCCGTCACACCCCGGAATATGCCGAAAACCCGCCGTCCACCGGAAGTATGATTCCTGTGATGAAACCGGCAGCCTCATTGTTGAGCAGGAACATGAGGCCCCGTTCAGCTCCTCAGGCCTGCCGAACCGCCCCATGGGGGTGGCGGCCAGCACCTTGGCGGTTCTGGCCGCGGGCTTTCCGTCCTCCTCATAGAGGAGGCCCTCATTCTGCCGGGTCACAAAGAAACCCGGAGCAATGGCATTGACCCGGATTCCGGCTTTTGCGAAATGCACGGCCAGCCATTGGGTGAAATTGCTGAGTGCGGCCACGGCCCCGCTGTATACAGGTATTCTGGTAAGGGGCCTGGCCGCGCTGGCAGAGGAGATGTTGATGATATTGCATCCCTCCCGTCCCACCATATCCTTGGCAAAGACCTGGCAGGTCAGAAACCCTCCTAAAAAATTCAGATCCAGCACGCCCTGTACGCCCTTATACTCCATATCAAAGAACGTAGCCACATCGGCTTCGATATCCCCCATCTCAAAATATTCCTTAGACGTATTGGCCCTGGCCTGATTGCCTCCCGCGCCGTTGATCAGGATGTCGCAGGGTCCCAACCGGGCCAGCACCCTGGCATGAACGCTCTCCAGCATTTCCTTATCCATCACATCCACTCCGTAGGCAGCAGCCGTACCCCAGCCTCCCGTATGTCCCTGGCTGTCTCCTCAGCCGCCTCCAAATTAATATCCAGAAGGGCAACCGCCGCGCCGGCCCGGGCCAGCTCCTGGCAAACATGCCGCAGAGGATTCCCCCCGCGCCGGTCACCACCGCCATCTTTCCCGTCAAATCCGTCCCCAATACCACCTTTTTCTTCCTCCTCTCATTCTCTTCCCATTCATCCTCGCCGGTGATGGACAAAAAGGGCCTGAGAAATTTCTTCCCGGCCCTTTCCTGATTCATTTTGTGTTTTGTCTGATTTTATGCTGTACGGACCTGCGGCCGGGGCATTATCTGCTCATTTTCTCCACAGCCTCAAACAGACCATTGAGGTAGGTAGCGCCTAAAGCTCTGTCATACAGGCCGTATCCGGCTCTTCCTGTCTCTCCCCAGATCATACGCCCGTGGTCAGGTCTTACATAGCCGTCAAAGCCATTCTCCACCAGGCCTTTACGATGCCGAACATATCCAGGGAACCGCAGCAGGACAGATGTGCTCTTTCCTCAAAGCCGTTATCCAGCACAGCCACATTTCTCAGATGCGCGAAGTGGATTCTTCCCATGCGGCGTATTTGCCGGCCAGTCTAACCACGTCGTTCTTAGCGGAACAGCCCAGGGAACCGGTACACAGTGTGATTCCATTGTGCCTGTCATCCACCAGCTTTAAGAACTTATCCAGGTTCTCCTCACAGGTAATGATTCTGGGAAGACCGAAGATGCTCCAGCATGGGTCGTCCTCATGGATTGCCATATTCACGTCGCACTCGGCCGCAACCGGAATAATGCGCTCCAGAAAATATTTTAAGTTATCCCAGAGATTTTCCTCTGTCAGGCTGTGGTACTCCTCCACTACAGCCTTAAGTCCGTCCTTGGTGTAGCTGGAATCCCATCCCGGAAGTGTCAGGTCGCTGTCGCTGTTAAGAGGATTCACTGCATCTACCTGCTCCTGATAGTACACCAGGGAGGTGGATCCGTCAGCCAGCTCATGGTCTAACTGGTCCTGGTCCAGTCAAATACAGGCATGAAATTGTAGCAGATACATTTAACACCTGCCTCCGCAACACGGCGGATGTTCTCACAGTAGTTCTCGATGTACTTGTCCCTGGAAGCCTTGCCCAGCTTTATATCCTCATGGACAGGAATACTCTCAATCACATCAAAGCCCAGGCCAGCATCCTCTACCTGCTTCTTCAGCTTTGCAATGCTCTCCCTGCTCCACACTTCGCCTACCGGAACATCGTATACAGCCGTAACGATGGACTGCATGCCCGGAATCTGGCGGATATTCTCCAGTGTTACCTTGTCGTCTTCCCCATACCATCTGAATGATAATTTCATGTGTAAACTCCTCCTGATAAGTGTTGTTTTACGTTCCCTAACCTATGGTTTTATTATAACAGAAACCATTTTTCCGTCCATAGTGATACTTGCCGTCCATATTGCAAATGTTGTTGTTTCATGCTAAGATGGGGATAAAATCATGATAAATCATGTTTCCCGAGAGGAGGGACTCCCGTGAAAAAACAGCTGTCCATGGACTTTAACACACGGCAATACATGCAGTCCGGAGACTTTGAACTCTTCTATTATAATGATACCGCGCTTAAATCCGTCGATGCCCATGAACATGACTACTACGAGTTCTATTTTTTCCTGGAAGGCGATGTGGAATACCACATCGTGATAAAAGCTATCAGCTGGAATACGGGGACTGTCTGCTGATTCCCCCTGATACCCCCCATTATCCCCGGTTCCATTCCTATGATAAACCCTACCGCAGGTTTGTATTCTGGCTGAATCAGGATTACCATAAGAAGCTGCGGCAGACCGACGAAGAACTGACATACTGCTTTGACTATGCCCAGAGCCACCAGACCTACCGGTTCCACACAGACACCATTACCACCCAGGAGATTCAGGGAAAGCTGACCGACCTGATGGAGGAGCTTGCGGGAGGGCGCTCCTTCCACCGGCTTGTCTCAGAGCTCATGGCGGTCTCCTTCCTGGTGTACGTGAACCGCCTTCTCTATGACAGCCTGCACCAAAAATCAGCTGTCTATGAAAATGTCCTGTACCTGAACATCTGTGACTACATCAACCGGCATCTGGAGGAGGATCTGAGCCTGGACAGCCTGTCGTCCTTTTTCTATGTGAGCAAATACCATATTTCCCACATATTCAAGGACAACATGGGCATTCCGCTCCACCAGTACATCCTGAAAAAACGGCTTCACGCCAGCAAGAACGCCATATTGTCCGACCAGCCCATCAGCCATGTTTACCTCCAGTACGGCTTCAAGGACTACACCAGCTTTTTCAGGGCATTCAAAAAAGAGTACGGTGTTTCCCCCAAGGAGTACCGGGAGCAGCACCGCCTGCCTGAACAGCAGGATTACACCATATAAGGGGATTTGACTGACATGAATACACCTGACATCCTTTCCTTTGACACATACAGAAACTGTATCCTCTGCCCCAGAATGTGCAAAGCCGACCGCAGCCGCGCCGCAGGCTACTGCGGCTGCAGCAGCGTCCTTACGGCTGCCAGGGCCGCCCTTCACCACTGGGAGGAGCCCTGCATCAGCGGATCTGCGGATGCAGACGGCGGTTTAACAGCGCCCGGCGGCGCCCATTCGGATTCCGGCGGCAGCGGCACCGTCTTTTTTCCGGCTGTACCCTGGGCTGCTGCTTCTGCCAGAATCATAAAATCAGCAGCGGGCACTTCGGCCGGGAGATGACCGCTGAGGAACTGGGCCAGGTTTTCCTCCGTCTCCAGGACCAGGGGGCATATAACATAAACCTGGTGACACCCACCCAGTACCTGCCCCATATTATCTCCGCCCTGGACCAGGTACGCTTTAAGCTCACCATACCTGTGGTCTATAACTGCGGCGGCTATGAGCGTGCGGAGACAGTAAAGGCATTAAAGGATTACGTGGACATATGGCTTCCCGACTTCAAATACTATGATAACCGTCTGGCCCAGAGATATTCCAGGCTGCGGACTATTTTGAGACGACCGCTGCCGCCATCCGGCAGATGATTGACCAGACCGGCGCTCCTGTTTACCAGTCTGTCTCTCCCGGACTGCTGGCAAAAGGTGTCATCATCCGCCACATGGTCCTGCCGGGACAGCGCCGTGATTCCATTGCCCTGTTGGAATGGATAAGCGGCAATCTGCCCCGGGGCCGGTATATGATCAGCCTTATGAGCCAGTACACTCCCTACATCCAAAACCAGGAATTCCCGGAACTAAACCGCCGCATCACATCATACGAATATGACAAGGTGGTGGATGCCGCCATCCGTCTGGGACTCACCGAGGGCTTCATGCAGGAAAAAAGCAGTGCCAGGGAAGAATATACTCCGCCCTTTGATTTGGAAGGACTATAAGGTATTCCGGACAAAGGTATTCGGGACAAAAGTATTCGGGACAGATGAACGGGTTTCAGAACAAAAAAAGCGCCTGCCTCATCCGGCTGCGCCATCCCGTTTTTCTTTTCCCCTGTTCTCCAAACCTGCTCTCTAAAGACTTTCCTGAATCTCATAAAACATGAAGACGATATCGAATCTTTGACTAACCACGTTCGCAGATTACGATATCCGTCTTCTAACTATTTCGTCCATTGGACTAAACCTCTCTTTTCCAAAACAATTCTTTTAATTATTTCTGGCTTTTCTATATTAAGTTGTTACACCATTCTACGTTCTGTTACTTCGCTCCTACTTCTGCATTTCTTCACTTATGTCTGATTCATTTCTTTTATTGCTTTTTCTTTACTATCCGGTATCATCCTTCGTTCTAATAATACTTTCTCGTCATACCATTAAACCGAATTTAATTTTTCTGATACTCTTGAGATAGTGTTACAAATTCAATCATTCACTTGTTTATAAATGCTTCACTCAACAGTCTGTATCTTTAATTCATATCTTTAAATAACTGCAATTGCTCTTAAAACATTCAATCTATATAACTTGTATTTCGATTATTAAATTATCTGTCTGTGAACTTACCCATTCACATATAAATTTCTTTAACTCATGAAAACCTGCTACTTCTTGAATTGTTTACCAACCGATTGGATTCTTGTTTCTTTAAATCAACTTCTTAAAATTACTTATCTGTTTGAGCGTTTCACTTTGGTAGATTGGTTTTTCCTGGTCTCATTTATAATTAAATTTCTTTAAGTTATAAATGAAACAAAATTTAAGTCTTTGGCGGTCCGTACCTCCTTTGCTTGGATTTTATTACTTGTGAACTGATTGTCTACAGTTCCTTGAAATCTTTTGTTCTCTGTTCTTTTGTTGTTTTCATTATAGTAAATGCCCCCGCATTTGTCAACACTTTTTTTAGTTTTTTTATTATTTTTTTAGTTTTATTAATTATTTGAATCCATTTTATTACAATTGTTTCTCTTTTTATACATGTCTTAACCTTTTATTTGTGTTAATTGTTTAAATATTCTGATTTTTCAAAAAAAGATACCTATTCCTACCGGATACAGGTATCTTTTTCCTGTTATTTACTTTTTATCTGTTTGAATCATCCCTTAAATGCTTCCACTTCTTCCCTGGAGGGTATGGAGGGTGCTGCCCCGGGGCGTGAAACCGCAATTGCGGCTGCCTTGGCAGCCAGGTCAAGGGCCTCTCCCGCATCCAGCCCCTGCACCAGCCCGCCAATAAGGAAACCGGTAAATGTATCACCGGCAGCGTTGTATCCGCCACAGGAACCTTATAGATTCCCTGTGTCAGGATTCGTTGGCCGTCCCTGTAAAGGGAGCCGTCTCCGCCCAGTGTCAGAACTATCTTTGACTCCGGAAATTTGTCAGAAAGCTTTTGGAGCAGCTCCTCACCGCTTCCCTGCTCCCCGCATATATCTCCTGCCTCAATCTCATTCAACAGGAATAATCCACATATTCCAGGGATAGGTACTGATTTTATCGTCCATGGGAGAAGGGTTGAATACAAGCACCATGCCTTTTTCGCGGGCTCTCTCCATGATATAGCCAATCTCGCTGATTTCATTCTGCAGTACCAGGTAGTCCCCTTCTCAAAGTGTCCATAACCCCATCCACCATTTCCCTGGTAATCTGCTGGTTGGCGCCGCCGAAGAGAAGGATGCAGTTGCCCCCGTCCTTTGCCTTCTGGATAATGGCATGGCCGGTCTTTCCATCCAGCACGGATATATACTCCGTATTCACCCCGGCTTCCTTTAACTGGCGAATGAGAAAATCCCCGTCCCCGGTGCCGATGGCACCTGCGTGCCATACCTCTGCCCCGCTTTTACTCAGGGCAATGGACTGGTTTAACCCCTTGCCGCCTGAAAACACATGCATTTCTTCCGAGGACATGGTCTCCCCTCCCCTGACAAAGTGGTCCACGCTATAGGTGTAATCTATGTTCAGTGAACCGTAATTAAGTATCTTCATGATTCTCCTTCTCCTTTCCATTCGTTTGATTTTTTATTCTTCCGGCACCATCTTCCCCACATCCTGGGGAATCCGGGTCAGGTCCCGCTCCACAATCAGATATACCACTGCATCCGGAGGGTTCTCCTCCAGAAGCGACCGGTCAAAGGCCTGCCAGTGATAAAAGTCCACATTGGCAAAGTACCGGGGCAGGAAATCCATGAGGGCTGTCCCAAAGGAATCCCGTATTACGGCAATCCGGCGCTTATCCGCGCCCCGGGTGTACTTGTATGGACAATATTCTTATCACCGTTCACATCCTGCACCGTGGCCTCAAGGTCTTCGTGATACCCGCTTACAAGGGCAATCTGGTCATCGCAGTATTTCTCAGGCAGGTGGAACAGATTTGCCAGGTCCCCGGGGGCTCCTTTGATATAATCCACCTGCACATCCTCTATGGGCACAGGCGTCCCTCCCAATGCTCTATGAGCATCTGCCCTGCCGCATATCCTCCCGCGCTGTTCCAGTGCGTATCCGTCTTATAATACCACACATAATCCCGGTTCGTGTTAAAGTACTCCCTGGGGTCCAGAACCGTCACATCCGAGTGCTCCCGTATGTAATCCTCCAGCTGTCCGGGCCGGTTTCCATCCCAGACCCGCTTATATGCATCCGGCATATATTCCCTGTAGATTCCTTCCTTGTTGGGAGCAATCATCATGAGAAAGGGTATGCCCCGGCTCTCATAATATCCGGCTGCTTTATGATCTGTCCGCCAATCCAGGCAGCATCGTCCGGGTAAAAGGGCTGTGTTCCCAGGGCATCATAAAGCTCATGCCCCCGGCAAAAAAGTACCAGCCATCCTTTCCCACAATCACATCCTGGGAATCCGCATAGCCGAACAGCTTTAAGTTAATCATGGAATTCATGCTCAGAAACAGGTTTCTGAATGCCGCATGGTCATTGATATAACTGTTGACCGCAGCCGGATACGCCTCGTATGTATCCGGTGAAAACACGGGAAACTCTGCCAGGTTCCTGTTTTCCCCGGTGCCTGTCTGGCTGCCTCCCTTCACAAAGGGAAACAGCAGGTTGGGTATCAGAAGCCAGGGCCCAGAACCCCGCAATCATAATCTTCTTCATCATAGGTGCTGCTCTCTTTCCGTATGGACTAAAATCTGAAATAAATAAAGGCCTGATAGGTGCTGCTGACCATGAGCAACGTTCCCAGCAGCAAAAGGGCTGCCATCACAGCCACATCCGCTGCGGTCACGTTCTCCTCATCAAACAGCCGGGCTTTGAGACGGGGCATCAGCTGCTGGATGGGCCCGCAGAATACCACTGCCAGCACCAGCAGAAACAGAATGCGGTTATCCGCAAAAATCCGCGGATTCCACAGTCCCTTGCTGGGAATCAGCATTGCCTTTAACAGTATTTTTCCGTTGTGCAGGGTATCCACCCGAAACAGCAGCCAGCCCACTGCCACTGCACCCAGGTATACAGATGATTCAGGAATTTCAGAGGATTTTTTTCCAGAATCCTTCCAAGCCACAACCGTTCCGCCACAATAAGAATGCCGTAATACGCGCCCCAGCATATGAAGTTCATGCTGGCCCCATGCCACAGTCCCGTTGCCAGGAATACCAGGAAAAGATTCATGCAGGTGCGCGCCAGTCCCTTCCTGTTGCCTCCCAGAGGAATGTAAAGATACTGCCTGAACCAGGTGGAGAGGGAGATATGCCAGCGCCTCCAGAACTCGCTGACAGAAGCCGACAGATACGGATAATTGAAGTTCTCCTTGTAGGTAAAGCCGAACATCCTGCCCAGGCCGATGGCCATGTCGGAATAACCGGAGAAATCATAGTAAATCTGAAAGCTGTACAGAATCACAGCCAGCCATACCGTAGCCGTGCCCAGCTGTTCCAAGGGCAGGTCAAACATACGGTCCACCACCTGGCCGAACATATTGGCAAATACCATTTTCTTCACCAGTCCGTACACAAAACGCTTGATGCCGTAGGCATGCATGGACAGGCTCTCCTGCCGGTCCCCTATCTGCGGTTCCAGCTCATGATACTTGACAATGGGACCGGAAAGTATCTGGGGAAACAAAGAGATGTACAGCGCCAGACGGAATACATTTCTCTGGGCGGGATTCTCCCCGCGGAAGGTATCAGCCAGGTAAGAGATGGACTGGAAGGTGTAAAATGATATGCCGATGGCAGCGCGATATCCCTTGGAGCAAAGCCCTGGCGCCCCAGAAGGGACATGGCCAGTTCCAGGAAGAAATTGAAATATTTAAAATACCCCAAAAGCCCCAGGTTGACCAGGATGCTCAGGATAAATACTGCCTTCTTAAGCCCCTTCCTTTCCCCGCAGCCATCCAGGCCAGGCCAAACCCGTAGTTTAGCAGGATGGAAAGGACCACCAGAACCACATACCGCGGCTCGCCCCAGCTGTAAAACACAAGGCTGGCCATGAGCAGAACCCCATTTTTAAGCTTCCTGCCCGGTGAAATATAGTATATCAGGGCCAGGGCAGGAAGGAAAAACCATACAAACGTCAGTGAACTAAACAGCATATTTAGGAAAATTCCCTTTCTATCAAAGTTTATCAATCATGTATCACAGAAGTGCAGGCTACATGGAGGCAGCGTCCTGCCTCGGGAGCTTGCGCCGTATCTTATGGAATGTCACCATATGGGCAAGGGCTGTTATGGCCCAGGAGACAGGATAGACAGGTACAGCACGTCCAGGGAACGGTACGCCGCAAATACGGTGAATACCCAGAGCACCCTGAATCCGCATGCCCCTGTGAGGGATACAAACATGGGATGATGGAATATCCCAGCCCTCTCAGGTTCCCACCATGCAGTCCATGATTCCGCAAAGGAAATAGGTTGTGCAGATAATTTCCAGCCTGAGCATCCCGTAGCGCAGCACCTCCGGGTCTGAGGAATAGATATGCAAAAGCCCGTCTCCCGCAGCCACGGCTGTGAGTCCCAGGATTAAACCCACGGCCGTCACCACTCCCAGGCATATGTACATGATTTTATTAATCCTGCTGTACTTCCTGCCGCCCAGATTCTGGCTGGTAAAGCTCAGGTTGGTCTGGTACACCGCGTTCATTGCCGTGTAGACAAAACCCTCGATGTTGGAGGAGGCTGTGTTCCCGGCCATGGCAATGGAGCCGAAGGAGTTAACCGAGGATTGAATCAGTACATTGGAAATGGAAAATATGGCTCCCTGCATGCCTGCGGGAAGTCCGATTTTTACGATTCGTTTCAGCTTCCTGGTGTGAATCCGAAGCTGCTTCAAATCCAGCTTCAGGGCTCCCGGAGCCCCCATCAGGCTCTTCAGGACCAGAAAGGCGGAGATGTGCTCTGATATGACCGTGGCCCAGGCCACGCCGTCCACCCCCATTCCCAGCACCACCACAAAGAACAGATTCAGGCACACATTCACCACGCCGGATGCAAAGAGGAAATACAGGGGCCTTCTGGTATCCCCGATGGCCCTCAGGATGGCCGCGCCGAAATTGTAGACCATAAGTACCGGCATGCCCAGGAAGTATATCCTCATATAGAGGACCGACTGGCCCAGAACGTCCTCAGGGGTTCCCATAAGGCGCAGCAGCGGGTTTGCCAGAAGGATTCCCAGCACCACCAGAATAAGGCCGCTCACAATGCTGGTGGTCACCGCCGTGTGGACGGTCTCACTGACATCCCTGTCATTCTGGGCCCCGTAATACCGGCCACCAGCACATTGACACCAACTGAGAGTCCCACGAATACATTAATTAATAGGTTGATGAGCGAAGATGTGGAGCCCACCGCCGCCAGAGCCCCGCTGCCGGCAAAACGGCCCACCACGATGATGTCCGCTGCATTAAACAGCAGCTGCAATATGCCTGACAGCATCAAAGGAATGGAAAATAAAAGGATTTTGCCCAGAAGCGGGCCGCTTGTCATGTCAATCTCATAAGACTTTTTCATCTTCTGTTAACTCCCTGTGTCATTCTTTCTCCATGCCAAATCCATGGAATACGTTCTTATCAGTTATATCACAGGGCTGTGCTTTTTACAATGGGTTAAAAGGCCATGAAAGCCCGCGAATATTCTTGACATTTCCAGTCCCGTCCTTTAAAATGGAGCAAGTGATAAGGGAGTAATTGGCATGCCCCGCCCTGCCGGGCATGTAATAAGGTCAACATACTGATAGTTTCTATCTGGCTTTATTTGAAACAATGAGACTTATCTACAGCATTCCAAGGCTGTAGGTGGGTCTTTTTTTATACCACAATCCATATATTAAAACATCACCAGGGAGGAATCATTATGTCATTAGCTGAACTGTTTGTCATCGCCGTGGGGCTGTCCATGGACGCGTTTGCGGTATCTGTCTGTAAGGGCCTGGCCATGCCCAAAATGAACTGGAAGGGCGCCCTTTTGGTTGGGCTGTACTTCGGCGGATTCCAGGCCGCCATGCCTTTGTTCGGATATTTCCTGGGTTCCAGCTTCAGCCTGGCCATACGTGCTTACGACCACTGGGTGGCCTTCATCCTGCTGGCTGTTATCGGCGCAAACATGATAAAAGAATCCTTCAGCAAAGACGAGGAATGTCCGAACCCGGATCTGGATGTTAAAAACATGGTGCTTCTGGCCATTGCCACCAGCATTGATGCACTGGCCGTGGGCGTGACCTTTGCCTTCCTGAATGTCGACATCCTCCCCGCCGTATCCTTTATCGGAAGCGTCACCTTCTTTCTGTCCGTGGCCGGCGTAAAGGCAGGCAACGCATTTGGATGCCGCTATAAATCCAAGGCCGAGCTGGCAGGCGGCGCCATCCTCATTCTCATGGGATTCAAGATACTGCTGGAGCACCTGGGGATTTTGTTCGGGTAAGCGAAACATAAGTATCCGGCAGACCATCCTTACCTTCCCATTCCGCCATACCTGCGCAAAGACGGCGGGGCAGCGTCCTCTCGGAATACGCTGCCCCACTGTCTTTTTATTATCCTTTTCCTGTCTGAAATCCTGTTCCCAGCTCAGAAACCTAAGCCTTCCCGGTCTCAGATTCTGACGCCGCTGCTGTCCAGCTGGTAACCGTCAATGGTGCGGTTCGTCTGCATCACTCCGTTTTCAGGGTCCATATAATACCACTGTCCCTTATATTCCAGCCAGCCGGTCTGCATATAGCCGTCTGTGTTGAAAAATACCACTTGTCGTTTATCATGGCCCAGGATGTAAGGTATTCATCCTGATACAGATACCTCCAGCCGCGCATATCCTTGTTCCATTTGCCCAGCAGGATGTTCCGGTAGTTGCCCATGTCCTCCTCGGGAAGGAGCATGTAATACCTGCTTTCCTTTTTATCCTGATAGCAGAACTCTACAATATAACATTGATCCAGGTAGTTGTAATCCCCCGCAACGGACCGTTCTTTTTCAACGGTCTCCGGCCGGATTACAGGGTAATGGGTTCCTTCCTTTAAGCCGTACACCGTACATTCCAGATACTTCTGGGTCTCGCCCCTATAGGTGACAAGATAATAATTCAGTGTCACTTCATTCAGGTCCACATCACTTTTGTCCTTTGTAACTGTGAACGTATCGTATTCCGATACCCTGTACCCCAGCAGATAGGACGAATATCCGTCATAAATCGTGGTCCTTCTGCTGTTAACATCCAAATGCAGGGTAACAGGCACCTCAGTCTTATACGAAGCCGCTGCCTCTGAGACAAATGCAGCTGACACACTGAGCACTGCCGCCAGAACCAGCGCGCCTAACCGCTTAACAGACATATACCGTCTCATCCGGTACCCTCCTCTCAAACCTTTGGACTACTCATGATGACATCCAGGGTGAATTCCCGGCGCATCCGCCAGCCATTATTTCAATATAATCTTCTTGAAATTCTTCTTGCCGCGCTTAACGACCACGCCATCTCCGGCAAACTGTTCCCTGGAGAATACGGCCTTGATATCCTTTACAGGATTTCCGTCCACGGACACACCGCCCTGTTCCACGTTCCTTCTGGCCTCAGAACGGGAAGCTGCCAGGCCGGACTTGTTAAGAATGCTTAAGATATCAATGGTTCCATCTGTAAAATCCTCTTCTGAAAGTTCAAAAGTAGCATGTTCTCGGTGCTCGCTCCTGCCGCAAACAGGGCCCTGGCGCCTTCCTGCGCTTTGGCTGCTTCTTCCTCGCCGTGCACCAGCTTTGTAAGCTCGAATGCCAGTATCTCCTTTGCCTGGTTTAACTGGCTTCCTTCCCACTGATCCATCTCGTCAATCTGCTCCAGCGGAAGGAAGGTAAGCATGCGCAGGCACTTAAGCACATCCGAATCCCCTACATTTCTCCAGTACTGGTAGAAATCAAAGGGTGATGTCTTCTCAGGATCCAGCCACACGGCGCCGGACTGTGTCTTGCCCATCTTCTTGCCCTCGGAGTTAAGGAGCAGGGTAATGGTCATTGCATGGGCATCCTTGCCCAGCTTACGGCGGATCAGTTCCGTTCCGCCCAGCATGTTGCTCCACTGGTCGTCACCGCCAAACTGCATGTTGCAGCCGTACCGTTTAAACAGCTCATAGAAGTCATAGCTCTGCATAATCATGTAGTTGAATTCCAGGAAGCTTAAGCCCTTCTCCATCCTCTGCTTGTAGCACTCTGCCCGCAGCATGTTGTTAACGGAAAAATGAGGTCCCACTTCCCTGAGGAATTCAATATAGTTAAGGCCCATGAGCCACTCCGCATTGTTGACCATCATGGCCTTTCCCTCTGAGAAATCAAT
>ENA-OQIC01000598-OQIC01000598.1-human-gut-metagenome-genome-assembly--contig:-NODE-598-length-15487-cov-2.515299_pt1 | contig 15487 bp, 19 predicted proteins | sample MGYA00242572_ERZ504736 | MGnify/ENA primary metagenome ERZ504736 (study PRJEB26092, sample SAMD00036201) | human gut metagenome | host: Homo sapiens | study: EMG produced TPA metagenomics assembly of... | reverse complement strand
GTAAATCCAAAGAATCAATATCTTTCAAAAAGCGATATTTTCACCAAGGGGAAAGTCTGCCCTTTTTTAGTCAGAAAACAAAATAAATTTTTTCTCATTTAATTATTGACATTTATTAGCTGGACTTCCATTGGACAGTTTAAATCTTCATTCATTCCAAAATAAATGCATCCATTTCGAATATACTGGCATGCCTTTTTTAACTTTTCATAATTGAGAGTTGTATCAAATCCAAGCAATACAATATCTGGATCTTCTTCCGTTAAAACAAAACCTGCTGTTTCAAATTCATGTTTTAACAAAGGAGTTCCCACAATATAAAGTCTTTTCCCTTCGTAATATTCTTTCAAATATTTGATTGCAACATGATTGGAGATCATCATCTGTTCCGGTTTGATCTCAATCTCCATTTTTTCCAATTTATCAATATAGGTCTGCTGATCTTTAGATGAGTTGTTTGTAAAAAAATAATATTTCTTGTGTTGATCTTCTACATCTTTTAAAAACTTTTTTTGTAAATGGAAATAATTCATTTCCAAGATAAATCGTTCCATCCATATCTAATACAAATGTTTTAATCTTATCTATTCTATCTATCATATCTTCTTCCTTTGATACCTGTGACCGCCTTGCCACTACAAAAAAAGAATTGGAAATATTAAATTACATGATATTGGTATAAGCTGCAGTTTCGTCTGCCTTGATCTTATTTTGCTGCACAAGTTCGATCGACATACGATATGCATCGCTTCTGCTCACGGAATACTCTAACGGTTTCCCTGTCGTATCCATCGTGACTGTTTTTGCCACGCACACTGGTGCATCTTTTTCTAATCCAAGATTAAAAGATTCATAATCGTCTGCCTTACGAATCGTCAAATGTCTCTTTGCTTTCGATGGTACATGCCCATAATTAGATAATGTATTATGCAAAGATCTCTCTGTAAAATCATACTCCATTAACTCTGGACATTTTTCATACGTAATATATGCATCAGAAATAGACCATAATTCTTCGTTGATATATCGCAGTCTTTCCAGATAAAACACCCTGTCTCCCTGCCTGATCTGAAGTGCTTCTGCAACTTCTTGATCTGCTGTTTCTACCTTCTGTGACAGAACTTTACTTCTTGTATAATCTCCTCGAAGCCTTACCTGATTATAAAATGCTATATTTGTAGAAACCGGATTCTCATCTTCGCTTTCTTCTTGTTTATTTCCTATAAAAAATGCACCTTTCCCCGCAAATCTTACAATGCAGCCTTCACTCTCCAATACTTCCAACGCTTTCCTTACAGTAGGACGGCTTACTTTATAGATCTCACATAATTCACGCTCACCTGGAAGTGGAGAATAGTATGGCTTATTTTGATAGTCAATCATTAACTGATGACATAATTTCATATAAAGAAGTTCTGTTTTTCTTGCCATATCGTTCTTTCCCTTCATGTTTCAATGTATTATGTGATAATCTTACCATTTGTTACTTTTTGTGACAAGTAATCTTCTACTTATCGTTTTAATATTACCGTTGGTCATACTTTTATATTACCATTTGTAATTCATTTGTCAAGTTTTTGTTGACATTTATATTACAAGTGGTAATATATAAGCTGTAAACAGAAAATATTATAACCGCTGGTCATACGAAATTATTGATTTATTTATGAAAGGATTTTATTATGAATGAGATTTTAAATATGAACATAAATGAAATGGCAAACATAAGCTTTGACTGCAGTTGTGGAAAGACACACCATCTGGATATTCGTAAGATTGTCATGGGAAGTAATGTAATTTCAGAGCTTCCTTCTATTCTTGAAGACTTTAAACGTAAAAAAATCTACATCTTAAGTGATAATAACACTTGGAAAGCCGCTGGTGAAAAAGTTTACCATACATTAAAAGGAAATCATTTTGATGTATCCTCTACAATGATCGAGCGCGATGAAAATATTTTAATTCCTGACGAAAAGGCTGTCGGTGAAATGTTTATGGGACTTCCTGCTGATACTGGAATGATCATATCTGTTGGCTCTGGAACTTAAATGACATGGCGAAGTATATGTCATCAAGAACAAAAATTCCATACACTATCGTCTGCACAGCTCCATCCATGGATGGATATGCTTCATCTGGTGCTCCTTTAATGAATAGCGGAAGAAAAATTTCTTACACTGCAACACTTCCATATGCGATCATTGGTGATACCGATATTATGAAAAATGCTCCTATGAAAATGATCCTAGCTGGATATGGAGATATTATCGGAAAACTTACAGCTCTGGCCGATTGGAAACTTTCTCATGAAATCACCGGCGAATATTATTGTGAGACGATCGTAAAGCTTGTACAAAAAGCAATCAATAAAGTCGTTGATACCCGCTTTGATCTCGCCAAACGTGACGAAGATGCCATCTTTTATCTGATTGAGGCTCTGATCTTAACTGGTGTTGCCATGGGATTGATCGGAGTTTCAAGACCTGCATCTGGTGCAGAACATATGCTGAGTCACTACTGGGAAATGGCAGTAATTGCAACTGGCAAAAATCCAGAGCTTCACGGCATTAAAGTTGGAATCGCCACACCGATCATTACCAAAATCTTTGATAAGATGAAAGACACTCTTCCTGAATCTGTTTTCAAAATGGCTCCCTCTGCAAAATACACTACACAACTATTAAGAGATGTAAATGCACCTATAAATCCTCAGGAAGCGGGGATTGACAATGATTTGTTTTATCGAAGCATCTTAGAAGGAAATACTGTTCGCAAACGATATAGCATTCTTGATTATGCTGTCAAGCATGGTAATATTGAGAAAATTGCTGATGAGATAACTAGAAATTATTATATGGATATCTAAGATCAACTGGCATTTACAATAATTTCTTTAGAACTGTTTATACTTTCTTTAGAATTGTTCATACTTTGTATATTGAATGCTTCGAGGATTTTGCTATACTTAAGACATAGTTTTTCATATATATTTTTTAATCCTCTCTTTTCAGAAAAGTAACCGCTCATTATATCGAGCGGTCTTTTTATTTCATAAATATTCTCCTAACATATCTCTTACACATTTCTCTATCTGATCCATAATATCCACACATACCTCTTTTTTCATCCCTGACGTAATTCCAACTGTTAAAATTTCCTTTCTTCCAGGATTACGTCCATTCCCGTCAACTGTCGTGGTATGTTCTCCATAATATGTGCTGCTATAAGTTAGATCATATGCTGGCTTAGTCGCCAACTATCTTTCTCTTCATCATATAAATATGTGAAATTCTTTGAATGATCATCTCGATTATGTGCAAAAACGTTAAAACACATTCTACGAAACATATTTTCAATATCCTCCGTATTATCTCTTGTTAATATCTTTGTCAATTTCATTAAACTATGATAATCAAGACTTGGCTGCTCGAAGTCCAATTCCAAAAGAGCTGCAGCAGTTAACATATGAATTTCTTTTTTTCCTGTTTGGTCTATTCTTCTATCAAAGCGTTTCGTTCCAAAATAACCATCACACTGTTCTGATGGAAAAAGTCTTGTTTCACTCATTGTAATCCCACTTTTTTTCGCACAACATGAATAATCATATTCCATTTTCCCTGCATTTTTTCCATCTACATGAGCTGGAAATTTTATGATCCATTCTTCCTCATCGATTGTCGTCATGATCTTCGGTCTTGCACCACCACTGGTTCCTCCAAGGCGATATAATTCATCTAGTTTATCTGAATATTCTGTATTGAGAATTTTCTGACATTGTTCTGCCAGTTCATCCAGGTTTGTATTTCCATTTGTTTGTTCCAATGTCCGCTCAGGATGATAGGTAATTGCTCCCATTCCTGACTTTCCAACAATCTCTAAGCGGTCCAAAACAGTTAATCTATCTGGATTCTGTTTATGTGCACGCAATAATCGATTCAATAATAATCTTCCCCAGTTATCTGGCAAACTGTCCGCAAATACTCCGAAAAGGCCATCAAAATAATCCTTTTGCGGAACAAACACTTGATTTTTTAAAGGTAATGAAAATGGGCTGATTGAAAAACCATCTTCTAACCATTCCTCACTATACTGGAATGCAACTTTATGCCCTGATGCCATAGCCAGTGTTCCCACAAGCTTTTCATCATACATAACTTGTAACGTTTTAGTTTCGCTCATTGATAACCTCCTGAATATTCCGATATGGCACTTGTGTAAAAATATTTCGAAGTTCATCTGCAATATCTAATGCCATTGCTATCTTAGTTAATGAAATTAATGAAATCTGTCCTGTTGTCTCAAACCTTTTGATCGAACCATAACTTACACCACTCATAGAGCTAATTTCATCTGAGAAATAGAACGCCGTTTTCTGATCTTTCGTACTCTTTGTGCAAGTTTCTGATCTAATTCTTCTGCTGTTTCCCATACTAATTGTTCCATTTATTTCTCCTCATTTTATAGATAATATTTTATCCAAAATCTCATATTTTTAATAATAATTAGATAATATTTTATCTATTATTATTTTATCATTTATACTTCATTTAAACAAGTTTTGTTTGAATATATTCAATTTCTTTAGAACTGTTTATACTTTCTTTAGAATTGTTCATACTTTGTATATTGAATGCTTCGAGGATTTTGGTATACTTAAGACATAGTTTTTCATATATATTTTTTAATCCTCTCTTTTCAGAAAAGTAACCGCTCATTTTATTGAGCGGTCTTTTTATTTTTCAAAAATTGGTGTATGATAGTCTCTGGTTGTTTGTATACAATCAAATTTTTCTTTAAAGGAGTTATCACCAATGAGTACTTTTCAAAAATTCATCCAATATTATAAACCCTACAAAAAAGTCTTCATTTTTGATCTGATCTGTGCAGCATTTATCAGTCTGGTTGATCTTGCTTATCCACAGATCCTTCGTTCACTTACAAAGACTTTATTTCTTAAGGATGCTTCTATGATCCTTAAGACTCTTCCGATCATCGGGGGAATTTTATTTATCTGCTATATTTTTCAGGCATTCTGTAAATATTATGTCAGCTGTCAGGGACATATCATGGGAGCTCAGATGGAACGTGATATGCGCCGTAAACTGTTTGACCATTATGAAAATCTTTCTTTTTCCTATTATGATCAGCATAACACCGGACAAATGATGAGCCGTCTTGTTTCTGATCTGTTTGATATTTCCGAAGCTGCCCATCACGGCCCTGAGAATTTATTTATCTCTCTTGTAAAGATCGTTGGATCTTTTATTTTCCTGTTTATCATTCAGTGGAAATTAGCGATTATTCTTCTTGCGATCGTTTTACTGATGATCTTCTTCAGTGCAAAGCAAAACCGTAAGATGCAGGCTACCTTCCTTGATAACCGCAGGAAGATTGGTGATGTCAATGCTTCTTTGCAAGACTCCCTTGCTGGAATCCGTATTGTGCAGTCTTTTGCAAATGAAGATATTGAACGTGAGAAATTTCGTGTTGGAAATGAGGCATTTTTAGATTCCAGCGTGATAATTATCGTGCTATGGGAAGTTTTCAGAGTGGAAATACATTTTTCCAAGGAATGATGTATCTTGTCACTTTACTTGCTGGTGGTTATTTTATCGCTCTTGGCCAGATGAGTGCTGCTGACCTTGCTATGTATGCATTGTATATTGGAATCTTTATCAGCCCGATTCAGATTCTTGTAGAATTAACAGAAATGATCCAGAAAGGTATGTCTGGTTTTATCCGTTATCAGTCTGTTATTGATATTGAACCTGAGATCACAGATTCTGTTGATGCCGTTAATATGAAACATCCTGATGGGGATATCTGTTATCATGATGTCTCATTTAGTTACGAGGATAATGAGATTGTATTAAATCACATTGATTTCACGATCAAATCAGGAAAATCCATTGCACTCGTTGGACCTTCCGGTGGTGGAAAAACAACGATCTGTTCTCTGCTGCCTCGATTTTATGATATTACAGATGGTTTGATTACGATCGGTGGTCAGAATATCAAGGATATAAAATTAGAAAGTCTTAGAAGCTCCATCGGTATTGTTCAACAGGATGTTTATCTATTTGGCGGCAGTGTCAAAGAAAATATTGCTTACGGAAACCCTGATGCAACCTTTGATGAAATTGTCGAAGCTGCTAAGAAAGCCAATATCCACGATTTTATTATGACATTACCTAATGGCTATGATACTTTCGTTGGAGAACGTGGTACAAGATTATCCGGTGGTCAGAAGCAAAGAATCTCTATTGCAAGAGTTTTCTTAAAGAACCCGCCAATCTTAATCTTAGATGAAGCTACCAGCGCATTAGATAATGAAAGCGAGCAGCATATCCAGAAGAGTCTGGACGCCTTGTCTGAAAATCGAACAACAATCACGATCGCCCATCGTTTATCAACGATCCAGAATGCAGATGAAATTCTTGTTATCGATGGACAAACGATCAAAGAACGAGGAACACATGAAGAACTAATTGCTTCTGGCGGTCTTTATGCTAAATATTATCATATGATGTAAGTGTCAAAAGTACAACAACGTCGAAACCTATTTTGTTTAGAACTGTTTATAAATTCTTTAGAATTGTTCATACTTTGTATATTGAATGCCTCGGGGATTTTGGTATACTTAAGACATAGTTTTTCATATATATTTTTTAATCCTCTCTTTTCAGAAAAGTAACCGCCCAGATGGGCGGTCTTTTTTATATCCTCTCATAGATTTTATACTCTTCCATTAATTTATTTCTATACTGTATATCATTGTATATCTTATCTATATCTTGAATTTTATTATTAGCTAATAAAATTTTTACTAACTGTAATGTAGCATTTTCCCCTATAATTTTTCCCTGCGCTATACCTTGTGTTATTCCTTGACTTATTCCTTGACTTATTCCTTGCTCAATTCCTTTATTAATTGCTGTATCTAATATTGTACACATAGTAACTTCTCCTTCCTCATTTTTCTTTACATCCAATTGCAAAAATCTTTCGTCTTCTGCAAAAATTCTCATTAAATTTTAACATTTCATCCACATGTTTGATTGGTTTATGATTTTCAATTGTTTTATAACCTTTTCTTCGTTTTACAAAATAATCCGCAATAATTCCAAAGTCACTTTGAAACATTTTTATTTGTTCTTCTGTCAGATATGCTATGTCAAATACATTCAATTTATAATTTTGAAACAGCTCCTCATTCACACTTTCTTGATTGATAACTTCTCTTAGTTCTTTATCATCTTTCCATTGATTATCTCCAAAATGTAAGATCAGTGTTATTACTTTACAAAATTCTTTTGCACCTTTCTTTAACATCTGAGAACGATAACTTGCTCCATCGTATGCAATTACACGTAGTGGCATCTTTTTATCTTTGATTGTCTGATTTTCAATTCCAAATAATACCTTGAAACCTTTTTTATTATTCCATTCTTTCAAAGTATCTCTCTCTTCTTCATGAAGCACATCATCTGATGCTTTATATTGTGACCGTATATTTGTTGTCCGTAGTTCCTCTGGTTTAACTACTTCTTCTCCTTGATAAACTAATACATTGATAATATCTGCAAATACATCTGAATAATCTTCCAATAACTTTTCAATCTTATCCTTTTCTCCCATTCCTGACTCCTTGTTTGTAAACTATCATTTGGTTATCTTATCTGCAGAACTGCATATTCATAGAATTTCTCTGAATCGAATTACAATTATATAGAACTTCTTTGACTTTAATCTAGATTATTGATGTTTATAGTTTACATTAATTTACAAATATTGGCAAGTATTTTTTACAGTTTATTCCACATATTTTATTTATTATTAGTATACTGCACTTATTTCATATTTTCAATACTTCTTTTAGAAGCACTAATAACAGAAGAGCCATCCGGCGAGCATAAATTCTCTGGCGGATGGCTCCTATTCTTATTTATTTTTCTCATATACATTTGAACGACTATGTCAAATTACTGCTGAAACGCATTCAAAAGATTAGGGATCATCTGTTTCTTACGTGACATAACTCCAGGAAGAATTGCAACTTTATCTTCTGGTGTTACACCAAATCCGCGTTCGATCACTCCCTCAGCTTCTGGTCCGCAGATCAGCAGATGTGTTGTTTCCTCTAAGATGTTTGTTAGCATAAAGAATACGTAATCAAGTCCCTGTTCTTCTTTCACAGAATCCATATATTCAAGGATTGATGCTTTGATATCATCTAATTCTCCCTGATCCATGGATGTGATCTGTCCAACACCAAAATCAATTGTATCGGCATTAAATTTCTTATAATCCATGTAGAAGATCTCGTTTGGAGTCTTACCACTTAAATCACTTCCTGCACGGAACATTGCTTTGGCATGTTCTTCTACATCAATTCCTGCGATCTGTGCTAATTCTCTCGCGATCTGTTCGTCCACTGGTGTACATGTTGGAGAACGGAACATTAATGTATCAGAAAGAATTGCAGAACACATTAATCCTGCCATCTCTTTTGTAATCTCGATTCCCTGTTCACGGTACATCTGAGCAACGATCGTTCCTGTACATCCAACTGGCTGATTTCTGAAGTAACTGGTGATACAGTTTCCACACTTCCGATTCTGTGGTGGTCGATGATCTCCATGATCTCACATTCTTCTAATCCTTCGACTGCCTGTGATACTTCATTATGGTCAACTAAGATTACCTGTTTCTTGTTGAATTCTAAGATACGACGTCTAGAAATAAATCCTACAAATTCGTTATCTGCATTCAATACAGGGAAGTAACGGAAACGTTTCTTTGTCATCTCTTCTTTGACATCATCTACAAAATCTGTTTCATTGAAAGATACGATCGTATCTGTTGCCATGATATAAGATACTGGCATTGCCTGGCAGATCAAACGGCTTGCTGTAAATGTATCATATGGTGTTGTGATGATTCTGCAGTTCTTTTCCTTTGCAAGTTCTAATACTTTATCAGTAACTTCTGTACCCATGCATACTACAACACACTGTACTCCTGTCTGGATCGCACCAATCTGTGCATCTTCACGGTTTGCAACGATCACTGTATCTTTAGCTGTTACAAATTCTTCCATTGTATCAACACTTGCGGCAGATACTGTTAACTTACCTTCTGTGATATATCCTTCGATATCTCCTGCCTGAAGTGTCCCATCTAATGTTTCTACAACATTTTTATATGGTGTTTTTGCTTTGGCAAGGATTTCATTGTCATAAACATCCATATCTGCTTTCAACACATCACTGATGGATACCAGACCGATCATTTTCTTTCCATCTAATACTGGAAGAGACACGATCTTCTCTGTCTGCATCATTTCACGTGCAGATTTCAGGGAATCTGTCGCTTTTGCACCTTTAACTAGATTTAAATTTACGTCTTTTAATCTTGGTCTTACATCACTAACATATTTTGGATCTTTAATTCCAAATGTATCCAATACATATCTTGTTTCGCCGTTGATATTACCGGCACGATATGCTTCGTATCCATTTCCTTCCACTTGATTCTTTAAGTTTGCGTATGCGATCGCAGAACAGATGGAATCTGTATCTGGATTGCGATGTCCAATGACATATACTTTTTTCATTGTTCCTCCTTCTTTCTTGGCAGCCGTATTATGAATGTCGTATACTCATTCTGGCTTTTGCTTTGATAGTTCCATCATGAAGCTCTATGATCTCCTTCGCGATCGCAAGTCCAAGACCTGCCCCGCCAGTTTCAGAAGATCTTGCTTCATCTAATCTGTAAAATTTCTCAAACAGGTTATTTAATTGATGTTCTGGTATAGTCTTTCCCTGATTCCTGACTAAAATCTCTGCGTTATCTCCATCAATCATTCCATAAACCTCGATGAGAGAATTCGGATAACAATACGATACTGCATTCCTTAACAGATTCTCAAAAACCCTGGCAAGCCTATCCGGATCACCATAAATTAATATTTTATCATCTACCTCTATCTTCCACTCTAATCCTTTCTGCTTAAATACCGCAGCAAAAGAATCCATCACCTGTTCAAGCAGAACATAAAGATAAAATTCCTTTTTGTCCAAGGTAATATTCTGAAGATTATACCTTGTAATTTCAAAGAACTCATTGATCAGTTCTCCAAGACGTTTCGCTTTCTCAAGAGAAATTCCTATATACTTAGCTCTTTGTTCTTCCGACATATCCGGCGATTCATTTAACAATGATAAATATGCAATGATCGACGTCAACGGTGTCTTCAGATCATGAGCAAGATAGACGATGATATCATTCTTTCTCTGCTCACTTTCTTCTGCAATCCGCCTCTGTTCTTTCAACGTTCCTTTGATCTCATTTAATTTATTCTCCAAAGGATTCAACTCTGGTGGGAGCAATATGCGGTCTTTGGATTCATTTAAGATCATCTGGATCCCGCCTTCAACCTGTCTTAGGTATGTCGTGAATTTTGACATACCCAGATAAAAGCTTAACAAAAGCAGCACAAAAAATCCAGCACCAATGATCATTGTTTTATTTTGTACAAAGATCAGACGATATACACGGATCGCTTCCAGCTCATCCATCCCGATCCGTTCAAATATATAAACGACCGTTTTGGCAAATGGATCCTGAAATACACCATCTACAAATATATCAAGTACAAAATATCCGATACATGCAACGATCAAACTGATTCCCAATGTCTGTAGTATGATCCTTATCTTTAAACTTCTGTATTTACTCCTCAACTTTGTATCCAACTCCCCAGACTGTCTTGATCAATTCTTTGTGTCCCATGACCTCTCCCAGCTTCTCACGGAGATGTCTGATATGTACCATAACTGTATTATTGTTATTCTTAAAATACTTTTCTTTCCATACCTGCTCAAAAAGATTCTCTGAGCTTATAACCTTCCCACGGTTCTGTGTCAGAATCCATAAAATTGAAAATTCCAGCGGTGTCAATGTAATTTCTTCTTCTCCATAAGTACACTGGTGTGTTGCACGATTTAAGATAAGACCTGCGATCTCCAGTGTATCTTCCTGATTCATACCGCTTCCATCGTTGTATCTTGTAAATCTTCGAAGCTGTGCCTTCACTCTTGCCATCAATTCCAACGGCTCAAATGGTTTCTCAATATAATCATCAGCTCCCAATGTCAATCCATTAATCTTATCCATAGAAGATACTTTCGCTGTCAGCATGATCACAGGGAAATTGTGTGTTAAACGGATCTGTTTTAAAATCTCAAATCCATCAATATCTGGCAGCATCACATCAAGGATCGCCAGATCAATATTCTCATGTTCTACACACGCCAAGGTATCCTTTCCATTGTAAAATTTATGTACATTATAATTTTCATTCTTTAAATATAATTCAATAAAGTCAGCAATCTCTTTCTCGTCATCTACTACTAATACAGTTGACTGTCTCATTCGCTTCCTCCTTACTCTTTACCACCCTGAATCACATGAAATCTTGCTTCTTGGCTTTCTTCTTCCACTTCTGTTCTCGTATGTCCCTTGAGACTATATAATGGTACAGTTTTATAAAGCGTACGGATCAATTCACAAAGGATCCTTTGATGTTCTTTATCTTCTTCGTCCAGAAGATTCACATACGCAGATGTAATCTCTTCATAAGTCAATCCATTTTGAATCTTAACAACCAGTGATTTTACGATCATCATAACCTTATACTGATCATTCTCGATATTCTTCATCACAAAATCATATAATTCTGGGATTCCATCCCAGCCTCCAATTCCATTGCCTAGTGCCAGATTCTTATATTCATCTTCACTGTAACGTTTCCATGATAGATCTTCCCTAAGGCTCCACTGAATAAATACTTCGTTACGATTTTCTACCTCACGGCTTGCCAGTAACAGTCTTGAATTCATCTGATTTCTTAATAAGATTCCTGATTGCCAGAATACAATACGGAGTAATATAAATTCTTCCAACTCATCATAAGTCAGCTCTGGGAACATCTCTTCCTGGATCATCTGGCAACACTCATAAATATCTAAAATACCATATAAAAACAACATTCCAAAGAGAATATTCTCAAGTCTGGTACCCTCTTCTAACTCTTCCTGAACTCTGCGGCTTTTCAGAGAGAAGAAAAAATTATCCTTTGCTTCCATATTCAATAAGATCGTATCGTCTTCATATGAGAGAAATCCAAGAAAATGTAACTGTTCAATCTCTCTTGCATACATCTCAGCGATCAGGCTCTCACCTTCCATATCCCAGCATTGCAACAAAAATTCGATTGCTTCCTGCTGTAATAACTTAGTGATCAATTGTGGCATATCATAAAATTTCTCTGCTATCTTCTCTGACAGAGATACCTCACTTTCATCCTCATGAAACGCAATATTGATTCGTTCCGATAAAACCATCAGGTTGACTCTTGGATTGGTCGCAAGTTCTTCTATATAAGTTCGTTTTGATTCTTCAATTCTTGCCATCGCCCGATTCCTCCTTTGTCTTAATCTTATAAAGTATATCTTATCGAGCTTCTTCCGTCCAGTGGAACAGGCATAAAGAGTCGTCTAAAATAATTCTTTAATTCGGTTTATATTCTCTTTTGTGACACGGTATCCCATATCATACGTTTGTTTTAATACATCAATGTCTTTCTCTAAACTATCGATTGTATACTCTGGTCTTAGGATCACTGCCTTTCCTTCCCTCTCTAACTGCTCACAATATCTAACTGTTTTATTATATCTTATATGACGATTTAACAGCAGTTCCGGTAAATGTGGATATTTTCTCTTGAGAAGTTTTGCCGCAGCTTTGTTGCTCTTGCTTAATTCTTTTCTATACCCTTCTGGCCTTGTCAGTACGATCAGATTCTTCTCATTCCCATCTTCTATTGATCGTCTGATCGGAATCGGATCTGCAATTCCACCATCATAATAAGGCTTTCCATCTACTTTGATCGTTGGAAATACAAACGGGATCGCACAAGTTGCTCGAAGCATCGTACACTTCTTATCCAGTTTCATTCCATCTTTATATTCTGCCTTCCCTGTCCATGCATTTGTCACACCGACCTTGATCGTTCCTTTGTATTCATTGAATGTCTTCCAGTCAAATGGATACAGTTTGTTTGGGATCGTGTCATATACGAAATCCAGTCCAAAAAGACTTCTATCTTTCAATAGATTCCTCGCTCCCATGTATCTTTTATCATCCTGTGGTTCATCAGGATCTTTAAATTTCTTTCCTTTTGTTTGGATATATAGGAAAAACCATCACAGATTCCCGCAGATACTCCGATCATATAAGGAAACATGATATCTTCATCCAACAGTGCATCCATCACTCCTGCACTAAAGATTGGGCGAAATGTTCCTCCTTCTAAAATAATACCAGGCATCTTTATGCCCTCCTCATCTTCTTATGTTTCGTAAACTTGTCTTATGTTGTGTCATGTGAGTTCTATAGACACTTGTTTTTTATTATATCACGTTTCGATTCTCCATTGTTACATTTTGTCAAAGATTTTCTTAAGAGATTTCGAAATTTTTGTGAATAAAATAGATATCGCTTCCTTTCATTTATTTCAAATTGGTCTGTAACGTATGGATCAATTCCTCAATAACAATTGGTTTGGATAAAAATCCATCCATACCACATTCCAGTGCTTTCTTTCTATCTTCATCAAAAGCATTGGCAGTCATAGCAAGGATCGTAATTTCTGCCAGTGCTGGATCATCCAGTGCACGGATCTGCTTTGCAGCCTCATATCCATTCATTACAGGCATCTGAATATCCATAAGTACAAGCTCATAATCGCCTGGTGCTGAATTCCTGATCTTCTCAACTGCCTCTGCTCCATTTTCTGCTGTATCAACCTGGAATCCATATTCATTAAGAATCGCCAGTGCAATCTCACTATTTAATTCATTGTCTTCCACAAGCAGGATACTTCTGCCTCTGAAATCTGAACTTGCTGTCGGAAGAATATTATCATCCGTGCTCGCCTGCTTCTGACCGATCGCTGTCATCAAAGTATCTCTGATATCTGACATAAATATTGGTTTCGCACAAAATGCATTGACTCCTGCTGCTCTTGCTTCCGCTTCGATCTCTGACCAGTCGTAAGCAGTCAGGATAATGATCGGTGTATCATCACCAAGACTGCGAATCTGTCGGGTAACTTCTATACCATTCATATCTGGCAGCCGCCAATCGATGATATAGGCATGGAATGCATCTCCCAGCTCTATAGACTGCCTTGCACGGAGAACCGCCTCCTTACCAGAAAGTGTCCATTCCGAACGCATTCCAACCTTTGCAAGCATCTTTGTCACGCTGTCACAGGTGTTAAAATCATCGTCTATCACCAATGCCTTAAGACCTTCGAGCTCTGCGATCTTCTCTACACGATGATGCTTAGACTGGATCCGCAATGGTAGTCGTACAATAAATTCCGTACCTTTGCCCTGTTCTGTCTGAATCTCAATGTTTCCACCCATCATATCCACGATATTCTTGGTAATAGCCATGCCCAGTCCTGTACCTTGAGTCCTGCTGACTGTAGAACTTCTCTCCCGCTCAAAAGGAGAAAAAAGTTTCTGTACAAATTCCTCACTCATACCGATTCCGTTATCCTTTACCCGGATCTCATATAACTGACGCTCTCGCTGTGTTCCCGGATATTGTTTCAACCGAACAGAAACCATTCCGCCTGCAGGAGTAAACTTGATTGCATTGGATAAAAGATTCAGCAATATCTGATTTAGCCGTGTCTTATCGCAATACACATCCTCATTCATAACATCCATGGCATCCATATAAAGTTCCAGCTGCTTCGCGTGAATCTGCCCACTGATGATCGTCTTCAGGTCATGAAGTACATCCGACAAACTAACCTCTGTTTCTTCCAGATGGATCTTTCCACTCTCAATACGACTCATATCCAGTATATCATTGATCAGTGAAAGCAGATGATTGCTGGATGAAAGAATCTTGCCAAGATAATCTCTGACCATTTTCTTGTTATTAATGTTGCTCACAGCCAGTGTCGTAAACCCAATGATAGCGTTCATTGGCGTCCGGATATCATGAGACATGTTAGAAAGAAAAGTACTCTTTGCCTGGTTGGCATTCTCCGCAGCATGGACTGCATCAGAAAGTGCCTGATTCATTTTCTTGTCAGCAGTACGATCCGACATAACCAGTATATATTTCTTATTCCCATTTACCTCACTACCCATTGCAACACTATGAAACCAGCGTCGTTCTCCTGTTTTCTGATGAACATACTCAAAATCCCATTCCTGCTGTTCATGAACCTGAATCTCCTTTAGATGATCCTTCTTCGGATCTTTCGTATCCTCAGAATGCAGTTCTCCTAAAACAGAAATATCTTTCCGAATCTGTTCTACGGTAATCCCCAACAGTTTTTATCACCGTACGTCTGAGCATCGATCGATGTACAGCTACGTACGTCTGAGCATCGATCGAT
>ENA-OQIC01000597-OQIC01000597.1-human-gut-metagenome-genome-assembly--contig:-NODE-597-length-15492-cov-1.973446_pt1 | contig 15492 bp, 22 predicted proteins | sample MGYA00242572_ERZ504736 | MGnify/ENA primary metagenome ERZ504736 (study PRJEB26092, sample SAMD00036201) | human gut metagenome | host: Homo sapiens | study: EMG produced TPA metagenomics assembly of... | reverse complement strand
CTGGGGTACAAATGCTTAAACAAAATCCGTATCTTCGTAACCGATTAAAAACAAACGTGTATGATAATAACTAACCGTGAAGAAGTAATAGATAAAGCGTTCGGCGTATTTGTCAGGATGAACTACGAGAAAGCAAGCATCATCACGCTTGCCAAAGCCTGCGGGGTGACAAAAACGGGTATCGTTTATTATTTTCCGCACAAGCTGGATTTATTCATGGCTGTGGCGGACAAATACGTGTTGCAAATGCACGAACCGGAAAACAAGTTTGCCGCTCCTGCCGATACGTTGACGGAGTTCATCGGGCAATACGTGGCGGGGGTAGCCGCTTCCATGAAAAGGATTGTTGAACTGATTGGTGATAATAGTAGCCCACATGATTGTAGTCCTAACTTCTACTACTTTCACTTTCTGTCACAAGTGCGCATGTACTATCCGGGCATCAGGCAGAAAATTGAGAAAATCTACCGACAAGACTATGACCTATGGGAGAAAGTCATACAGAAGGCAAAAGAAAGCGGGGAAATCAGGAGCAACACGGACGTGAAGAAAACGGCTATCATGTTCCGGCAAATGTTTTTAGGACTGTCATACGAACAAGCATTTCTAAACGGTTTGAACGTGGACGAACTGGCAGAAAATTTTCGCCATATCTATTCGCTGCTTAAAGCCTGATACTCTTTTGTTTTTTTAACCTCGATTATTTTTGAACAGATGTTCAAATAATGGTATTTTTATCTTATCTTTGGAGCGAAGCAAAATTCAGCGACATGGATAAGGTTCAGAAACAAAGAGGAAGCATCGTGCTACACAAAGAAACAAGGGACGGTGCGGATTACATACGGATAGAATATGCGAACAGTCAGGCTGTCGCCCTGCTGCTCGCCCAAGACACGGGCATGGAAATGGCTGGTAACGGCTCTGCATACATAGCGTCAGCCGCTTTCAGCCTGCCGGATTTTTACGACCGCTATTCGCCCCACGCCTATATTGATTACAGCCGGGTTTACGTGCGGCATCCCAAGCCCAAAAGGGAATACACACTGCCGAAAGGCTATCTCGAACTGCTGGAACAAAAGCGTTACAGCCCCTCGACCGTCAAAACATACCGTGCTTATTTCAGCGATTTCATGGAATATCACAAGGGACGGAACATCGACGCCTGAAAGTGCCGGACATCAACAAGTACATACTCTATCTTGTGAACGAGAAGAAGATTTCGGTGTCGCAACAGAATATGCGCATCAATGCTATCAAGTTCTATTACGAGCAGGTGAAAGGCGGCAAACGGCAATACTATGGCGGTATCACCCGTGCCAAAGAGTACAAGAGCCTGCCCGAAGTGTTGAGCAAGAATGAAATTAAGCGCATCCTTGCACAAATTTCCAACATCAAGCATCACTGCATGATTTCGTTGGTTTACTCTGCCGGACTTAGAAGAAGCGAATTGCTTAACCTGACCCCGCAGGACATCAACAGTGAAACAATGTCGGTTCGTATCATGGGCAAGGGGAAGAAATGCCGTTATTCGCTCCTTTCGCCCAAGTTGCTGGAAGAACTACGGCACTACTTTCGGAATATCGTCCACAAAAATGGTTGTTTGAGGGCGAAACACCCGGAGAGCAATATTCGGCAAGTGCATTGGTGAAAGTGCTGAAAGAAGCCGCACATCGTGCAGGCATCAAACACCGTGTACACGTACACATGCTACGCCACTCCTTTGCCACACACTTGCTGGAACAGGGAACAGACCTGCACACGATACAGGAATTGCTGGGACACAACGACATCAAGACCACAACCATTTATCTTCATGTGTCAAGTGCCCATAAAGCAAAAATCCCTAATCCTCTTGATACACTGGATAATTCGTGAGGTGCAGTTATAGAAGTGTAGGAACGACACCATAAGGTGCGGTTATAAATAACATTAATGGTAATTAAGTATGATAGATTATTTATTTTTCAAATTTTATAGGCTATGGAAATACAGTTCTTATTCCGAAATAGCGGTTTATGCAGCTTTGTTAATTCTCGCTGTATTTCTGAATTGTAATATTCACACAATATGGGGAGTATTGGAACAATATAAAATATTGCCTTATCCAACGCGAACAATGTATAATGTGTCTTTAGGGCTGATATTCATTCTTTTATGTATTCGTTTCTGCTGGAAAAGAAGGTATAAAGCTGTCATAGAGAAGTTTAATGAAAAGCCTAATAAGAATAATCTATTGATACTTATATTATACATTTTCCTTTCGTTGTTTCTCTTTGTTTTAGAGGCTTTTTATAGTAAAGGGAAAATATAAATATACCATTAACAACGCAGGATAACGGCAAGCCGTTCCCTGCTGAACCATTATAAACAATAAAGCCAATGGATATAAAGAATGATATACATATTATGGAAATGAATGACAAACTGTATCAACGGTTAAAACAGTCAGAGCTTGTCATTCATGCCAAAGTTGAAAGTGTTTTACGACAAATCTCTTCATGGAAGTATGCTACACATGAATTTTATGTTCCTGCTCCCTATCAAAATGAATTAGCGGGTTTACCAAACGGACGAATACGAAAAAATATTGAAGAAAAAGACCGTCTAAAAATAGCTGGTCTGTATTCTTTTGGCTTTAATGCAGAAGGAAAAATACTTTGTTCGCAAGAAGCTCCAGATAATATAGGAAATGGCATCATAACTGATATATATGAGTATGATAATGCTTTTCATATTATGTATATCATGTTAAATATATACCCAATCAATATACAACCATAATCTCAATAAGCTATTTTTATCCATACCATGAAATGAATATCTTTCAGGGTATAAATTCATATAAAGATTGGTCAGTGTATTTATATGAATATGATAAAGAAAGAATTAGTAAAGTACATAGGTATGCTTCTCGTTGGGACAATATGCCAGCAGAGGAATATAATTTTGCCTATGAAAATAATCTTTTATGTGCAATAGTTGGAGAGAAAAGACTAAAGAATGGAGAATTATATATCCATTGGAAAAATAAAAAAGTTTATAACAAGGAAAGATAACCCCTAAACGGCGTTCCTTTCCAACCCATTAGCAACAATCAAATCATTATCGTTATTATGGATATAGAAAGAATACTTAAAACAAGAGAAAATGCAATATACTATGGCATTGGTGAATACCAAAAAGACTGCTTTGGTTGGGTTGGTGGAAATGCTCCAGCTTGTTTTGATGATAAGTATTTATCGGACAAAGATAATCTCTATTTTTATCTAACATTTCAAAACCCTCTAAATCCGAACAAGCAAATATCTATTTTCACTCCGGATTTTGATATTGCATTGGAATATAACACATATCCCGATTGTAAATTGTTGTTGGTTGAACATGAATTAAGTAGCCAAAGTAAAAGTGATAGATATAAACACCCCGAAATAGATGAAATTTATTCAATATACGAAATGAGTACGGAAAAAGATATGCCTGAAAAAATTGTGCAATCAAGTTTGGGGGTAACGTAATGCCTATTCAATGGGGATTAGATAATGATGGTAAAGTGGTTAAAGATGGAAATAGCTTCATTTTTCAAATCAACGAAATTTGCATGAAAGATATTTCCGTTTTCATGGCTGGCTGTATATATGTTTATGGAAAAATTGAAGGTAATAAAGTCACAAATCCATTTGTGGCATACTGGGAATATTCCTAATAACGATAAATTGATTAATTATTTCAAATAGGTTGCTAACAACGAAAGATAGCATCTGACGATGCTCCTTTCTAACCATTAGTAATAAATAGCACAATCAATATGTACGAAAAATTTTTAGATAAGAGCCTAAACAGCACTCGCCAAACGGTAGATGATACTTTTATTGCAAAATATGCTAATGCGGTATCAGAAAAAATAATCGAACTTTGGAAAGAAGTTGGACTTGGAACGTTTTGTGATGGATTGTTCAGAATTATTAACCCCGATAAATATCAGACAATAGTAGATGATAGTTATCCTCTGTATGAGTATGAAACTGTAACTCCATTTATGACAACTGTTTTTGGAGATATTTTTGCTTATGTTAAGAATCCCGTGATAGGAGATTATGTCGTATTCATCAATGTGAGATACGGAACATTCAAGATTTTATCCGAGAATGTTGATATACTATTGAATGTGGTAATTTTCAACAAGAGTTGTTTGGAATCATGGTTTTCCTTAAATAAATATCCTATGATAAAATCAGAAAAGGGTGTTCCTACATTGGATGAATGTTACGGATATGTCCCAGCATTGGTATCGGGTGGTATAGAATCAATAGATAATATCAAAATTCTAAAAGCTATTCCGTATATAGAAACGGTACTCCAATTTATCGGGGATTTGAAGCGAGTGCGATAGAATATATTACTAACAAACCGGGATAACGCTTGACAGCGTTCCCGCTTAGCCATTACTAACAATAGTACGATGAATAAAACTGTCCAATCCATAGTATCATTGACTGCTTTCAGTGCTTTATTGATAGTCATAACATTATTTTGTGGTGGCTTAGGTTTTGGTCGTCTGTTCAGGATATATGGCATTATGGAGTATTGTTTTTTAGGTTTACTTATTATTACAGATGTAACTGTAATCTACAAGGTCTATAAACTATACGCAATGCACCCAAAAGTGATAATGTTATTGCTGGGCCTGGAATGTTGCTCTGTCGTTTTGTGGCTTGCCTTTATCTGTATAGACCAAAGTCTATTAGATTGGCAAATTACAAACTTCATATTGCAAACTGTCAACTTAGACGGCTTCACGGGAGATGAAGGAGGATTGAATATGCTCGCAGTTTTATGCGGCATTATTTATCCTCTTTTGGGGATTGGGTGTTTATTCACCGGATTGAGATTTATAAATAAGTTAGTAACAACGAAAGATAGCATCTAACGATGCTCCTTTCTAACCATTAGAAACAATGATGATACATAGAATATTAGAATATTTGTTTTACAAGATTCAAGTATTGACCCGATATATGGATACCAGTATGTATCTGAATACACATGTGCCATTTATCATGTCCACAATCCTGCTATTCTATTTGGTGGATGCCGCAATTATATACTATTATATCATAATGGGATATTCACCGCAAAAGAATTGTCAGCTAATGTGTTTTTCATAGTCCTTGTCATTATGTTTATTCCTTATGGGAGCAGCTTTTATTTTTATTACCGGTATAAACATAGGAATGAGAAGATTATGGAAAGAAAAGTATATGAACACAGTTCCAATGTATGGGCGTATATTTTTATGTTCTCTCCTTTTGTCGTACTATTAGGACTTGCCTTATACTTTTAATTCCATTGTTCATGAAAGGGTATAAAACATAATATGCAATTTTTAATGAGCAATCAATTAATAATTAAGAACATTGACGGCAAGGGCAATTCAACAGTAAAATACAGTCCTTTGCTAACCATTCAAAATTAGGTGCTAACAAGGAAAGATAACCTTTGAACAGCGTTCCTTTCTAACTCATTATGAATAATAAAGGAATAAAAAATACAGATAACTATTTTGAACGAGTGAAGCAACGTGCAAACCGGACGAATTACAGATACTATTTTTTTGACTACCTATATTTCAAGGGAGAGGTTTGGGACAAGAAGATAGGACGGATGTCAGGTTTTATACTGCTGTTTTGGTATTGGTGGTGGATAGTAGTTCTGCCCGGCAACTTTCTCCTGATTAACAGTGTACCGCAATGGTCGTCCTTACATCTTGGCTATTTAGGTGCAATGTTTTTGCTTATTTGTGTATTTATTCTTGCACGATACAGGAAAGCCCGTGTACAGGCATTGTTGAACCGCTACCGCCGCTCTAAGCATATCAGCGCAGTACAGGCATATTTTCTGTTCCTGCTGCCATTTGTACTTTTCTTCTTAGAAACATGGCTGTTCGATGAATGGGGTTGGACGGATTGCGTGAGGTGGAACAAATGATATGTCATTCATATATAAAACATCAGATATGGAACAACGGATTACATCATTATTGCTTCCCGCTCCCGAAGCGGAGTTGGAAGCGTCCTGCAAGGAACTGGACGAAAAGGTAACATGGCTGCTGCACAACAGCCGGAAAATGGACAACTACTTGGAACTTGAACCGTTCAGCAAGGACGGGCGGCTGTGCGCCCACGTGTGCGACACGCTCAAGAGCCTGCCGGAAACGCCGACACTGGCGGCATACAAGGACTACAAGGCAATCATTATCCTGCTGGGTATGTCCACCACCCATTACGCCATACTGGACGAACTGGCGGAACAGCACCGCAAGCGGGACGAGATACCCGAACTGACCGCCTACTGCGATGCGCTCCACTGGATGCGACCGGGACGGCAGTACCTCTGCAACGTGTACAACACGGTATGCCACGCTTTCCACCTGCTGCGGAGAAACCCGGTAAGGGGCAACCGACTGCTGGTGACGGAAAAGGAACTGCGCCACGCCGAACGGATGCTGCCGGAACTGGGCAGGCAGACGTTCACCGAAATGGTACGTCTGAAAGGCTACATGGTCTATGATGCCGAGCAACTGGCGGACAAATGCGGCATGGAATACGGCTCGTTCCGACGGAAGGTAAAGAAAATGACCGGGTACACGGCTAAGGAATGGGTGATAAAGGAGCGTGCAAAGGACGTGGAACACTACCTGAAGAACACCAACCTCACACTTACCGAAGTGGCGTTCACCACCGGGTTCGCATCGACATCGAACCTGAACGACTTCTGCAAGGCTTACTTGCTGGACACACCGGGCGAGATACGCAGAAAAGCGCAGGAAACAAGAAAATGCACAGTTACAAGAACGTAATGTGAAAAATCAAGAATAAAACAGATTTTTTATGCCCGTAACTTTGTGCTTCATAAAAGATAAGCACAAGGTTATGGAACATAAGATACCGTTGGAAACATACTTCGCCGGACTGCTTCAAAAAGTGGAATGGCAGATACAGGAATACGAGGACACCGCAGCGGACACGCTGACGCTCTGCCGCCTGTGCGTGGACTACCTGCAAGAGATACTGGGCGAACTCAAAAACTTTATAATCTCCTACCCGTTCGCCAGCACGGAAGAAGAAATACACTTCTTCAAGGAACTGAAACCGCTTTTAGCGAGCAAAATCATCTATTACAATACCGTTTACAAGATAGAGGTGCGCTTCCCCAGCGGCAGCGAGGACGTGCAGCGGGACTACCTGCTGTCGGAAACCGACCGGATTTCAAGGTCGTTCCAGCGGAACTTGGCGTTCTACCAGTACCACCGAACGAAAGCCACCTACTTGGACAGGCAGTATTTCATGCGTGGGAAGCCTGACATACAAATCATCGTGGACAGTTTCTATTACGAAACAGACCCACAGTTCAGCACCAGTCACGATTTCAAGGTAGCCAAGATTTTAGCCAACGAACTGCTGGAAATATACCTCACCAACCGCCTGCACGAGCTGGAACGCGGGAACAACGCAAGCGGTGAAGAACGGCTTCATGGGAAAGGTGTTGCGCTGGACGGGGACGAAAAGGGCGTTGGTGGAACTTATCTACGCACTGGACGCCTGCGGCTGTCTGAACAAGGGGACGGTTGATATTAAGGAGATTGTAGCCTACTTTGAATACGTGTTCGACATCGACCTCGGCGACTTCTACCACACCTACATGGAACTAAAAGCCAAGACCAAAGACCGAACGGGCTTCCTCTCCACCCTGAAAGACAGGTTGCTGATGCGCATGAGGGAGCAGGATTAGGCAACCGTGCTTTAACAAAATTTATTTCGCCACAGGTGGGTACATCTGTGGCGTTTTATTTTTCAGGACACCCGAACTTTGCGGCAAATCAATCAGTTACCGTTATGGAAATAATAACATTCGAGTCCAAAGCCTACAAGGAACTGGACAACAAGATTACCGCCATTGCCGACTACATCTTCAACCACATGGAAATGGCAAGGCAAAGCGAGGAAGACATGTGGGTGGACAGCTACGAGGTCTGCACGTTCCTGAAAATAAGCGAAAAGACCCTGCAACGCCTGCGGGTGTCGGGAACTATCGCCTATTCCAACATCAGGGGACGCTACTTCTACAAGGTCAGCGAGATACGCCGGATGCTGGAAGAACGCCTGATAAGGAGCAACAAGGAGAACATCGACAACCTGATAACCAACCACCAGTTGTATGCTAAGGAAAGAGGAAATCTTAGAAAGAACAAGTAACGGGCTGGCGGTGTTCAAACACTACCTGCCCGGCAATTGGCGCATAGGTCGCAACTTCCTTAACCCGCTGTACGAGGACAGCAAGGCTTCCTGCAACATCTATTTCGACCGCCGGGGCGGTATCTACAAGATGAAGGACTTCGGCAACGACAGTTACAGCGGCGACTGTTTCTTCCTCGTGGGGCAGTTAAAGGGGCTGGACTGCAACCGGGCGGCTGACTTCGTGGAGATACTGGAAATCATCGACCGGGATTTGGGCTTGGGGCTGGCTTCCGGCATTCCGGTTTCCGTTCCCCCGGCAACCGTCCGCCGGGCAGTGCCGGACAAACCCGAAGAAACGCCCGAAAAGCCCGTCAAGCCCTACCAGTTCCGGGAACAGAAGTTCCCGCGTGCCGAACTGGTGTACTGGCAACAGTACGGCATCACGCCCGAACTGCTGGAACGTTACAAGGTCTGCTCGCTCCGGGAATACAACAGCGAAACGGCAGAGGGCAAACCGTACACCTACACTTCATCGGTGGCAGAACCCATGTACGGCTACAAGGGCAAACAGCACATCAAGCTGTACCGCCCGTTCTCCACGCCCCGCTTCCTCTACGGCGGCAGCTTCGGCGAGAACTACTGTTTCGGGCTGGAACAACTGCCAGCCAAAGGCGACACGCTATTCATCACGGGCGGCGAGAAAGACGTGCTTTCGCTGGCGGCGCACGGTTTTCACGCTATCTGCTTCAACAGCGAAACGGTGACTATACCGCCCACGCTGGTCTATCGGCTGACATTCCGCTTCAAACACATCGTCCTGCTCTTTGACATGGACAAGACGGGCAGGGAAAGTTCATGCAAGCAGGAAAAACTATTGGAAGAATTTGGCGTGAAACGCCTGCTGCTACCGCTTCCGGGAACGAAAGAGGAAAAGGACATATCCGACTACTTCAAAGCCGGGAACACCCGTGAAGATTTCCTGAAACTGTTTATCGAATTTTTAGACAACCTGTATAGCGACACATTGATTATGCTTAAATCGTGCGAGATAGATTTCAACAACCCGCCCGCCAAAGCGCAAGAGATTATTTCGGCGGGTGACGTTCCGCTGGGGACACAAGGCAACCTGTTCGGCATCACCGGGGGCGAGGGAACGGGAAAGAGCAATTATGTAGCCGCAATCGTGGCGGGCTGCATCTGCCCGGCTGATGCGGAAGTAGATACGCTGGGCATACAGATAACCGCCAACGGCAGGCACAAGGCGGTCTTGCTCTACGACACCGAACAGTCGGAAGTGCAACTGTTCAAGAACGTAAGCAACCTGCTGGCACGTGCCAAACAGCCGGACAAACCCGATGAACTGAAAGCGTTCTGTCTTACCGGTATGTCACGCAAAGAACGCCTGAACGCCATTGTACAAAGCATGGACAAGTTCTACTACCAGTACGGCGGCATCCAGTTGGTCGTCATTGACGGCATCGCAGACCTTGTTAAGAGTGCCAACGATGAAGCGGAAAGCGTGGCGGTGATAGATGAACTTTATCGGCTGGCGGGTATCTACAACACGTGTATTCTGTGCGTGCTGCACTTCGTCCCCAACGGATTGAAACTGCGGGGACATTTGGGCAGCGAGTTGCAGCGCAAGGCGGCTACTATCCTGTCCATTGAGAAAGACGAAGAACCTACCCAGTCGGTGGTAAAAGCCTGAAAGTAAGGGACGGAAGCCCGCTGGACGTGCCGCTGATGCTCTTTGCTTGGGACAAGGAAGCCGGGATGCACGTGTACAAGGGCGAGAAACCACGTGAGGAAAAGGAGAAGCGCAAGGAAAGGGAACTGGTGAATGTCGCACGTGACATCTTCGGGCGGCAGACACGCATCACCTACATAGACCTTTGCGAGCAGTTGCAGCAGGTATTGGACATCAAGGAGCGCACCGCAAAGAGCTATATCCGCTTCATGCGGGAAAGGGACATCATCACCAAAGACACGGCGAACCAAAGCTGTTTTGTCATCGGTTCATATCATCTTCAAAGGAACGCAAGCTGCCCGTAGGCGTATGGGCTGAACTTGTGTATTTTTAGGTGCTTGTGTCCTGCCCTGTTGTGATAACACGGCAGGATTTTTTCTGTTTGCACGTGATTTTTCAGGGTATTTGCTTAACTTTGCAGAAGTTACACGGAAAAGTAACGGCAGTTGGACGGCGGTTGCCGGAATATTGCCTTTATATATAACATATACGTTCGCCGAACGTCCCAAAGTAGAAAACTGGCACTTTTCAAAATGTGGGGATATTCAGCGCAGGATATGCTATGCGTTTGTCATAGCGTGGCTGCACTGTTTCCACATTTGGGTATGCCAGTACCTCGCATCGAAACAGCGTCATGCCACGCTTTCTTTTTGGGGTGGCGGCTAACGTGCCAAGACAGTAGGGATTTATATCACTTTAATACCTGATAATATGGAACAAATCAAAGCGCACATCGCCGTATCGCTGGACGGGCATACCGCCACGCCGGACTATGAACTGGACTGGATGCCCCGTGAGGTCAAGGAACTGGCGGCAAGGGAACACGCCGCCGCAAGCTGCCTGCTTATGGGGGCGAACACCTACAACTACATCTTTGAACACTGGGGCGGGTGGCCGCACAAAAGCAAACGGTCTTTTGTGGTGTCACACTACGACACCAACGTGACGCCGGACTGCGGCGTGGAGTTCCTGACCGAAGAACCGCTGCAAAGGTCTATGAACTGAAACAGGAAACCGACATGCTGGTGGTGGGTGGCGGCAAGCTGCTTACTTCATTGATTAAAGCCGGACTGCTGGACAGCCTGACAATCTACACCGTCCCGGTCATGGCGGGCAAAGGCATCGGTTTTGTCGGGGAAACATCCGGCTCGCTGTGGAAGCTCTCGGAAAGCAGGGTGCTGGATAACGGGGTGGTCTGTTCGACCTACCTGTTTGGCGGGAACATATAAAAATGCGCCCGGTTTCTCCGGGCGCAACCACTAAAATTTCAATTATTATAAGCTGTAAAACCTATCACAATGAAATTTCAGCGGCAAAGATAGGCTATTTCTTCGGTTTCGCTTTCTTTTCGGGGAATGAAAAACCGACATTGAACTGCTCGTCCAGTACCAGCGAAGCATCGAAAGCCTTGCCGTTCTTGCCCTTGAAGCCCTTGATTAGCCCGGTCTTGTGTTTCGTCACCAGCTCGACAATCTGCTTGTCGGAAAGCTGTTTGTCGCACTTGTTGCGGAATATGGTAAGCGTGCAGTCCACGTTGGAACACTTCGCCACTTTCGGGTAGAACAGGATGCGCCCGCTGCCGCATTTCGGGCAGGGGCAGGTTTCACCAGTAGCGACAGATAGCTGCACCGATAGCAGTTCTGCGGTGATTTGTGTTGCGTACACCTCGATGCCCTTCCGGAACGTGTCGGCATCCATGCTGCCCGCTTCTATCTTGGCAAGGGCGGTTTCCCACATGCCCGTCATTTCGACATCGGCAATCTTCTTGTCCCTGACAATCCTGTAAACGGCAAGCCCCTTGTCGGTGGGTACAAGGTTCTTCTTCTCACGCACGATGTACTGGCGGGCGAACAGCGTTTCGATAATCGCCGCACGGGTGGCGGGCGTGCTATCCCGACATCTTTCAGGCTGGCTTTCAGTTCGGCATCTTCCAGTTCCCTGCCTGCGTTCTCCATTGCCGCCAACAGGCTGCTTTCCGTGTGCAGCGGTTTCGGCTTGGTCTGCTTTTCGAGCAGATCCACGCCGGAGAGTGGCAAACATTCTCCCTCTTGGAGTGGCGGCAGGCTGGCGGCTTCTTCATCCCCGCCCGTTTCCTGCTCGCCGAACACGGCACGCCACCCGGCTTCTTTCATCACAGACCCTTTCACCGTGAAGTCGGTATCTCCCCCTGACAGCAAGGCGGTGGTAACGTCTTTCACGCACTTGCCCGAAAAGGCTTCCAGCATACGCCCGGCTACCAGCTCGTAAACCGCCCGCTCGTCTTTGGAAAGTTCGCCGGGCAGGTTCTCGGTAATGATTAAGGCGTGGTGGTCGGTCACTTTGCCGTCATTCACGCTGCGGCGGTTCAGGGGTGTGCCGTCCAGCCCGGCGGCATACCCGGCAAAGCGGGAGTATTGCCCCAGCAGGGCGACACGTTCCGGCATTTCATCGAAAACGTCCTCCGGAATATAGCGGCTTCCGGTTCTTGGGTAGGACATCACTTTCTTTTCATACAGGCTTTGCGCTATGGAAAGCGTCTTGTCAGCCGAGAAGTTCAGCTTCGTGTTCGCTTCCTTTTGCAGCGTGGTAAGGTCGTACAAAAGCGGCGGTTCTTGGCAGGCTTCTTTCCTCTCAACGGATTTAACCACAAGTTGCCCGACATCCTTTACCCGTTGCAGGGCGGCTATGGCTTCGGGCTGCTGTTCCCACTTGGCGGTCGATTGGGCGGTAAAATTTATTCCCCCGCTGGCAGTCGCCGCTTTGAGTTGCCAAAACTTGGCGGGTACGAAATTCTTGTTCTCCAAATAGCGGCCGCATATCATCACGAGCGTGGGTGTCTGCACCCTGCCCAGCGAGAACACCCCCTGCCCGGCGGCAACGCTCAACGCTTGGGTGGCGTTTATCCCTATCAGCCAGTCCGCTTCGCTGCGGGACTTGGCAGAGAGGTAGAGGTTATCGTAACGCTCTCCCGGCTGCAAGTTATCCAGCCCCTCACGGATTGCCTTGTCGGTAAGGCTGCTTATCCACAGGCGCACAAATGGTTTCCGGCAGTTCAGGTAATGGAAGATATAGCGGAAGATTAACTCACCCTCACGCCCGGCATCGGTGGCGACAATAATCCGGTCGCACTGGTCGAACACTTCCTTTATCACTTTCAACTGTTTCAGAACGCCGGGGTCTGCCTTGTACCTTTCTCCGCTTTCACCTGACGGGGGATTAATTGAAAATCGGGCGGCAGTATGGGCAGGCTCTCCCTGCGGAAGTTCGCCACGCCGTAGGCTTCCGGCATGGCAAGCTGGATTAAGTGGCCGAACGCCCATGTCACCATATACCCGTTACCGGAAAGATAACCGTCATTACGCCCGGTCGCCCCGATGATGCGGGCGATGTCCTTTGCCACGCTGGGCTTCTCTGCTATCAATGCAATCATAATTCTTTACTTTTTAATGGTGGATATTACATTTTCATTCCTCTGGACTTCTTGGGCTTGTCAGCTTTCAGGCTATTGTCCTGCGCTTTCTCCTGCTTCTCTTTCTGCTTGGCGGTGGGCTTGTCCTGACCCTGTTTCAACGGCTCTTTGCCCTGCTTGGTGGCTTCGTTGGTCTTGCCCCCCGAATTGACCGCTACCTGCGTCCGGCTCTCGGCGGTGGGGGTAACGTCTTTCGGCTGCACCTTGTCGGGGGATTTGCCCTGTGCGCCGGGCTGTACATGACCGTTGAACTCAACGCCCTTGCCGTCCTTTAGCCCGGCTACCTGCTGTTCTGCGGGCTGCTGCCCCTGCTGCAAGAACTGGACGGCGGCACGGGGCAGGAACTCCAAGCCACGCTCCACCGCACTGACCTGCAAATAGGCACTGCGCTGCGTGCCGTCCCTGAATTGCAGGTTTTCCATTTTCACCGCTTGCCCGGCTTCAAAGGCGGCTTCTGTTCCGGGCTGACTTGCACGTTACAGATTGTATCGGGGCATTTCCACTTGTCAGCCCGCATATACTCCAGTTCGTGCGTGTACCTGTCCCGGCTGACGAACACGGGGATTTGCTCGCCGCTTTTCGGGTCTTTGATTTCAGCGATGCCGCCCAAGTTGCCAGTGCCTTGCAAGTTGCCCTGTTCCTGCTTGGTGAACTCGTGTTCATGGAACGGGCGTTGCAGCAGTTTCTCGTCCTGCTGCACGCCGTGCAGCTTGGGTACTACCGTGCCGTCCTTTGCCTGATAGAAAGAGAGCTTGACATCGGTAGGTTTGAGGTAGAAGCCGCCCACCGTTCCCGAAACGGTGTAGGTGTTGCGGGACTTGTAGCCACGCATCACCCGGTCGAAGTCCTTCGTGTTTTTCAGGGTGTCGGCGGTGATGCCGACTTTTTTCAGGTTCTCCCAGTCGATTTTTGACGGGTCGAAGCGGTAGCCCTGCTTGAACTCGTGGAAGTCGGGCTTCGGAACTCGAAGCATTTCAACCCGCTTGCCGCCCTCCGATGTCGGGTTGCGGTGGTTGTCCTCGATTGCCTTTGCGTCTTGCTCCGCTTCGGAAGCCTTGACGCTGAACAGCTCCAGCCCGGAAGTGTCCTGATACTTGCGGAAGAAATTGGAAATGAAGTTGCTGAACACATCGCTGTTCTTGTCCACCTGCATGAACTCGCCGCCCTGTGTCGGCGGCACGGTCTGCAAATTGCCCTCCTTGTCGATACCTTTAACGGCACTCACCTTGCCCTGCTGTTTATCCAAGACCAGCAGCACGTCTTTTTCCTGCCCCTCTGCGGGCGGGGTCATTCTGTTTGCCATAAATAATTGAAATTTTAGCGGTTACGGGAATAGTCCCGCCCAAAGGTAGCGACTAAATATGCTATATTTGGACGGGCGGCAAGGGCTGTCCGAATTTGTCCTGCGGTGTCCCGATTTGTCCGGGTGGGATGAAATTCCGCAACCATTGGTTGCAGAATTGAAAAGGGCATAAAAAAAAGAAGAGTGAATGATTTCACTCTCTTTCGATGAACCCTTTGTGAACCCTTTGGTCGTTTTTTGAAATAGCTAAAACTCAAGTAATTTGCATATTTTGCAAAAGAAAATCATTCGAGTATGAACCATATGTGAACCTTTAATGGATTAGCGGGGAACACTGTTTAAGCGTCATCGCGCTTCGTTAGTAATCTGTTATTGCACTCGTTTCAAATCCCCGATAGATTGGAGTGACATTTCTATGTAGGGAATAGTTTTTAGAATATGGATGTTATCTATTGCTTCTTTACCACCCAATGCCAATGCCGATACAAGACATGGAGATTATAGAAATAAAAATAATTCATTCTTTCTTATTATCAGTCATTTGAATATTTTCTTGTTTTTCTCTATTTTTGCCATTTTCTGTTATTCAGTACACTTTGAAATATCATTTTCTTTTGTACCTTTGCATCCGCAAAAACAAAAGAAAATCAACTATTTAGTGTAATTACCCGGTTACGTACCTAAATCGGGATAAAACCTCTAAACAATGGCAAAGTTAGAAAATAAAACGAAAGAGAACCCCAAGTTGGAGCAAAATAAG
>ENA-OQIC01000596-OQIC01000596.1-human-gut-metagenome-genome-assembly--contig:-NODE-596-length-15504-cov-1.902517_pt1 | contig 15504 bp, 20 predicted proteins | sample MGYA00242572_ERZ504736 | MGnify/ENA primary metagenome ERZ504736 (study PRJEB26092, sample SAMD00036201) | human gut metagenome | host: Homo sapiens | study: EMG produced TPA metagenomics assembly of... | reverse complement strand
TGTTATCTCTCAGATAATCAAATCCCAATTCATTGTTGGTCACATAAGTAATGTCACAGTTATATGCCTCTCTTCGCTCATCATTATCCATCGAGTTAAGTACAACCCCGACTTTCAGTCCTAAAAATTCATGCACCTGCCCCATCCACTCTGCATCACGCTTTGCCAGATAGTCATTGACTGTTACAATATGAACTCCCTTTCCAGTCAAAGCATTCAAATATGCAGGAAGTGTAGAAACCAATGTTTTACCTTCTCCGGTACGCATCTCCGCGATTCTTCCCTGGTGAAGAATGATTCCACCAATCAGCTGTACTCTGTAATGCTTAATATGTAAGGTACGGGAAGCTGCTTCTCTTACGACTGCAAATGCTTCCGGTAAAATATCATCTAATGTCTCGCCCTCTTCCAGACGTTTCTTAAACTCCGCTGTTTTCCCTTTCAGTTCTGTATCGGATAATTGCTGCATTTCTTCATCCATCGCCTCAATTCTGTCAACGATCGGATAAATACGCTTCAATTCATTCTCACTGTGCGTCCCAAATATCTTCTCTAATAAACCCATGACCTACTCCTTAATTTATCCAAATTTACTCTGTTTCTTATTTTAACACTATCCTTTCGCTTCTTCAACAAGTTTATCAACTGTTCATAAACTCTTCCCATTCTTCTTTACACCTTTGTTAAATTTTTTCCACAAAGCATTCTGTTCTCCCGCAAAATATCCCCATTCTTTTTTGAGTTTTCATCATTTTTCTGCCATCTCTGCAAGAATGCCCCACGGCATACACCGCAGGGCGTCCAAATCAAAAAAATATACAGTTTCTGCTATCTTGCCGTGTTCGTTTGTCCGGTATTGTCCGTCGCACCGTTCATTGTATCCGCATTTCCGCCATCCTTGTTATCGTCTATACGTTTTCCGTACGTCCGTCATTCTGGTCTGTTCCGTCAAGGACATCTTCTACTCCGTCTTTGACATCTCTTGCTCCATCTTCCACGGCATCCCCTACATCTTCAAGCACTCCGTCACGCGGCGCCTCTCCATCTGTATTTGTTTCTTCCCGCTTTCTTTCACTGTCATTTTTCTTCTCTTCATTTGTTCCCGTTGCAGTATTATCATCTGCCACATTATCTTTGTTTCCCCTTGCACACGCTGTCATGCACAAAAGAACACTCACACACAAAATACTGAGTATCATTTTCTTTGCTCTCTTCATCTGGCTATCTTCCTTTCCTGAAATGTAGTAAGAATTGCTTCTCGCCAATATTGTCTGCATTCCCTGCCATTCTATACATTCGGAAAGTAATGGTAATTTTTTCTATTGATTTTCAGAAGAAGATTCAATCACATCACTCATGTCATAAAGTCCGGCTTGTTTCCCTGCAAGGTATTTTGCCGCTTCCACAGCACCTTTTCCAAAGACTGCTTTCGAGTATGCCGTATGCTTAAATTCAATCACTTCATCTGCTCCGGCGAAAATCACTTCGTGTTCTCCTACAATCGTTCCGCCGCGCACTGCCGAGATTCCGATTTCTTTCTTTTCTCTTTTTTTGCGTTCTTTGCTTCTGTCGTAAACGTATTCATACGCATTTCCAAGCGCTTCATTTACGCTGTCCGCCAGTGCAAGCGCTGTCCCGCTTGGGGCATCTACTTTCAGATTATGGTGCTTTTCCACCAGTCAATATCAAATCCTGCCGGAGCAAGAATTTTGGCAGCATCCTGAAGAAGCTTTAACAGCATATTGATTCCCAGCGACATATTTGCCGATTTCAGCACTGCTGTCTTTTCAGAAACACACTGTACCTGTGCAAGCTGCTCTTCAGACAATCCAGTAGTACAAAGTACCACCGGAAGCTTTTTCTCTCCACAGTAAGAAAGCAGTCCGTCCACTGCAAGTGCATTGGAGAAATCAATCACGACATCTGCCTCCACATCACAGTCCGCAATATCCGTAAAAACCGGATATTCATTTTTCACACCTGTATATTTATCAATTCCTGCAACAATCTCAATCCCATCATCTTCCTTTACAAGATTGGAAATTACCTGCCCCATTTTCCCATTACATCCGTGCATAATTGCTTTTACCATCATCTTCTCCTCCATTTTCTTATGTTTACAGCCCTCACAGCGAATGTGCGAGGTTTTGCGATACAATTGACAAAAGGGGCTGCCACAGAATGACTGTCCGGACAGAATGCAGTTCTTTTCTTCCTACAATACTACATTCTTCCGACAGCTTCCATCCTATGGCAGCTCCTCTATGCTTTCTCTATGCGAGCTGAATTCCAAACGCTCTCATTGCCTGTGCCAATTTCTGTGCATTTGCTTCTTCCATCTCTGTCAGCGGCATCCGCAGTCCACCGGCTTCCATTCCCATCAAAGAAACTGCCTTCTTAACAGGGATCGGGTTAACTTCACTGAACAGTGCATTGATCAGCGGAATCGCTTTTAATTGAAGTTCTCTGCTTCCTGCAATATCTCCTGCAAAGAATTTTGCACAGATCTCATGCGTCTCTCTTGGAGCCACATTGGATAATACAGAGATAACTCCCTTTCCTCCCAGAGCCAAAATCGGAACGATCTGATCATCATTTCCAGAATACAGATCGATATCTCCCTGTGTCAGCTGCATGATCTTTGCCACCTGTGAAATATTACCGGAGGCTTCTTTCACGCCCACAATGTTATCGACTTCTTTTACCAACGCCGCAACTGTCGCCGGTTCAATATTACACCCGGTACGGCTTGCCACACTGTACATGATGATCGGCGCATCTGCTTCTCTTGCGATTGCCTTATAATGTTCGATCAACCCTTTCTGCGTCGCTTTATTGTAATACGGAGTTACAACAAGGAGTCCGTCTGCTCCTGCTTTTGCAGCCTCTCTGGACAGCTCTACCGCTGTTGCAGTACAGTTTGATCCCGTCCCTGCAATCACCGGAATCCTTCCTGCAGTAAAATCAATCGTGCGTTTAATACACTCCAGATGTTCTTCCTCCGTCATTGTCGCAGATTCCCCTGTTGTTCCGCAGATTACGATACTGTCTGTTCCATTCTCACAATGATAATCCACCAGCTTCTTTAACTGATCATAATTAATACTTCCATCTTCATGAAACGGCGTTATGATCGCTACTCCTGCTCCTGTAAAAATTGCCATATTTATCCTCCTAAACATCAGTTTTACTTTGATTTTTTTCATTTCATCAGCGATTTCTTGTCTGAAATTTTATCATCATTTTTTTCTAATGTCAATGGAGCCACAGCTATTCCTACTACTCTTCTTCACTTATTTCAGCACCGATACATTCCAGCTTGCTGACTGACACTTCGTATGCCACACGTTTTTCTGTCTCTGTCTCAGACAATTTTTCACATATTCTCTGCTTTGGATCCTTCCTAAAATCTGCACATGTTCTCCCACTGCAAATCCGGAAGCATATCTTGCATTTCTTCCCCAACAGATACATGGTATGTAGTCAGATTTCCCATATGGTCTGTTCACTGCAAGCAGAAGATCTGCAATTTCTCTCCCAAGAGGGGTTTTGCGGTAAACAGGTGCTTTACAGATGTATCCATCTAAAAGAATATTATTTGTCTTCGCCCCATCAAGTTCCTCATCCACAAATGCTACCTCCCGAACAAACACGGAAAGTACAAGATGATTCTTATGTTCCTCGTGTCTGTTATACGACCGGAACTGTCCACTTGCCATGATAAATTCCCCTGTATAATCTTTGGTCACATCTATCAGACGCTCGGAAATCATAAGTGGAATCCGATCTTCAGAATTGCTAAGTCTCTTAACGAGGACATCTACCATATAGAATCCTTCTCCAAATACTTCATGACTAAATGTGAATCTGGATGCCACCTCTCCCATAATTGTTACCTGGTTGTTTTCAATAATCTTATCGGACATAATTTATCTCTCTCCTCTTTGCTGTATTTTTTGTCTTTATTATTTTATTCTATGATAACGGATTTATAACCATCCGATTGGACATTCCCCGGACTTTTCATCGACAGAAATCGACCGCAAGATATGCTTCCCTCAATTTTTCTGTGTTCTTTCCATATTATGTGTTTTTTTAAAAAGGACTTGTAATCTATTGCCAATGTGGTAAACTGTATGAGTTATTAGTGCTTATTCATGGATTTATAATAGAAAGAAGGTTATTTATGAAAACAAAAAGAGAAGATATCCGAAACATCGCAATCATCGCCCATGTTGACCACGGAAAAACAACACTGGTCGACCAGCTTTTAAAACAAAGTGGTGTATTTCGTGCCAACCAGGAAGTGGCAGAACGCGTCATGGATCTAACGACATTGAAAGAGAACGTGGAATCACGATTCTCTCAAAAATACTGCCGTATACTATAAGGATACAAAGATCAACATTATCGACACACCAGGACACGCTGATTTCGGCGGTGAAGTAGAACGTGTACTGAAAATGGTAAATGGGGTTGTTCTTGTTGTAGATGCTTTCGAAGGTGCAATGCCACAGACAAAATTCGTTCTGAAAAAAGCGCTCGAGCTTGACCTTCCGGTCATTGTCTGCATCAATAAGATTGACCGCCCGGAAGCACGCCCAGACGAAGTAATCGATGAAATCTTAGAACTTTTCATGGATCTTGACGCATCTGACGAGCAGCTTGACTGTCCATTTGTCTATGCATCTGCCAAGCTGGTCATGCAATCCTTGATCTGACAGACAATCCTGAAAACATGATCCCGCTCTTTGAGACGATCATCGATTACATTCCTGCACCGGAAGGCGACCCGGATGCAGATACACAGGTACTGATCAGCACGATCGACTACAATGAATATGTTGGACGAATCGGTGTCGGAAAAGTCGACAATGGTACGATTGCCGTCAATCAGGAAGTCATGCTTGTCAATGCCCATGAGCCGGACAAACAGAAACGTGTAAAGATCAGTAAATTGTATGAATTTGACGGACTGAATAAAGTAGAAGTAAAAGAAGCAACGATTGGTTCTATCGTGGCAATTTCCGGAATCGCAGACATCCATATCGGAGACACTTTATGTTCCCCGGAAAATCCGGTTGCAATTCCTTTCCAGAAAATTTCCGAACCGACAATCGCTATGCAGTTTATTGTAAATGACAGCCCGTTTGCAGGACAGGAGGGAAAATATGTTACCTCCCGACATTTGCGAGACCGTCTGTTCCGTGAGCTGAATACCGATGTCAGTCTGCGCGTAGAGGAATCAGAAAATACAGACAGCTTCAAAGTATCTGGCCGCGGTGAACTCCACCTTTCCGTTCTGATTGAAAATATGCGCCGGGAAGGATATGAATTTGCAGTCAGCAAGGCAGAAGTCCTTTACAAAGAAGATGAAAACGGTAAGCTGTTAGAGCCGATTGAAACGGCCTACATCGATGTCCCAGATGAATTTACCGGAACTGTCATCGACAAATTAAGCCAACGAAAAGGAGAACTTCAGAATATGGGTGTGTCTAACGGTGGCTATACTCGGCTCGAATTTTCAATCCCTGCGAGAGGACTGATCGGCTACCGCGGAGAGTTTATGACAGATACAAAAGGAAACGGAATCTTAAATACTGCCTTTGACGGTTATGCACCGTACAAAGGAGATATTCAGTACCGCAAGCAAGGTTCTCTCATTGCTTTTGAGACTGGTGAATCTGTCACTTACGGATTGTATAGCGCACAAGAACGCGGAACGTTATTCATCGGCGCCGGCGAGAAGTCTACGCCGGAATGGTCATCGGACAGAATGGAAAGGCAGAGGATATCGAGCTGAATGTCTGCAAGACAAAGCATCTTACCAATACCCGTTCTTCAGGAGCAGACGATGCCTTGAAACTGACAACTCCTAGAACACTGAGTCTTGAGGAGGCACTGGACTTCATCGACACAGACGAACTTTTGGAAGTAACTCCAGAGACATTGCGCATCCGCAAAAAAATATTAGATTCAAAGATGAGAAAACGAGGAAATAAATAATGGACTTCTTACACGTTCTGGCAGAACTGCGTACTCCTTTCGGGGAACATTTTTTTCAGTTTGTCACTTATTTGGGGCAGGAAGTCATCATCATAGCGGTTATCTGCACACTCTACTGGTGTGTGGATAAGCGCTTTGCTTATCAGCTGGGATTTACTTACTTTCTTGCCGGTCTGTGTGTACAGGCATTAAAGATCACATTCCGGATCCCACGGCCCTGGATATTAGATCCAAGCTTTTCTCCAGTGGAAAGCGCCGTACCTGCTGCGACCGGCTACTCCTTTCCAAGCGGACATACCCAGGGTGGTACTTGCCTGTTCGCTCCATTCATGTTCAAAAGCAAACGCTGGCTTTCTAAGCTCCTGTTTGCCTTTATGTTTTTACTGATTGGATTTTCCCGCATGTATCTCGGGGTACACACACCGAAAGATGTAGTTGTATCTATGGCAGTTTCACTTTGTACTTCCTTTGCCGTGTATAAAGCAAGCGATTTCCTTCTGGATTCCACGCGATACAGAAGGCTGATTCTTCTGTCACTCCTGCTCCTTTCTTCTGCTGTCAGTATCTATGCCTTATTCCTACTTTCCCGTGGGGATATCTCACTTTACTACGCATCTGACTGTTGCAAAGCATCTGCTGCAGGGATTGGATTCGGTGTCGGCTGGTATCTTGAAATCGCTATGTGAATTTTTCCGTCAAAGGATTCGATCCCGTTTCAGATTGGAAAACTCATTATCGGTCTTCTCGTCGCCGTTTCCTTCAAAATCGGGATAGAATTTCTGTTCGGCGACTCCCTTCCGGCAGATATGTTCGCTTACTTTCTTTTAGTTCTATGGGTAATCTTCCTCTATCCATGGATTCTAAAAAAATTTCATCGATCATCTTCCACTCAAAACTAATTTACTTCAGGTGTCCAAATGGACACCTGATTTCTTTTCTGCGAACACTATCCATAAACCTTTCTTTTGTCAGTCTTTTATTATTTTTTTTATATTTTTATCAAATATTTTATTGCTCTTCGCGGAATTTGATGTATAATACAAACATACTACAAATAACTCATTTTTATTTCTATTATTTGTAGAATATACCGAAAAGGGGTTGGCAGCATGAACTTTATCATTAGCGGAAAAAACATCGATGTAACACCAGGTTTAAAGAGTTGCATTGAACAAAAGTTAGGGAAACTAGAAAGGTATTTTACTCCTGAAACAGAAATTATCGTAACACTAAGTGTAGAAAAAGAACGTCAGAAGATTGAGGTCACAATTCCTGTCAAGGGACATATCATTCGTTCTGAACAAAGCAGTAATGATATGTATGTATCAATTGATCTCGTAGAAGAGGTGATTGAGCGACAGCTTCGCAAATATAAGAATAAATTAGTTGCCAGAAATCAAGAAGGCAGCAACTTCAAGCAAGAATTTTTGAATCAGAAGATACTTCTTCAGAGGATGATGAGATTAAGATCATCCGTACAAAACGATTTGGAATCAAGCCAATGTTCCCTGAGGATGCGTGTATCCAGATGGATTTACTTGGACATGATTTCTACGTATCTTCAACGCAGAGACAGAAGAAGTCAATGTTGTATACAAGAGAAAGAATGGTACTTTCGGTTTGATCGAACCGGAATTTCAGTAGACATTTCCTTCCCTCCCGGCAATGGATATCCCTTTCCATTACCGGGAGGGATTTTTATTCTGTATCAAACACTTTCATCTCACCATCAACTGTTCCAAAATAGCAGCTTTCCTTCTGTGTCATCTTTGCTTGTCCGTTTGTCCCCTCTGTGATCTCTGCTATCACCTCCTGATTCATCTCTTCAGGAATGAGCGCAATCAACATCACATTCTCTGCATAGACAGAATCCAGAACCGTAATCCCCCTCTGTCCAAGGATATACTGTATTTTGCCAAGTCCGGTATAATCTGTCTGTATTTCCAGTTTAATCCCCCAGTTTTTGGTAATAATCTTACTGGCTTCCAATCCTGCTTTGACTGCTCCGGAATAAGCCCTCACAAGCCCTCCGGTTCCAAGTAACGTACCTCCAAAATATCTTGTCACTACGACTGCTGTATTGTGTATCTCCTCCCCCAGCAACACATCGAGCATCGGTTTTCCTGCTGTCCCCTGCGGTTCTCCGTCATCACTGCATCTTTGTGTCTCAAATCGCTCCCCGATCACATAAGCATAGCAGTTATGAGTGGCATTCCAATATTTTTTCTTCATAGACTCGATAAATTCCAGCGCCTCTTCCTCGCAGGTGACCGGAAGTACTGTCGCAATGAAGCGGGACTTCTTCTCAATGATTTCTGCTTCTCCCCCCTCATAGACTGTATGAAATTTACTTAACATATACTATCACCCTTTTTCTAATTACATTTTATCTGAAACTGTTTATACTATATCAACAGAACTCTGTTTTCACAAGTTTTTCTTAAGTTTTTGCCTTGAAATATGAAGATTTTATTTTATGCTTTATTTCAATACATAAATTTGATATAATTACCTGATAAAGGAGGAAACCATTCATGAATTATGGAAAACGAAAATTCTGTCAAAAAACAGAAAGAAAATATCTTCAAAATCAAAGATGAAGAAAAAACGAGCAGGTGTCCGGATTTTCAAGGATTTTTAATTGTTTTTCTCTTGCTCATTATCATCGGTATGATTGGCGGCGGTCTGTTCTTGAAGAAAATTCTTGACAAAGCTCCGAAGATCTCTCCTGCTTCTGTCAAACCGAGTGGATACTTCACAACTGTTTATAACGCAGACGGTTCACAGGAATTAGAAAAGTTTGTTACTTCCGGTTCCAACCGTATTTATAAAACAATCAACGAAATACCGGAAGACCTTCAGGACGCTTTTGTAGCGATCGAAGATGAACGTTTTTACAAGCATAACGGAATCGACCTGCAAGGAATTCTTCGTGCCGGTCTTGTCGGCATCACAAGCGGTGACTTTTCTGAAGGTGCCAGCACGATTACCCAGCAATTGATAAAAAATAATGTCTTTCCGAATTTCTCACAGGAAAAGACATTCTTAGACAGTGTCGAACGTAAAATTCAGGAACAGTTCCTTGCTCTGGAGTTGGAAAAGCAGATGAGCAAAGAAGAGATTCTGGAAAATTATATGAATACGATCAACCTAGGACAGAACACACTCGGAGTTCAATCCGCTGCCAAACGCTACTTCAACAAAGACGTATCGCAGCTGACACTCTCAGAATGTACCGTGATCGCCGGCATTACTCAGAATCCTGGAAGATATGACCCTACAGTCAACCCGGAAGAAAATGCCAAGCGGCGCAAACTTGTTCTCGGCAACATGTTAGAACAGAAATATATTTCCCAGGAAGAGTACGATACTGCCATGGCTGATCCCGTTTATGACCGGATTCAGGTTACAAATGCCGATACATCCACAGACACTCCATACACTTATTTTATCGATGAGCTTTCTAAACAAGTCATTTCCGACTTACAGACAAAGCTGGGATATACGGAGACACAAGCCTATAATGCTCTTTACAGCGGTGGTCTTTCCATCTACGCAACTCAGGATGCAAGAATTCAGCAAATCTGTGATGAAGAGTTTTTAAACCCGAATAACTATCCGTACAATACAGAATTTGGCCTGATCGACTATCAGCTCACGATCACACGCTCTGATGGAACTGTCGAAAACTTCAGCAAAGAGATGCTCGAGCAGTATCTGCGTCAGACAAGAAATGACTCTTATCCGCTCGTCTTCTCTACCCCTGAACTTGCTCAGGCGGCGATTGATGAATACAAATCAACAATCTCCCGCGAAGGAGACACTCAGGTGGAAAAAAGACGATCGTTCCACAACCACAAGCTTCTTTTGTGATTATGGATCAATACACCGGGGAGGTAAAAGCAATCGTCGGAGGACGCGGCGAGAAGACGGAAGCCTTTCTCTCAACCGTGCGACGGAATCTGCAAGACAGCCTGGTTCCTGTTTTAAGATTGTATCAACTTATGCCCCTGCACTTGATATTGGTGCAATGGGACTTCACACCTCGATCAAAGACGAACCATACCGCTATAAAAACGGAAAAGAAGTCAATAACTGGGATTTTCCTACAAAGGTGGGTGACTGTAAGGAAAGCGATCGAACAGTCTATGAATGTCGTTGCAGTCAAAGCACTCACTGAGATTGGAGAGCAGACTGGATTTGATTACCTGAAGAGCTTTGGATTCTCCACTGTTGTAGATCAGGAAGTAATCAACGGACAGACTTCAGCGATATCCAGCAGGCAACTGCGCTCGGAGGTATCACGCACGGTGTCTATAACCTCGAGATGACTGCCGCCTATGCGTCCCTTGCAAATAACGGAACTTACACAAAACCGAAGTTCTATACGAAGATTCTCGATCATTCTGGAAATGTACTGATTGATAACACTTCCGAGACGCATCAAGTCGTAAAGGCTTCTACTGCCGGACTGCTGACAAATGCAATGATAGATGTTGTGACAAAAGGAACCGGTACCGGTGCTGCACTCAGCAATATGCCAGTATCCGGTAAGACTGGTACAACTTCCGATAATGTAGATATCTGGTTCTCCGGATATACTCCATACTACACTGCTTCTGTCTGGGGTGGATATGACTCCAACAAGCCTATGGATAATACTTCATGGCACCTGACACTGTGGAACAGCATTATGGAGCGAGTACACGAAGGTCTAGAATACAAAGATTTTGTGATGCCTGACACAGTTGAAAAGACTGCCGTCTGTGCAAGTTCTGGAAAGCTGCCGTTGTCCAGCTGTCCACAAGTGACAGAATATGTTGCAACAGATTCCGGTCAAAGATGTGATGGAAAGCACGAAGGCTACTATATGCCTTCTACTAACACTCACTCAGACAGTTCCGCTGAGGACGAGTCAGAAGACGAATCAACTGACAATGAACCAGTAACACCTGACCCAGAAAATCCAAATTCCGGAAATCCAAATGGAAACAACGGTTCTGGAAATGGAAATAATGGATCTGAGAGTGGAACTGGCAGCGAAAACGGAAATGGCGAAGACACGGTGGTGGAGAAACCTCCCCACCTGATCAGGGGGATGGCTCTATCACGCCAGAGGAATAGTATTCCCGGATTTCAAAATCAATTTTCTATACACGAACAAAAAAGAAGACAGAAATGATGTTACTAATACTCACATTCATTTCTGTCTTCTTTTGTTATCTTTTCGTATATAAGCTTTTACTTTATAAAATCAGTTTTGCAGCTCCGCAGATACCTGCTTCATTTCCAAGCTTTGCAAGAGCAAACTGCACCTTTGCATTTGCAAAGAACATTCTCTCACGAAAATATTTTTCAATATACTGGAGAAGTACTTCGCCTGCCTTCGATACCCCTCCACCGATCACGATCACCGATGGATCAACTGCTGTTGCCAGATTGGCAAGTGCATATCCAAGATAGCGTCCAAACTCTTCGGCAATCTCCATTGCAACTGCATCGTTTGCCTTAACTGCATCAAAGACAGCTTTTGCCGTAATTTCTTCTTCGCGCAATATTGTCTCATCATCATTTTTCGCAAGCCTTTTCTTGGCAAGTCTTACTACACCTGTAGCAGATGCATACTGCTCCAGACATCCACGACCTCCACAGCCACACACTTCTGTCTCCTCATAATTTACACAGAGATGACCAATCTCTCCGCCTGCTCCATGAAATCCCCCTAAAATACGTCCGTCGACAATGATTCCTCCTCCGACTCCCGTTCCAAGTGTAACCATGATCAATCCTTATTTCCCTGCCTCCGCCTTTCCACATTTCTCCAAGCGCAGCTACATTTGCATCATTTCCAACCTTCACCTTGATTCCAGTCAGCTCTTCCAGCTCCGCCTTCACATTTTTATACTTCCATCCAAGATTTGCGCTTCCATTTACAATTCCATCTGCCACCGGAGCCGGTACCCCGACACCAATTCCAAGAATCTGCTCTTTCTTCATCTGATGTTCTTCCATTTTGGAAGCAATTGATTTTGCTACATCCGGAAGAATTGCTGCACCTTCATTCTCTGTATAGGTCTTAATCTCCCACTTATCCACGATTGTCCCGTTGAATTCAAATAGTCCTAACTTTACTGTTGTTCCTCCAATGTCCACTCCAAAGCAATAATTCATTTCTCTCGTCTCCTATTTTCTCTTTGTCAAATTCTCCTGCACACGCCTGTACAGTTCCTGTGCTGCATTATATCCCATCTGTTTTTGTCTATGATTTACAGATGCAGATTCTACTATGATCGCAAGATTTCTTCCTGGACGAATCGGGATGGAATGACATACAACACGGTTGCCAAGGAATTCTGTATACTCTTCTTCCAATCCTAACCGGTCATACTGTTTGTCCTTATTCCAGTCTTCCAGTGTGATCACAAGATCTATCGTCTGTGTCTCTTTTACACTCTGAACACCAAACAACGTCTTAACATCTACGATACCAATTCCTCGCAGTTCAATAAAATGTCTCGTGATATCCGGAGCAGTTCCAACCAATGTATCGTCACTGACTTTTCGAATCTCAACCACATCATCTGTCACAAGGCGGTGTCCTCTCTTAATCAGTTCCAGAGCAGCCTCGCTCTTTCCAATTCCGCTCTCGCCCATGATCAGCACACCGACACCGTAGACATCCACAAGTACACCGTGGATGGAAATACACGGGGCCAGTTCCACATTCAGCCACCGGATGATCTCCGCCATGAAAGAAGATGTCGTCTTGTCTGTCAGAAAAATCGGCACATCTTTTTCGACCGCAATTTCCAAAAATCTCTGATCTGGCATAAGATCTCTGCAGAAAATGATACAAGGCACTGGATAGGATAATAGTGACTGGTATACTTCTTCCTTTCTATCATCGCTGAGCTTTTGAAGATAGGTATACTCTACATATCCTACCACTTGTACTCTATCGGATTCAAAATGTTCAAAAAAGCCTGTGAGCTGTAGCGCCGGGCGGTTAATATCCGGCACATTGACTTCTTTTCCTAAAAGACCAATTTGCGGAGTCAGATTTTTTAAATTCATTTTCTCTGCAACTTTCTGTAACTCTACGCTTCCCATAATGCTCTCCTTCTTCATTCTTATTCTCTCCTTAGTATATCATCAATGGAAAAAGTTGTATACTTCATTTGCAGATTTTTCATTCATAGATGGAATTTCTTTTAATTCCTCTATCGTTGCCGCTTTGATCGCATCCAGGCTCATAAAATGCTTCATCAGCGCTTTCCTTCTTGCCGGCCCGATTCCCGGAATATCGTCAAGAATGGAATGTACCTGTCCCTGACTTCTCAGTTTTCTGTGAAATTCGATTGCAAACCGGTGTGCTTCATCCTGAATCCTCGTGATCAGACGAAATCCTTCTGAATTTCTGTCAATCCCAATCTCTTCATTATTGTAATATAGCCCTCTTGTCCTATGATGATCATCTTTCACCATCCCACATACCGGTATCACAATTCCCAGTTGATCCAGCACTTCTAATGCAATATTGACCTGTCCTTTTCCCCCGTCCATCATGATCAAGTCTGGAATGTCTGGAATCCTCCGTGATCCTTCCCCTCTTCTCTCTCCCTCATTCCATGTTCGAACCTTCTCGTCAATACTTCCCGCATACTTGCATAGTCATCTGCACCCTGTACCCCTTTGATTTTAAATTTCCGGTAATCGTTTCGCTTCGGTTTCCCTTTCTCATACACGATCATAGAACCAACGGAATTAAATCCATTTGTGTTGGATATATCAAATGCCTCGATTCGTTTCACAGATGCAATTCCCAGCCATTTTTCAATCTCTTTTACCGCTCCGATCGTTCTTCCCTCTTCCCTCTTTAAGCGCTCCTTATCCGTACTCAAAACAAGCTGTGCATTCTTCTTCGCAAGTTCCACCAGCTTCTCCTTCTCCCCTTTTTTCGGCACACGAATGTGAACCCGATGCCCTCTTCTCTCAGACAGCCATTCCTCCAGCACCTCCTGGTCTTCGATTTCCTGCTGGATCATCAACTCTCGTGGCACATATGGCGTCCCCGCATAAAACTGTTTGATAAAACTTGTAAGAATCTCTGCCTTCGGCTCTCTGTCGGCAATCGTCATATAGAAATGATCTCTTCCGATCAGTCTTCCTCCCCGGATGAAAAACACTTGCACCACTGCATCCCGATCCTCCGTTGCCACCGCGAGAATATCTTTATCCTCCCCATCACTGTTCGTAATCTTTTGCTTCTGCGCAATCTGCTTTACACTGGCAAGCAGATCTCGATATTCCATTGCCTTCTCAAATTCCATCGCTTCTGATGCACATTCCATCTTTTCTTGAAGTTCTTTGAGGATAGGATCATATTTTCCGCTCAGAAATTCTACTGCTTTCTGCACCGATTCCCGATATGCTTCCTGACTAATATAATTTTGACACGGTGCATAGCATTGCTTAATGTGATAGTTCAGACATGGTCGCTCTTTCCCGATGTCTTTTGGCAAATTCCGGTTACAGCTCCTTATGTGGTACAGTTTTCTCAGCAGTTCAATCGTATCTTTCACTGCTCCTGCGCTTGTATATGGTCCGAAATACTTCGCCTTATCTTTTTTCATCTCTCTTGCAAACAGAATCCGCGGATATGCCTCCTCTATCGTCACTTTAATAAACGGATACGTCTTGTCATCCATCAGCATCGTATTATACTTCGGTCTGTGTTCCTTGATCAGATTGCATTCCAGTACAAGCGCCTCCAGCTCCGAATCTGTCACAATATATTCAAAGCGCGAAATATGTGTGACCATCTGCTCAATCTTCACTCCTTTATTCCTGCTTGCTTGAAAATACTGCCGTACACGATTCTTTAGGCTGATTGCTTTTCCCACATAAATAATATCATCTTTCTCATCATGCATCAGGTAGACTCCCGGTTTTGATGGAAGCTTTTTTAATTCCTCTTCTATATTAAACATTATTTTCTCCCTAATTTCATCTCTTTCCCTACAGTTGCATATATCGAATAAACGCATATGATTTTGATTCCACAAAATGTTTTTAACGCAAGAGGAGTGCCGAAAGGCACTCCTCTTTTCCACCACATCTGATCCATAGCTGTTTTCCCTGTGAACTTATGATTTCTATTTTCACTGACCATTATTAGCAATATCAGATACTCTTTATTTTTTATATTAGTGGTCCTGCCCGCTCTCCTGTGCAGCATCCTCTTGTGCGGCACTCTCTTGTAGAGTATTTCTTTCTGCTTCGTTTTCTTCCGTGACATCCTCTTGTGCCACATCTGCTGTGGAAACTTCCTTCATTGAGATTCTAGCCTCTTTTTCCTGAGTACCGTCCTCGATTCCCTGAACTTTGTGAAAAATCTCCATGAATTCTTTTCCGGTAATCGTCTCTTTTTCAATCAAGAATGCTGCAATTTCATCCAGCGCCCTGCGATTCTCAGATAAAAGTCTCTTTGCCTCAGCA
>ENA-OQIC01000595-OQIC01000595.1-human-gut-metagenome-genome-assembly--contig:-NODE-595-length-15506-cov-1.730867_pt1 | contig 15506 bp, 24 predicted proteins | sample MGYA00242572_ERZ504736 | MGnify/ENA primary metagenome ERZ504736 (study PRJEB26092, sample SAMD00036201) | human gut metagenome | host: Homo sapiens | study: EMG produced TPA metagenomics assembly of... | reverse complement strand
GTATATCGAAAGGATCCTGCGGTGTTGGATAAGAACGGAGACGGGGTTGTAGGGTATGCCGTTTTAGAGGGGGAGACCGGGCATCAGGATGCCATTATCCGTTCCGAGTGGTCAGTAAAGACAATGACATCTTCTGGAGTTCCTGCAAAAAGGATCACAGGAGGGGTTGCAAACTGGATGAAAGAGCAGGCGGCAGCAATCGTTGGACGGTGGCTGAAGGAAGAAGAGGGGGAGCTGGAACTGATTTTATGTAACAATGATGATATGGCACTTGGCGCGATCGAGACACTTCGCAGGAGGGCAGGACAGATATCAGTGTGGTAGGCATCGATGGCACGGAGGAAGGCTTATGGCAGTCAGAGACGGAAGATGCTTGGAACCGTGAAGGCAGACTCTGACATTTATGCGGAATATATTGCACGCATGGTATGCGGGCTAAAAAAAGAAGGAACGGTGCCAAAGGGAATCTTGGAAGGACATGACCGGGAAGTATGGATCCATGGGAAATTAAGATCTGTCCAGAATTGGGAGAATAGAGAGTGTAAATCTGCACAAATATGTCGAATAAAAATTATATAAAATGTTTAAAATGATGATAAAATCAAAGAAAATTCATAGAATACCATAGAAATCTGTATGGAATCCTATGAATTTTTTGCTTATAATATAGTCATCAAGAACAAGAGTCGTGTTTTTAAAGGAGGAAAAAACTATGAAAAAGAAAATCGTATGTGGAATGTTATGTGCAGCAATGTCACTTTCATTACTTGCAGGCTGCGGCGGAGGCAGTGAAGAAGGTGGAAAAGATGCAAAGAAAGACGGAGACGCAATCAAATTAGGTGTTCTCGTGTACAAATATGATGATACATACATTTCTACAGTACGTTCTGCAATCGAAAATATGCAAAAGAAGCAGATGTTGAGATTAAACTGGATATGCAGGATGGACAGGGAGACCAGTCAAAGCAGAATGACCAGTTAGACGTTCTGATTTCTAAAGGAGTAGATGCTATTCTGATCAATGCAGTTGATACAGGTTCTGCACAGGGACTTGCAGATAAGGCGAAAGCAGCAGACATTCCGGCAGTATTCTTTAACAGAGAGCCTGCAAAAGAAGTTGTAGAATCTTGTGAAGGTATCTTCGTTGGAACAACAGCTTCAGAAGCTGGTGTAATGCAGGGAGATATGCTTGCTGATATGTATGAGGCAGATAAAGAAGCAATCGACAAAAATGGAGATGGAAAAATTCAGTATATCGTATTCAAAGGAGAACCAGGTAACCCAGAAGCTGAGGCACGTACAGAATATGCTGTAAAACAGGCAGAGGAACGTGGACTTGTGATGGACAATATGGGAATCGAACCACTTGTTGCAAACTGGATGACAGACCAGGCTCAGACACAGATGGAAGCTCAGATGTCTGCAAACGGAGATAAGATTGAAGCTGTATTCTGTAACAACGATGACATGGCACTTGGAGCAATCGCTGGTATCAATGGAAAATCAGATGCTCCGGTATTCGGTGTGGATGCAACAGAAGCTGGTATGGAAGCAATCAAATCAGGAAAAATGGCTGGTACTGTAAAACAGGATGGAGATGCAATGGGTAAGGCACTTGTTGCAATCGGTGCAAATGTAGCTCAGGGTAAAGACTTTATTGAAGGAACAGATTACGAAATGGCAGAAGACGGATTCTCAGTTCGTATTCCATATGCACCTATTACAAAATAGTTTTAAGATTCATTTGTAACATGTAACAAATAACTGAGGTGGTGCAGGAGGCAATGATTCTTGTACCACCTCTCATAGAGTGTATCAAAGGAAAGAGATATGCTCTGGAGTGTATTTGAAAGTTCTTTTCCGCAATTTTCAAACGCACTTCGCAGTATGAGGAAGAGTGGTGAGCGAAAAAATGTCAGAATATATTCTGGAAATGACGAACATTGAAAAGCAGTTCCCAGGTGTCAAAGCACTCGATAAAGCAAATTTAATGCTGAAAAAAGGAAGCGTCCACGCTCTTAATGGGAGAGAATGGAGCAGGAAAAAGTACATTAATGAAATGTCTGTTCGGTGTCTATGTAGAGGATGCCGGGGAGATCAAAATTGATGGAAAACCAGTGCGTTTTACAAATCCGAAGCAAGCACTTGACAATGGGGTGGCAATGGTACATCAGGAGCTGAACCAGGTATTGCGGCGCAGCGTAATGGAGAACCTGTGGCTTGGAAGATTCATTAAAAAGGGCGGCTTTATTGACGATAAGAAATGCTACGAGGAGACAAAGAAAATTTTGAGGATCTTGATATTGATGTAGATCCAAACAAATACATCGGTGAGTTGTCTGTCTCACAGAGGCAGATGGTAGAGATTGCGAAAGCAGTATCTTACGATGCCAAGATCCTTGTACTTGATGAGCCTACATCTTCCCTGACTAAGGAAGAAGTTGGACATTTATTTAGGATCATCAACCGTCTGCGCGATCGTGGAGTTGGTATGGTATATATTTCCCATAAGATGGAAGAGATTCTGGAGATTTCGGATGACGTTACGATCATGCGTGATGGAAAATGGATCGCAACAAAGTCTGCAAAAGATATCACAATGGATGAAATCATCAAGTTGATGGTAGGTCGAGATCTGACGGAACGTTTCCCGGAGAAGACTAATAAGCCGGGAGAAGTGTTGATGAAAGTAGAAGGGCTGACTGGAAAATATATGCCAAGCTGTATCGATGCTTCTTTTGAACTGAGAAAAGGAGAAGTGCTTGGTGTCGCAGGGCTTGTAGGTTCCAGAAGAACAGAGTTGCTTGAGACGATTTTCGGAATTGCACACAGAGAAAGCGGAAAGATCGAACTGCATGGAAAGGAAATCTACAATAAGGATTCCCGTCAGGCGATTAAAAATGGATTTGCACTTCTGACAGAAGAACGGCGTGCAACTGGTATCATTCCGCTTCAGAGTATTACGTTTAATGCAGTACTTGCAAACATGAAGTCTTATCTGAAATGTGGTCTTCTCTCTACGAAGAAGATGGAGAAAGATGCCAAATGGGTGATTGACAGTATGCATGTGAAGACACCTTCGTCTAAGACACATATCAAATCTCTCTCAGGAGGAAATCAGCAGAAAGTCATTATTGGACGCTGGCTTCTGACAGAGCCGGAAGTGCTGCTTCTGGATGAACCGACAAGAGGTATCGATGTCGGTGCAAAATTTGAGATTTATCAGCTGATCAATGATCTTGCCGCAAAAGGCAAAGGAGTCATGGTAGTTTCTTCAGAAATGCCGGAGCTGATCGGTATCTGTGACCGTATCCTTGTTATGAGTAACGGTCGTGTGGCAGGTATCTTAGATATGAAGAAGGATTATCACGGACAGGAGCAGGAAGAAATCATGCGACTGGCTGCAAAATACATTTAACACAGGGGGTGTCGACGGTGGAAAAGAAAAAATTTAATCTCAACGAATTTTTATTAAACTATGCGTTATACATAATTTTAGGATTGATGATCATCGTAGTCATCATCATTGAACCGGGATTTTTACATCCGTCAAACTTTATTAAGATTTTAACCCAGGCGTCTACAAGAGGTATTCTTGCACTCGGTGTTGCAGGTATGATCGTACTTGCCGGAACCGACCTCTCTGCAGGACGTATCCTTGGATGTTGTGCTGCTGTATCAGCTTCTCTTGTACAGGCAACAACATATGCTTCCAGAATGTATCCGGAGATTACAAAAGATCTTCCGTTAATCTTACCACTGGCAGCAAGTATTCTGATCGGTGTTGCGTTCTGTGCGCTCAACGGATTTGGTGTTGCAAAATTAAACTTGCATGCATTTATCGTCAGCTTAGGTACACAGACAATCGCATTTGGTGCAACATGTATTTATATTGACAGCCAGGAAGGCGGAGCACAGGCATTGTCTTCTTTCAATGAAAAATTCTTGAACTTTGTCAACGGATCTTTCAAGATCGGAAGCTTCGAACTTCCATACCTGATCATTTATTTTGCACTTTCTGCAATAGTTATGTGGGTGATCTGGAATAAGACAACACTTGGAAAAAATATGTTTGCAATCGGTGGAAATAAAGAAGCTGCCGCAGTATCCGGTGTAAATATTACAAAAAACATTATGGGTGTGTATCTTGTAGCCGGTGTGCTTTACGGACTTGCAGCTTTCTTAGAGGCAGGACGTATCCAGTCTGTCAATACAGGTACAGGTTTAAACTATGACCTGGATGCGATTTCAGGTTGTGTAATCGGTGGTGTATCATTCAACGGTGGTGTTGGTACAATCCCGGGAGTTGTTCTTGGTGTAGTTCTCCTTCAGGTAATCAACTACAGCTTTAACTTCCTTGGAATCAACCCATACTTGCAATATATCATCAAAGGTATTATCATTATCCTTGCAGTATCCATCGACGTAAGAAAGTATCTTGCAAAGAAATAAAAGATAGAAGGACAATAGCAATTCCTCATGTAAATCTCGTGATCTGCATGAGGAATTTTTTAGAAAGGGGCAGGCTATGAGTGAAGAACAGATGAGAAGCGCAGAAGAGGAAATAGAAGAAAAGGAAATCACAGAGAGCAAAACAGAGGAAATAGCGGAACAAGATGGGGAGAATATGCAGGAAGAAAAGCCGGAAGAAGAGAAGAAGACCGGATTTTTAAGCAGAGAAACACTTTATTCCAAAATCAATATTTCACTGAAATCTATGGACCGTTTCATTGCGATACTCATTATTCTTCTGATCGTACTGCTCGGTGTGGGGATTTTCAGTTAAAAGTTTTGGGGACGATCTAAGAAAGCTACAACAAGAAATACAGAACAAGCAAAAAAGGAAAGGCAGGGTCTTCATAGGAGAAAGCCTTTCCTTTTCTGATAGGAATTTGATTTTGCGTTTGAACTGGGAATAAGCTATAATAAAGCGTAACAGTATAAAAAGCAGAGAGGAAAGAACAGTATGGATATGATTCAGAAACTCACAGAAGAGCTGGAAGTAAAGAAATGGCAGGTAGAGGCAGCAGTCAGACTGATCGATGAGGGAAATACGATTCCGTTTATTGCGCGGTACCGGAAAGAGGCAACCGGCTCTCTGAATGATGAGCAGCTTAGAAGTTTACATGAGCGGCTGATATATTTACGCAATCTTGAGGAGAAGAAGGAGCAGGTACTCGCTTCAATCGAGGAGCAGGGGAAATTGACAGAAGAACTGAGAGTGCAGATTATAAATGCCCAGACGCTTGTTGCTGTGGAAGATCTGTACCGACCATATCGGCCAAAAAGGCGGACAAGGGCGACCATTGCAAAGGAGAAAGGACTGGAACCGCTGGCGACACTTCTGATGCTGCAAAAGATACAAAAGCCTTTGGAAGAAGAGGCGCAAAAATATATTTCTGCAGAAAAAGAAGTACATACAGTGGAAGAGGCCATTGCAGGTGCAAAAGACATCCTTGCGGAGACAGTTTCTGACGAGGCAGATTACCGGAGTTTTATTCGGAATCTTACGGTGAAAGAAGGAAAGATGACTTCTTCGGCAAAAGATGATAGTGTGCAGTCTGTCTACGAAATGTACTATTCTTTTGAAGAACCAGTCAGCAGGCTGGCAGGACACCGGATCCTTGCACTGAATCGTGGAGAGAAGGAAAAGATTCTGAACGTGAAGATTGAAGCGCCGGAGGAGAAGATTCTGCGGTATCTTGAGAAGAAAATCATTGTTTCCGAAAATCCATATACGTCAGAATATTTAAAAGAAGTGGCAGAAGACAGCTACAAACGACTGATTGCTCCGGCAATTGAGCGGGAGATCCGGAGCAGCCTGACAGAAAAGGCAGAGGATAGTGCCATCATAGTATTTGGAAAAAATCTGGAACAACTTCTAATGCAGCCGCCGATCGTTGGACAGGTTGTGCTTGGATGGGATCCGGCATTTCGGACCGGATGTAAGTTGGCTGTTGTAGATGAGACTGGAAAGGTACTCGATACGACGGTAATCTATCCGACTGCCCCGACGACACCACAGAAGATCCAGGCGGCGAAGGATACGTTAAAGAAGCTGATCCGCAAGTACCATATTACGCTGATCTCTGTCGGAATGGTACGGCATCGCGGGAATCGGAGATGATCCTTGTCGAACTGTTAAAGGAGATCCCGGAGAAAGTACAGTATGTGATCGTCAATGAGGCGGGCGCTTCTGTCTATTCTGCAAGCAAGCTGGCGACAGAGGAATTTCCGAATTTTGATGTGGGACAGAGAAGTGCGGCATCCATCGCTAGAAGGCTGCAGGATCCGCTTGCAGAACTTGTGAAGATTGATCCAAAGTCAATCGGTGTCGGACAATATCAGCATGATATGAACCAGAAGAAATTGAGCGAGGCGCTTTCTGGAGTGGTAGAATCCTGTGTCAACCGGGTAGGAGTAGATTTAAATACTGCATCGGCACCGCTTCTCTCTTATATTTCCGGAATCAGCAGTGCGATCGCAAAAAACATTGTGGCGTACAGAGAGGAACATGGGAAATTCCAGTCAAGAAAGGAACTGCTAAAAGTTGCAAAGCTTGGACCGAAAGCATTCGAACAGTGTGCCGGATTTCTCAAGATTACAGATGGGAAAAATCCGCTGGATGCGACAAGCGTTCACCCGGAGTCTTATGAGGCGGCGGAAAAACTTTTAAAACAGCAGGGATTTTCAACGGAAGAGATCCGCAGAGGAGGACTTCAGGGACTTTCTAAAACAATCAGAAATGAAAAGAAGCTGGCAGAAGAGCTTGGAATCGGAGAGATCACCCTTCAGGATATTGTAAAAGAACTGGAGAAACCGGGCAGAGATCCTCGTGAGGAGATGCCAAAACCAATTCTTAGAACGGATGTGCTGGAAATGAAAGATCTGACGGAGGGGATGGTCTTAAAAGGAACCGTACGAAATGTGATTGATTTCGGCGTGTTTGTGGATATCGGAGTACATCAGGATGGACTTGTGCATATTTCGCAGATTACCGATAAGAAATTTATCAAACATCCACTGGAGGCAGTGAGTGTCGGTGACATTGTCGATGTCAAAGTCATGAGTGTCGATGTACAGAAAAAGCGGATCCAGTTAACGATGAAAGGGATTTAGAAGAAAAAGGAACAAGGAGGAAGCGGCATGGCGAAATATGTAATGGCGCTGGATGCTGGGACAACAAGCAATCGCTGTATTCTTTTTAACGAAAAAGGACAGATATGCAGTATGGCACAGAAGGAGTTTACACAGTATTTTCCGAAGCCGGGATGGGTGGAGCATGATGCCAATGAGATCTGGTCCTCCCAATTGGGAGTGGCAGTGGAAGCAATGACAAAGATTGGAGCAACTGCGGAAGATATTGCAGCGATTGGAATTACCAATCAAAGGGAAACTGCGATTGTGTGGGACAAAAAGACTGGGGAACCGATCGGACATGCAATCGTCTGGCAGTGCAGAAGAACATCCAAGTACTGTGATAAGTTGAAAGAAAAGGGACTTACAGAATCATTCCGGGAGAAGACGGGACTGATGATCGATGCTTATTTTTCGGGGACAAAGGTAAAGTGGATGTTGGATCACATCGAAGGGGCCGAGAGCGGGCAGAGCAAGGAGAATTGCTGTTTGGGACAGTGGAGACATGGCTGATTTGGAAACTTACGAAAGGGCGTGTGCATGTCAGCGATTATTCGAATGCTTCCCGTACTATGCTGTTTAACATCAAAGAGCTGAAATGATGATGATATATTAGAAGAGCTTCAGATTCCAAAAAGTATGCTTCCAAAGGTGTGTCCATCCAGTGAAATCTACGGCTATGCAGATGCAAGCTATTTTGGAGGGAAAATCCCAATCAGCGGAGCGGCAGGCGATCAACAGGCAGCGCTTTTTGGGCAGACCTGTTTCCATGCAGGGGAAGCGAAAAATACGTATGGAACCGGGTGTTTCCTTCTGATGAATACAGGGACAGAACCGGTGTATTCTGACCACGGTCTTGTGACGACGATCGCATGGGGACTGGATGGTAAGGTGACGTATGCACTGGAAGGTTCTATCTTTGTGGCAGGCGCTGCGATCCAGTGGCTGCGGGATGAGATGAAGCTGATAGATTCTGCGAAAGATTCGGAATATCTTGCTCAGAGAGTGGAAGACACGAACGGCTGTTACGTCGTGCCGGCATTTACCGGGCTGGGAGCTCCACACTGGGATCAGTATGCCAGAGGTGCGATCGTAGGATTGACAAGGGGTGTGAATCGATATCATATTATCCGGGCGACATTAGAGTCTATTGCGTATCAGGTAAATGACGTTGTGCATGCAATGCAGGCAGATTCGGGAATTTCTCTGAGTACACTCAATGTTGACGGAGGTGCCAGTGCAAATGATTTTCTGATGCAGGTACAGGCGGATATCTGCAATGCCCCGGTCAATCGACCGGAATGTGTAGAGACAACGGCAATGGGAGCGGCATATCTTGCCGGGCTGGCCGTTGGATACTGGAAGGACAAAGAAGACGTCGGAAAGAACTGGGCGATTGATAAGGTGTTCTATCCAAAATTAAAGGAAAATGAACGGGAAGAAAAAATTCATGGCTGGGAGAAGGCTGTAAAACGCTCTTTTGGATGGGAAGAAGAGGAGTAAAACAGTAAAGATACACGCAGATGTGGGACTGAGAAAAGAGAGGGAAGAACAGATGAAAAAAGGAGTTGGGTAATCGCGCTGTGTATAGCGCTTTTGACAGTGCTGCTTCCTGCAGGGCAGGTGGAAGCGCAGCAGGTGGAGGAAGAAGAAAAGAAAAAATCCGGAAAACGTGCGATCGATGTAGCGAGGGAAAGTGGCTATCAGTTGGACGATCGTTATCAGCGGCAGGTTCTATCATTACAGAGATCCATACCGGGCAGATTTTGTGGGAGGAGAATAAAGATGTTTCCTGGGCTCCGGCCAGTATGACAAAATTGATGACAATTTTGCTCGCATATGATGCGATGGAGGAAGGAAAATTTGAAAAGGACATGCAGGTAGCGGTGAATGAAAAGTATACAGATATTGCCGGAAGATATGCGCTCAGCAACAATGTGATGCAGATGGGAGCAACCTATACGGTGGGAGAATTGATCGATCTGATCATTGTCCCATCTTCGGCGGCAGCCACGTATATGCTTGCAGATTTAGTGGAGCCGGATCCGGATAAATTTGTAGCGCTGATGAATCAGAAAGCAAAAGAGATTGGGATGACGCATACTACTTATTACAATTGTGTTGGTGTCACAAATGACCTGCTGTATCCGTATGCTCCGAAAATCTACCGGCAGATGCAGATAATGTGACTTCCCCACAAGATTACGCACTGCTGTGCAGTTATTTTGTAAAGACTTACCCGGATATATTGACACATACGAGTTCTCCAGAAATTGTAGTGAAAGAAGGTACCCCGTATGAAGAACATTTTAAGTCGTATCAGATTTCTCTGGAAGGGGCAAAGTATGGTCTGAAAGGGACAGATGGGTTAAAAACTGGTTCCAGCGGAAGAGCAGGGTTTAATTATTCCTCTACTGCAAAACGTCAGGATACGAGGCTTGTGGAAATTGTGATGGGGGTTTCGGATGGACAGACCAGACCGGAGAAGAACTTCGTCATCTTGTTGGGAATGCAATTATGGAACAGGCATTTGAGAAATACGAGTATCGAAAGGTTCTGCCAAAAGGAACACATCAGATGGAAAAGAGAAAATTGTAACAAAGAAAGACCTGTGGGACTGTGTGCCAAAAGAAGAAAAAATAAAGTTTAAGATGGAAGATGGCAAAGTATTTGTTGATCTTGAACGGCAGTATCTTCCGGGATACGCAGCGCCTTCAGTTACCTATCAGCAGAAACAGATAGTTTCGGAAGCAAAAAGCGGACTGGGCGCGATAGGAAAAGGAATACTCGCAGTATTGCTTGCCGGAGGTGCTGCACTTGTAGGAAGAATCGCATATGTGGATGCGGTCAGAAAGAAGAGACGAAGACGGAGACGGAGAAGAAAATAGATGAATACTAGAAAAGAAAGATTATTCTACTTGGATTTTATTCGAGCAATCGCGGCAGTTTCAATTGTGATCACTCATTTTAATGCTAGATATTCCGCACATATCCCAGAAATTAAGGGGAGAATGATAGGGCTGGAAAAAATAGGGAATATAGGAAGTGGAGAATGGGGAGTCTCATTATTTTTTATAATTTCAGGGGCAGCATTGATGTATGTCTATGAAAAGGAGAATGATTGGAAAAGGTTTTATCAAAAGCGATTTATGTCCATTTATCCTATGTTTTGGATGGCATACAGTGCTGTTTTAGCAGTGTATGTGTTGAAGAACCGCACGATGATTGGAGATGGAATTCCAAAATGGAGATTTCTTTTTACTATATTAGGATTTGATGGGTTACTCAGTGTAAATGGATATGCGACATTTTATTTACTTGGAGAGTGGTTTTTAGGAGCGATTATTTTATTGTATATTATTTTTCCGGTTTTAAAGAAAGCAATAAATACAAATTTATGGGGAGCAGTTGCTTTGGTCGTGGCTGGATATATAATCGGACTTGTTATTTGCAGTAAGATAGCGCTTGTACCGGCAACTATTTTGCTTGTTCGATTGCCGGAATTTGCATTTGGTATGATTTTTGTAAAGTTAAACTGGAGGGCAGACTGGAAAATATCGATATTAGCATTGATACTTATTATTGCCAATATGATTTTCAAGCCGAAATCCCAGCAAGTATACAGACAACATATATTGGAATTTCCTCTTTTCTTGTATTAGTTTTTGTGTCTGCTTTGGTGAAAAATAAAGGAATTAAAAAAATTTGTGAAGGAATCAGCAAATATTCTTTATGCAGTTTTTTAGTACATCATATCATTATTATTAATGTTATGAATTTTGTAGATCTTACCAAAGTAACTTTGTTGCAAAGTTATCTTTTATTTGTAGTCATCGGTTGTATGATAGCAGTTGTTGCAGGGGGATTGTATAAGATTAATAGAATCCTTGTGAGAAAGGCTTGCACAATTTTTAAAACCGTCGTATAATAGGCGATATGAAAAAGAATAGGAAAATTCTTCGGGGTAGGGTGCAAGTCCCAACCGGCGGTAAAGTCCGCGACCTGCCTGGGAACAGGTGGCTGAACTGGTGAGATTCCAGTACCGACAGTATAGTCTGGATGAGAGAAGAATCATTTGATCGTAAATCAGATCGTGTGATAGCGGATAGATTTTTGCGCGAGAATCAAAGTTCCCCCGGAAGTTATTTCGGGGGAATTTTTACTTTGCAGGAAATGTAGGTGCAATTCTTTCACCTTTTGGGGTATGGAGGAAAGCTGATTCAAAGATTCCGGAAGATTTTCTTTCTTTTAAATTTTAGAAAAAGAAGGAGAGAAGAAAAATGAGTACAAATGTAGCAGAGAAGACAAAGGTGAACACAAGGACGCTTGTTCAGATTGGGATGTTATCGGCACTTGCAATTATTTTGATGCAGTTTGAGATTCCGCTCCCATTCGCACCGGCGTTCTATAAGATTGATTTCAGTGAGGTTCCAGTGTTGATCGGATGTTTTTCGATGGGACCGTTTGCGGGGGTTTTAATCGAATTGATCAAGGTGATCCTAAATGTTGCAATCAAAGGAACGATGACGATGGGGATCGGAGATGCAGCAAATTTCCTGATTGGATGTGCATTCTGCGTTCCAGCGGCGCTGATCTATCAGAAAAAGCGTACGAAGAGTGGAGCGGTGACGGGATGGTGCTTGGAACTGTGATCATGACTATTCTCGGATGTGTTCTGAATGCTTATATTTTGCTTCCGGTGTATGCAAAAGCATTTGAGATGCCCTTGGATGCTCTGGTATCGATGGGCACAGAGGTAAATGGTGCGATCACTGGTCTGATGACCTTTGTCCTTTTTGCAGTGGCACCGTTTAATTTGCTGAAAGGGATTTTGGTATCTTTGATCGTATTTTTGTCTATAAGAAAATCCGGCAAGTGTTATTGTAAGGAAAAGGGTGGTATGTTATAATTTTATAACATACCATTTTGCGTATGAGACAGAAAAAGTAATGGAGGGATTAAGCAATGTCAGTGAAAATGGATGTTCAGATGACACCGAGAGCAATGTATGACTTTTTGCTGTATCACACATACAGCCATCTCAGTGGGCTGATCGGAGCGATTTTTGGAGTTGTTGTACTTGGACTTGGAATCCGGGCGATGGCACAAGGAGATTATACCGCAGGTATGATGTTTTTCTTTTTTGCCGCAGTTTTTCTTGTTATGACACCTCTCACACTGAAGTCAAAGGCGAAGGCGCAGGTAAAGACAACGCCGATGTTCCAAAAGCCAATCACATATGAGTTGACCGAAGAAGGAATCACTATTTCCCAGGAAGATCAGCAGACAGAGGTGAAATGGGAAGAATTTCAGAAGGCAGTTTCTACGAACCGGACATTGATTCTTTATATCACGCGGGTACGTGCGCTTGTTTTTCCGAAGGAAGCGCTAGGAGAGCAGTATACAGCAGCTGTGCAGATGATCTCAACACATATGGCGCCGGCGAAAGTGAAGATCCGTCAGGTACGGTAAGAGGGAAAAGGAAGGAAAACTATGGTAATAGAGACAAGAAGTCCGAAGGAGACGTTTGAGTTTGGGAAAAAAATCGGAGAACTGGCAAAAGCAGGAGAGATCTATACACTGATTGGCGATCTGGGCGTGGGGAAGACTGTATTACGCAGGGATTGGCAAGAGGGCTTCAGATTGAAGAGGCGATTAGCAGCCCGACATTCACAATCGTACAGGTATATGAGGAGGGAAGGCTTCCGTTTTATCATTTTGACGTATATCGGATTGGGGATATTGAGGAAATGGAAGAGATCGGATATGAAGATTACTTCTATGGTCAAGGAGTATCTCTGATTGAGTGGTCAAATCTGATTGAAGAGATCTTGCCACAGAGACGGACAGAGATTACTATTGAGAAAGATCTGGATCAAGGGTTTGATTTCCGACGGATTACGGTAAGAGAACTTGGAGTATAGGAACGAGAGAAAAAAGAAGTTGGAAAAGAGGTTGCGTTAGAAATAGTGACCTTTCTAAAACAGATGATAGACAATGAAAAAGAAAGAAGTGAAACTATGCGGATATTGGCATTAGACAGTTCTGGTTTGGTGGCGTCAGTGGCAGTTGTAGAGGAAGAACAGACAATTGCGGAATACACAGTGAATTATAAGAAGACTCATTCACAGACGCTGCTTCCAATGCTGGATGAAATCGTAAAAATGACAGAGATGAACCTTGGTGAGATTGATGCAATCGCAGTGGCGGGAGGACCTGGGTCCTTTACCGGGCTGCGAATTGGATCGGCGACGGCGAAAGGACTTGGACTCGCGTTAAAAAAGCCGTTGATCCATATTCCTACGGTGGATGGACTTGCTTATAACTTATATGGAAATGAAGGGGTGATCTGCCCAATCATGGATGCAAGGAGAAATCAGGTTTATACCGGAATTTATCGTTTCCGGGAGGAGTTTGTAGTAGAAGAGCCGCAGATGGCGATAGAAATATCAGCTCTTGCAGAGAAATTGAATGAACGAGGAGAGCAGGTGACATTTTTAGGGGACGGTGTTCCGGTATACAAAGAACAGTTAGAGCAACTTTTGCATGTTCCGGTAAGATTTGCCCCATCTCATATGAATCGGCAGCGGGCAGCAGCTATTGGGACACTTGCAGTTCAGTATTGGAAAGAAGGAAAGATAGAACGTGCGGAGGATCATCAGCCGGATTATCTTAGAATGTCACAGGCAGAACGCGAGCGTTTAGAGCGAGAAGAGAAGGAGCAGCAGGGAAAATGATCATTCGAGGAATGAAAGAATCCGACATCATGCCGCTATATGCGCTGGAGGAGCAATGTTTTTGCCTATCCGATCGGTGGAGTATGGCGGACATTAGAAAGGCATATGAGCTGGAGCATTTTTTTGTCCTTGTGGCAGAAGAAGCAGAGGAGATCTGCGGATATTGCATTGTCTATGCGGTGATGGATAGTGCGGATATTGGGAAAATAGCGGTGGCTCCCAAAGCGCGTGGAAAAGGAATTGCAGGAAATTTGTTGGAACATTTATGGAAAGTTTGTGCTGAGAGAGGAATCAAGGATGTGATTCTTGAAGTGCGGGCAAGCAATGATGCTGCGAGGTGCCTGTATACAAAGTATGGATTCGAGACGATTTCCCTGCGGAAGGATTATTATAAAGAACCTATGGAACATGGATTGACTATGCAAAAGAACCTATCTGAATAGGGGTTGGGGCATTGTAAGAACATGGAAAAAAGGAAACAGTTCCCGCTAGGAATCTGTTTTAAAAATCAATATAATAAAGGCGTGACAACAAGAAAAAAGAAGGATTTTTCATAGGAGGAATTGTATGCGCCAATATAAAAAAAGTTGAGACGACGGAATTAGATAAAGTATTTTGCAACAAATGTGGAAAAGAAATTCTCAGAGAGGCAGATTTCCTCCATGTAGAGAAGCGCTGGGGATATTTCTACGGGAAAGATAACGAAGTACACGAGTTTGATCTCTGCGAAGAGTGTTACGATGCATGGATTTCAGACTTTTCGATTCCGGTAGAGAAGAAATAATAGAAGGAGAATCACATGTTAGATGTTTGTCTTCTCGGAACGGGCGGGATGATGCCACTGCCTTATCGGTGGCTGACTGCTCTGATGACGAGATTTAATGGAAGTAGTCTGCTGATCGACTGTGGAGAAGGGACGCAGATTGCGATCAAAGAGAAAGGCTGGAGCTTTAAGCCGATTGATGTGATTTGTTTTACTCATTATCACGGAGATCACATCAGTGGACTGCCGGGGCTTTTGCTTACAATGGGAAATGCAGACAGAAGAGAACCGTTGACGTTAATAGGACCGAAAGGGCTTGAGCGTGTTGTGAGCGCTCTTCGCGTCATTGCGCCGGAACTTCCATTTCCGATCATATACAAAGAAATTGAAGGACCAGAGCAGACTTTTGAATTAAATGGATATCGTCTGAAAGCGTTTCGTGTCAATCATAATGTGCTTTGTTACGGGTATACACTGGAGATTGACCGTGCTGGAAAATTTGATGTAACAAGAGCGATGGGTCATGCGATTCCAAAGCAATATTGGAAGCATTTGCAAAAAGGTGAGACGATTGAGCATGAAGGAAATGTATTTACCCCGGATATGGTGCTGGGTGCTCCGCGCCGTGGAATCAAACTTACCTATACGACAGATACAAGGCCGACAGACTCGATTCGTGTGAATGCGAAACATTCCGATCTGTTTATTTGTGAAGGAATGTACGGGGAGAAAGAAAAGGCATGCAAGGCGGTAGAATATAAGCATATGACATTTACGAAGCGGCGCAGCTTGCAAAAGAGGCCGAGGTAAAGGAAATGTGGCTGACACATTACAGTCCGTCTCTGACGCGCCCGGAATTTTTTATAGAG
>ENA-OQIC01000594-OQIC01000594.1-human-gut-metagenome-genome-assembly--contig:-NODE-594-length-15507-cov-2.572562_pt1 | contig 15507 bp, 27 predicted proteins | sample MGYA00242572_ERZ504736 | MGnify/ENA primary metagenome ERZ504736 (study PRJEB26092, sample SAMD00036201) | human gut metagenome | host: Homo sapiens | study: EMG produced TPA metagenomics assembly of... | reverse complement strand
CGCCACCGGTACCACCTGACCAACAGCCACATTCGTTGCTGCCGTTACGATTTGTTTCGTAATTTCTTCACCCGTTTGTCATCAAGACAAGCAACCTGGCAAACCTGTAATTTATCGGCATCCGGATGTTTTGTAATTTCTGTAATTTACCGGTAATCTTTTTCAACCCGGGATCCATCGAGATAACGTCTTCTACCGGAATTCCAGCCTGCGTCAATACATCGGCCAGTTCCTGAGCCGGTTTCGTTGTGTCTACAGGAACATAGTCCTTCATCCATGTTAAACTAGCTTTCATCGTCGTACCTCCTAGAACTGCTTCAAGAAACGCATATCATTATCATAGAATAAACGTAAATCGCCGATGCCGTACAAGAGCATAGCAATACGTTCAACACCCATACCGAAGGCAAACCCCTGCACTTCGTTCGGGTCATAGCCGTTCATGGTCAACACATTCGGATGAACCATGCCGCAGCCGAGGATTTCGAGCCAGCCGTATGGGAGCAAACGCGGCAGCCTTCACCGCCGCACATGCAGCAGGAGATATCAACTTCCGCACTCGGTTCCGTGAACGGGAAGAAGCTGGTACGGAAACGAACTTTCGTTTCTTCGCCGAACATGTGGCGCAAGAATAATTCCAAGGTACCTTTCAAATCGGCAAAGGTAATGCCTTTATCCACTACGAGACCTTCCACCTGATGGAATACCGGGGAGTGAGTGGCATCATAGTCCCAACGATATACTTTGCCCGGTGCAATCATGCGTACAGGGCTGTTCGGTTCCTGACTCTGAAGCGTACGAGCCTGTACCGGTGAAGTGTGGGTACGAAGTAATACGGAGTCCGTAATGTAGAAGGAGTCCTGCATATCGCGCGCCGGATGATCGGCCGGTAAATTCAAACATTCAAAGTTGAAGTAATCACTTTCAATTTCAGGCCCTTCCGCAACGGTGTAGCCCATTTTCATGAAAAAGCGTTCAATTTCATCGTTAACAGCTGTGAGCGGATGTACATGACCTTGGCGAGTAGCACGGCCCGGCAAAGTAATGTCGATCTCTTCGGCGCCCAATTTAGCAGCCAACACTTCTGCTTCCAGTTTGGCCTGCACATCATCAATCATAGCTTCCAATTCCTGACGCACCGTATTTACCAAGGCGCCCATGCGTGGTCGTTCTTCGGCCGATAATTTGCCGAGACCTTTTAACAATGCAGTTACTTCGCCCTTTTTACCTAAATATTTAACGCGGGCATCTTGTAAAGCTTGCAAATCGGTAGCTTTTTGAATAAGCTCCGCCGCTTGCGCTTTCAGGGATTTTAATAATTCTTCCATCCGTCACAACCTCCTAAAACAAAAAAACCTCCGCCCCGGCAAGGGGCGAAGGTATAACATTCGCGGTACCACCCTAATTAGTACTCAATAACCTTAACGCGGTCTCACGATGAATCTACTCGTTGTTCAATCCATGGCTCCAAAAGGAAAGGCTCTTTGCATCGCATTTATGAAGCTCCCACCAATGCTTCACTCTCTGAAAAACACCTATGCAACGCCGATTTTGTCATCGCCGTAATGTCTACTCGTCATGCCAATGCATCCGTCAAACCTAAAAAGCAACTTTGAAAAACGCCAGTACGACTGAGTTTTTTATTAATCTATGTGTAAGTATATCAACTCTTACGCATTCTGTCAAAGCTATTTACGCCTTAACAATTAAGTGGCCTCATTACATGGTCATATCGTCATGACCACATTCAGCCTGATAACCAAGTAAACTTACGCCTTATACCCGCCAAGGAAGTTCCGGCAGGTCAAACTTGTCTATTACATAGAATGTGCCGGTACTCATATACACAAGGTCGCCCACCGTATTATATAAACGGCCGGTTGTGACCATGGTATGATTGCCGTTGTGTTCCACATTGCCTACGGCGCGCAGTTTTTCACCGGCTTCAACAGCTTTGATGAAATTCCCCTTCATTTCAAGTGTTACCACTCGTTTACCCAAGGTAAAACAGGATACACCCATAACCGTATCGGCGAGGCTCATATAGACACCACCGTGCACATTGCCGATAAAATTACCATGTCTCACTGCATCGGTGTCAAACAGTATTTCCAAATGACCGGGATCACCACCGGTTACACGAGTATACTTTGACCAATCAAAGGTATGTTCATGACACATTTTGTCAAAAAAATCAACTAACGTACGCATTCCTTGTTTTTACTCACGACTACACTCCCTTCCGTGATTTATTCTACAGCGCAATGCATCAAATAAACAGTATGCAAATCAGTACATTGTCTTTTGAGGGACAATTTACTGTACCTATTACTCATAATGTAAGGCATCAATCGGATTCAACTTAGCCGCCTTACGGGCCGGATAGAGACCGAATACGAGGCCGATAGCCATGGAGAAACCGAAGGACAAGAGAATCGGTCCCATGGAGATAACTGTCTTCATGCTCGTCAAAGCACCGATCAACTTAGACGCCCCGATGCCCACCAGGATTCCGATGGCACCACCCACCAGACTGATTACCACGCTTCAATGAGGAACTGCATAACGATAACGCGATACGTAGCCCCCAAGGCCTTACGCACACCAATCTCACGGGTACGTTCCGTAACGGATACGAGCATAATGTTCATGATGCCGATACCGCCGACAACCAGCGAAATGGCAGCTACGGCACCTAAGAACAAGGTCATAGTCGCCGTTGTTTCTTCCACGGTCGCCATAATGGTGGCCATATTACGAACGTTAAAATCATCGAGTTCCGGATTTTTAATATTATGGCGTACACGCAAAATATTTTCCACGTCCGTCTGTAAACGATCAAGATCTACGCCGTCTTTCGCTTTGATATAAATCATGCGCAAATAATCGACGCCCTGTAAACGTTCCATCCCTGTAGTGTACGGAATGTAGATAACATCGTCCTGGTCATTACCGAAACTGCCGGAACCTTTACTTTCAAGCACGCCGATTACCTTGTAAGGATTATTTTTAATACGAATATCCTTACCCACCGGGTCTTCCGTGCCGAATAAATTCGTCGCTACCGTAGCCCCGATAACGGCCACACGTTCGCGCCGTTCCACCTGAGACGCGTAATGAAACGACCGGATTTAACCGTCCAGTTATTAATATATTGGAAATCACTGTTTACACCGTTAACACTGGTCGTCCAGTTCTTATTCGTATAAATAACCACATACGAACTGCCCGCCGATACCGGCGACGCCATATCGATATCCTGCAAATGAGAAATGGTCGTATAATCTTCAAGCTTAAGCGTTTTCTGCGAATCCGCCGTAGGCCGAACGCCCGGCGTCCGCGGCGCGCCGGATACACCATGAGCAAATTACTGCCCAAGCTGGAGATGGAGTCCTGAATTTGACTGCGCACCCCGTAACCGATAGATACGAGGGCAATAACCGCAGCTACGCCGATAATAATCCCCAACATGGTAAGGAGCGAACGCATCTTGTTGGCCACCAAGGACGCCCAGGCCATCAAAAAGCCCTCTTTATACATGAGACGTCCCCCTTCATTCGTTTGTTCCGTATTTACTTTTTCCGTGACAGTTTTCGGTATCACCGACTTAACCGCCTTTTGTGCCGTTGCCGGCGACACGGCTACAGATTCAGTAGGAGCCTGTACCGTTTGAGACCGGCCATATTCGGATTTTGCTTATCTTCTACGATATAACCGTCGCGCAGCACAATATTACGGCTTGCAAAGGTAGCAATATCCGGTTCATGGGTAACCAAAATAATGGTACGCCCTTCATTATATAAATTGGTAAAAATATTCATTACATCCACACTGGACTTGGAATCCAAGTTACCGGTCGGTTCGTCGGCCATAATAATGGACGGGTCGTTGGCCAAAGCGCGGGCGATAGCCACACGCTGGCGCTGACCACCGGATAGTTCCGCCGGTAAATGGTCGAGCCGTTCACCGAGCCCCAACGAATCCAAAAGATAGGCGGCCCGCTCTTTGCGTTCCTTTTGGGAACACCGGCATAGACCATAGGCAACGCCACATTATCTTGAGCCGTTAACTTCGGCAACAAGTTAAAACTTTGGAAAACGAAGCCGATTCGTTTATTGCGCACAAAGGCGAGCTCATCATCACTCAACGTGGCCACTTCTTCGCCGTCCAATTTATAGGAACCTGAAGTCGGTCTGTCTAAACAACCCAAAATATTCATAAACGTGGATTTCCCCGATCCGGATGGACCCATGATGGAGGTAAACTCGCCCTCATAAATATTGAGGTCAATCCCGTGTAGTACGGGCACTACCAGTTTACCGTTAACATACGTCTTGGTGATTCCTTCCAGTGAAATGACTGCTTGTTTCATCTGCATTCCTCCTAGAACATAGGCCCGCCGGAGTTACTCTGTTTGGACGACGAAGAACCTACATCACCACTGACAACAATTTCATCGCCTTCATTTAGACCTTTAGCAATTTCAATCGTCGTTTCACCGGTAAGACCGGTTGTTACACTGGTTCGTTCCGGTTTACCGTTTTTAATTACATACACGTATTCGCCCACTTTATCCGTACGCACAGCGGCCAACGGCACAACCAATACGTTAGTGCGTTCATCGCCGTAAATCGTAGCACGAGCCGTCATTGTCGGGAAGAAGTTCGACGCATCGCTTGGCGAAATAGCTACCTTAACCGTATAGTACACTACACTGCTGCTCGTCGTACCCATGTTACCTTTGGTACCCAAAGCAATGTCACTTACATAGCCGGTAAAGGTTTTACCCGGATGAGCATCCACCGTAAAATCTACGCGAGCGCCTTTTTTCACACTGCCGATATCTGTTTCATCAACGGTCAAATAAATCTCAAGATTACTCAAATCAGCAACCGTTGCGATAATCATCTGCGTGGAAATACCGGTACTGATAGTCTGGCCCGCTTTTAACGGTGTACCGATAACCGTGCCGTCCATCGGCGAAGTAATGGTCGTATCGGATAAATTAGCTACTGCCCGATCATACGCAGCCTGCGCCTTCTGGTAATTCATAAGGGCTGTATCATAGGTCTGTTGCGGAATAGCCCCTTGCGCAACCAAGGTGCTGTAACGATCTAAATCATTTTTGGCATTTTCGAGCGTAGCTCGTGCATCATCCGCCGTTGCCTGTAATTGACGGGCATCGATGGTGGCAATCACCTGACCGGCCGTTACATGGTCATTTTCTTTAACCAAAACCTGCTCCAACATACCGGCTACGTTAGTGGAAATATCTACATAATTTGTCGGGTTGATAGTCCCCGTGGACGTAATAACCGAGGCAATATTCCCCCGCTCTACTTTCCCCGTCGTATACGAGGTCGCTTGTGTGTTATCTTTTGTTTTGAAATAATAAAAAGCGCCACCCAAGACAGTAATATGAGGATGAGGATCCCCCAAAATTTCTTTTGTCCGCCACATGTGCTTAACTCCTTTACTTAAAGACAAAATAATCAGGTCTCTCAATTTTCATATAATTAAAAAGCCCTTCTCGACTATACGGCAAAGAAGGGCTTTTCAGCTCATATATATAATCGATAATAATTATAGGTTTCACTAATGAGTGCTTAATGAACCTATCGAGCCAATACCGAAATCAGCTCATATTCCGATTCACTGATAGGATAACAACGTGTGCACGCTTCTTCATACGGCACCATTTCAATCTTGCCGTTTAAAACAGCGGTCAAACAATTACTCTTACCTTCGAGGAGAGCATCAATCGCTTTTTCACTCATGAGTGCCGCCATGGCCGCATCACGAGCGGATGGCGAGCCACCACGTTGCAAATAGCCAAGAACAGTAACACTCGGGGAAATATTGAGGTGCTTATTAATATAGCCGCACACTTCAAAACTGTGGTATGCCCCTTCCGCCACCATGATGATGCTGTTCGTTTTACCTGCATTATGGGAAATGCGAAGCTGATCGCACACTTCATCAAGACTCATAGGCTTTTCGGGAATAAGCACCATTTCGGCGCCGCACGCAAGACCGGCACGCACCGCCAAATGACCGGCACTGCGCCCCATAACTTCGACGATGGCTACCCGATCATGAGCCGTCGTGGTATCACGAATCTTGCTGACCGCATCAACGACCGTATTAAGGCCGTGTCAAAACCAATGGTATATTCCGTGCCGCACATATCGTTATCGATAGTGCCGGGAATCGTAATTGTGGGAATCCCCTGTTTGGCAAGCGCATGGCACCCGCCATAGAGCCGTCACCGCCGATAACAACGAGAGCATCAATTTCGCGGTCCCGAAGAATCTGGGCCGCTTTTTCCTGGTTCTCCAGCTCCTTAAACTTTGTGCAACGAGCCGTCTTGAGCATCGTGCCGCCACGGTTGACGATAGCCCCTACATCACGTCGATTCAAAGATTCAAAATCATTTTTTAAAAGCCCTTCAAAACCGCGGCTAATGCCATATACGTGTAACCCTTCGTAAATCCCTTTACGAACCAAGGCACGCACCGCCGCATTCATGCCCGGCGCATCACCGCCGCTCGTTAGAATCGCAATATTTTTCATGTTGCTCTACCCCCATAGGACGTCGTTTTTTGAACTCCACACCTTCACGTGCTAACGTTTCGTGGATTGAATCAATTAAATTTTCAGTGCGACCATACGTCGTATCTATGACACAATCACACTTCTTATACACCGGTTTCCAGCGTTGCATCATCGTTTCTACAAAGCCCGCCACATCATCATAATCCATGGTCGGCCGTTTACCAATACGACGATTCACCCGCTTCACGATGCGATACTCGGAAGCCCGAATACCGATAATATACGCATACCGCTGTAAATATCGTACCGTCCGTACATCAAGGGGAAAATTACCACCTACGGAAATAATACACTCATGATACATGCAAACTTTCTTTAAAATTTCACGTTCCGCCGAACGAAAGAGCTTCTCGCCCAGCTTCTCATACACTTCGGCTATGGGCAAATTATAGCGCCGTTCCAAAAGTCGATCCGTATCAACGAACTGCCAACCTTTGGCTTCCGCTAAATTGCGTCCCAAATGACTTTTGCCGCTCCCCATAGTACCGATTAAAATTATATTTCGTTTCATTACTTAATCCCGCCTATTACAGATTGTGTCATACATAATCACAACGAACAATTACCTGTTACTCCGTTCTCATTATGTACGATACCCATTTGATTCTATTCTACTACATCACAGCATTTAGTAAAAGTATAAAACGAATAGGATTTAAGGAATTAAGAAAATGTTTAGGTTTGGGGTGAGAGACATAATAAAAAAGCCATGACAAAAGTCACGGCTTTAGGTTAAGAAATAATATCAAACTGAATGTGAAGTTGATTGTTTTGTTTATTCAGTTGTTTAGGCTCTATTTGCAGTTCGGGACTATCTCCATTCAATTCTTCAACCAATGTGAAATAATCTCGTAAATTTCCTGTTACTTCTACAGATAAGCTCTTACCCTTCTTATTCTCCGTTTCTTCCATCGCTGTAATTGTTAATGCTTTACCGGACAAATATTTCATCAGTTTATCCTTTAAGGCTTCTTCAGTTATTTCTTTCTTGTCGGTCGCCATAATCATCTCGTAAGCCTGACTGCTCACAACAACTTGATCTGCTTCATTTTGTAAGTCTGTTGTTCTTGTATCGCTAATAAGTCACTTCTCTCCTGATGGAACCAGAGAACTATACCAGCTCCCAAAACTGTAAGTACCATGTAGCTACCGACTATTTGGTGTATCCTTTTTGGGTTGAGGTTTAGCCTTTTCAAACTTTCCAGATAATTGAAATGTATGGATTTTACGATTAGCATCAATTCCTTGTTTTGCATTAACAATAACTCCTTTCAAACTCCCCTTGAGCCGTTGACTATACGCCAATACGACCTCCGGTTTTGTACATATACCAGTTACGTTAAAACCATCATCAGTAAAATTAACGGTATCCAAAACTATCTGTGAATTTGCACAATCAACAGTGTGCAATAATATACTTTGACCGGTACTATGTTTTAAATCTTTTGTCAGTCGTTGCTGAATAACCTTTTCATACTTTTGAACTGCCTCGTGATTCGCGCTGCCTACCGCTTGCATTTCGTATATATCTTCATGCAGTTTCTGACTTGCATAGTATAAGTAAAACCCAAATCCCCATAGGAATATTACTAAGAACAAGGCTAAGATTCCAATCATTATGATTGCTGTTTTATGATGTCTATAGTACCGTTCACACCGAAACGGCCAAGTCAAAAAATTCACATCATTTCACCTGCCAACTATATTTTTAGCTATTAATGATTCAAATATCATTCAACGCGTGGTTGTTAATTTCTCATTTTTTGTATGCCTCGATATGCCAGACCAGTCGCCATATCCCACAAAAAAGGATCTGATTTTTCAAACATCACCTTTTCCATTTTCGCTACTTCTTTTGTTTCTTCAAAAGGAATAGCAGTAAGCTTACCATACTTCTCATAAGCAGCTTCACAATCATCGTCCGATAGATTGCCATGTATATCCCCGTATAAATAAAATCCGGAAATTCCACTTATACCATAACTGAATAAATCTACCTCTAAATCTTCCAATTCTTTCATTATATCAACCGAATCAAGCGGAATTTTATGATTACAAATACATACAAAGTTATACCAAGCTGTTAATTCCAATATATCCTCATGTATAATGCCGATTACAGCGCCTTCTTTTTCAACAAATCTATGTGCTATCGGTCCCGGTGCATAATCTATAATTTTTAGGTTTCCACCACTCTTTAAAACACCGGTTGCCAATTCATTAATATGCTCTTTTTTTAATGCTACTACGTATACTAATTTATCATTCCCGGAAGACCTAACTTGATTTGGTAAATTTATAGCTACAAAATCAAAATAATAACTATCTTCCGGCCATGTGACAAATTCAGGAACCGACCAATGTAGCATCTGATTAATCTCCAGACGTGATAATGGTGGAATAATCATAACTTTATCCTGACGTTCACCAAGAGCTGTTATACCTATAGGTTTATCTTCCAGGGAATATTTGCTTACCAAGTGCTTACAATCATTCATTAACGAATCTTGCGTTTTTCAACAATTGCATCTTGAATTATTATCCCCTTCTTAGTCTTCGCCATACTAATAGCAATTGTTTGCGCCTCTCCCATCGCAACCCCTATAAATTCTGATTTCATTCGCTAACCATCCCTTCATTAACAGCCTGTTAAAAAAATCTTACTAAATCTACATTAATATTTTTTGGCCACGGCCCTGGGTCTTCCCTAAAAACTACTAAATATTGTACGATTTGCCCTGTAATACGATTACGATATCGAACCTTAAATTCATTATTACTTGCCTGTCTGTTTAATATATATGACGCTGTATAATTATCGTCATTTTCATATATTGTTTCCTGAAGTGTAGGCATCAAATCACCTTTCTCACTGTATTCTCGTAACAAGCAACCAATGATACCCTCTGCTTTATAATTCATAGCAGTTAATGCTACTTCATCATGAGTAATCCCTACGATAATATTCATTTCATCACTCAATGCCGACCAAAATAAGAGTAATATTGTCCCTATAATAAGTGCCATATATGTGAAAAAACCACCTATATTGTTAGACTTAGCGCATTTGTTCTTTCTTCGCCCATAGTACCAGGGCTTGTTTTTAAACTTAAAAGGACACTTCAATATATCAACTCCTTGTCGGCGAATATTGAAAATAGTCTAAATTAGGAAGTACCGTAATATCCGTCCCTATCTTATATTGATTAGCATTCATTGTATTAGGTGTTCCCTTTACTTCGACTTGCCAATTCATGTGTATAGGACTTTTTGGTAAAAATTGTTCAAATGATTTTCCCCCTATAAGGGTGTCACTATGAGCCTCCCCCAAGACGGACTAATGGTAGGTGAGGATAATGCTTGTTTTTGACCATCACTTAAGACACGCCTAGCTTCTGTGCCCTCAATACCGAACCAACGTACACCATCATATAGAATATATTGGCCTGTACGACCAACCGTAACAGTCTTATCTGCACGTTTAGTAAAGTTAACTATTGTTAATCGTATCGTCATACTTTCTAATAAAACCTCATTTTCTATTTGCCATCGTTGTGCCCATTGCAAAGAGACTAACATTAAGCTTAATAAGCCCCCATGGCAATACAAATAACAGTAGTACTAATTAACAATTCACCCAATAAAAATCCGGAATTACCTCTCTTTATTAGTAGCCGGTATTCCCTGCCAAATATACGTTGAGAAATGAAGTATTTCTTGATTTCCATAATATCCTGCTACCTCTAACTCCTTAACATCCATATTATGCACATGCTTAGAATTTATTGCCCTAACTAATCTATATGGCTCCTTTACCTTAGGAAGTTCGCCCGGTTCTCCAAATTGTTGATAATTATATTTACTCTGTTCCATTGCTGTAATAGCAATGGGCACTATTACTTGTGATATTTTAGCGCTTCGCCATTGAATAATTAATGTCCCCATCATCGCCGTAACAGTCAGGATAAATAAGGCAACAATCATTGTACCGCCTAAAGTTTCAGCATATAAATATCCTTTAGAATGTTCCTTCAATCCAACGAATTCTCGGTGTTTGTTGTGAAAAAATATACTTTCGATATTTTCGCAATACATAATCATAGATTTCAAAACTATATAAATCACTCTGCCCATCATATTTACCTAAATATGCCGATTGTTTTGTTCTCGAATTATTTACCAACTTCATAGTATTAGGCACAAAAATTTCTTGATATCCCCATAAGGTAGCATATAAATTCACCTCATATGACGAATCACTTACGTATATTGTATTAAGTGGCCTTCCCTGTGTTCCGGATCCACCATTAAAAGAAAGTAATTGAGTTCGCTTAATTGTGTAATAAAATAGTCTACTCACTCGATCAAATTGCCAGTTTTCGCTCATGGTTTTTGATATAGCAAGCTGTGCCATCCCCAATAATAAAATTAATAATGTACTATAAATCAAAACTTCTATTAATAAAAATCCACCCTTACAATGATTTTTGCCATAATATATGTTCAAATTATTTATATAATGTTTCATAATATTGACCATAAATTTTCCCAAATATACATAATAGCTGCTGCACTACATAAAAAAGGACCAAATGGCAGTATACGTAGTACCTTACCTGAATACAGATAGTACAAAAGTACCCAACCGGTTCCACCGATAAGCGCCAATAAAATAGCTTGCCACAAAGCCAATGGTGATAACCATAATGTAAATACACTACACCATTTCACATCACCAAGACCCAAACCGTCGTTTGTTAATTTACTAAATAGATATCCTCCCACTAATACAATTCCTGCCATTTCAACAGTTTGAAAAAAAGAAATCCCCAATAACCATATCCGACTTATTCCAACTATGAGCAAAAAAACAGCACCCTCATCAGGCATAATCAGGTAATACTTATCGATGGTAGCGCCCATAAAAAGAGTGAAACCGAAGATAATCATTAAAAGACTTTCTTTTATATTTACCGTCAAATGCTACAAATTAATCCGCCGAGCATTCCTATAAGAATGTAAATTAACATCAAAATTATAGAACGCCGTTCTCGTTCTATAACAATTTCTTTTAAGAGATAGAAACCGGTTAATCCGGCCAATGCACCACTTATACCACCTACACTGTATTGTAACCACATATACTAACCACTACGTTCCTTTTTATACATCAGAGCTTACATGCTACTTAACTTATAAAGTTTAATCGATTAATTTAACCGATTTACTATTTTAGACGTTCTAAAACTATCCCCATAATTAAATTCTGATTCTCGTCTAATTTGCATTCGTATTATCAGTAGCCGTTACAACAATATGAGTACCTGTACCACCTGCATTGCTTTCAGATGTTACCGCATAATCTCCACCCTTTGGTGTTTTAACGGCTTCAGATAAATAGCCTGCTTTGTATAAATCTTCAACTGAAGGAACTTCATCAGTCCCTCTATCTACCATATAAAGTTGAGCCGCATTAGCAATTGTCTGTGTGTCTGCTTTGATTTTAGCATCACGAGCTTTGTCCCCGGCCGATAAAAATTGTGGCATTGCCACCGCAGCTAAAATAGCAATAATCGCTACTACCACCATTAACTCGACTAAGGTGAAACCACCTTCTTTTTTACGTTTATCACGTAAGGTTTTATGATACGATGCTAACCACTGTTTAACGCGTTCTCTAAGTGAAATATTTGTTACATTATCCATAAAAAAACTCCTCCTAACACTCTAATTACTAAACATGTTGCATTGCCGTCACTGCATTAAACATAGGCAACATAACAGCAATAACTAAGATAGCTACCCCTATCCCCATAAGAGATACCATAATAGCTCCATTAATTGTTGTAATTTTGCCATATAACGGGAAGTTAATCGATCATAATAGGAAGCCCCATGATTCAGCATGGCTACATATCCCCAGTCTCTTCACCTATAGTAATTAACTCCCAAAGAAATTCATTTCCCAATTTGGCCTTTTTTAAAGCGTCTCCAAATGTAGTTCCTTTAGCTAATAAATTATTTACTTGTGTTTGCAATAAAGTAGCATAGGGATTTCCCCATAATGATTTTGTTAATGTCAGCATATCTGTAATTGTTAAGCCACTGTCCAATAAAATCGCCCAAACCTTTGTAATTCTGGCCAAATAAAAGCAATCAAACCATTCATGCCCACTACCGCGTTGCCATATATATCTCAACACAACTAAACGAATATCAGCTTGTTGCCAGATACACCAAATCCCAAATATGAATAAGCCTAATAAACCTATGCATAAAGTTACGTGAGTTGTAACAAAATCTCCGAAACTAAATAATATTTTTGTAATGAATGGCAAAGGTACTTGCATAGACATAAATACTTTTTTAAAAGCCGGTAATATAAACACTACCGTCACGCCTATAAATATCATCATGAGTAACAATAAGAATGCCGGATACGCCGCTGCTCCGCTTAATTGTCGTTGCCACGCCCATTGTTTCTCATAGTATTCTTTAATTTGAGAAAAACTGTGCGCTAAGGTACCTGCAGCCTCACCGGCTTGCAGTAATGCGCAACCGATATTAGGGAACCCCACCTCTGTTAATACCTTTGAAAGGGGATTACCTCGCTGTATAGCTTCATTAATTACTGCATAAGGAATATGCTTTATCGGCTTAGCGCTCAGAAATTGCATAACACGACGTATAGAAATACCTGCTTCTAATAATAAAGACATACGATATGAAAACTCTATAATATCTTTATACCGCCACTTAACACTATTTACTTCAGAAGATTTTATTACTGCAACTTCAATAATATGCCATCCTTTATATTGCAATTTTTGAACTATTTCTTCACTTGATTCAGCCATATGGTATCTTCTTGTATCACCCCCTTTGCGTCAAAGGCCCTATAGTTATACTGTTTCATAAGCCTGTTCCAAAACCTCCTTAAATTCACTACGTTCTCCCCATTCAGCTTTAAGAGCTGCCACTGCCATTTCCATTGTCTGCATTGGCGGTTGTGTTTCTTGAATTGATACAATTTGTGGTTCTTTACGTTGTCGAATCAAATTTGCTACAGCCGGTGTATTTAATAAAATATCTCTAACTACCACAAATTGTTTATCAAATCTTAATAACCGCTGACATAATACAGCTCTTAATACTTGAGATAGTTGAGCTCTCACTTCTTCTTGTTGAGAAGCCGGAAAAACCGAAATCATCCTATTAATAGCCATTACGGCCCTTTGTGTGTGTAAAGTAGCAAATACTAAATGTCCCGTTTCAGCGCATGTAATGCAGCTTCCAAGGTTTCACGGTCACGCAATTCACCAATCATAATTACATCCGGATCTTCTCGTAACGCATCGCGAACGCCCGCAGCCATTGATTCCATATCTTGTCCCAATTGACGCTGATGAATCAAACTTTGATTATTTTCGAATGTAAATTCAATAGGGTCTTCCAAGGTAATAATATGCTTATGACACTCATCATTAATGCATTGTAAACAGGTAGCCAAAGTATAACTTTTGCCTGAACCGGTAGGGCCGGTAACAAGGACTAAGCCCTCTTGTAAATGAACAATACGATGCAATAACTTTCCTGCTTCCCCATTCGGCATCATCAGTGACTGATTATATAAAATGCGCAATGTACCACAACGTTGTTGTTTAGCTTGATATAAATGAACCCTTACTCTAATCTTTTTAAATGAAAAAGCGCTGTCTTTCGAAAATGCCGCATATAATTTACGTGCATCGGCCACTTTTTCTAATGAATCGCTAACTTTATTTTCCAAAGTTGTAACTACATTCAAATGACTATTATCCCTATTTTCATTATTTAGTTTGCCGCATTCACTTGCTTTTAAAATTTCTGTAAACAAAGCATCTGATACCTTAATCCCATTACACTTAACAATATCATTACCTAAGCGGAAATAAGGCTCCTGATGCAGTTCAAGATGAACATCTGTTGCCCCTTCAGCAATGGCCCGCTGCAACAATTCACTTAAACTCATAGTAATTCACCTTCAATATATTAAACTCCCCGAATTTCAATGCCGTTACGCCTTACTTCATCAACTGTAGTTAGCCCCATTCTTACAGCAAGCGTTCCTGATTCCAATAAAGTAGGTCTTACATATTGTTCACAATGTGTCCAATCTACCGAATTATCCGGTAAAGCTAATAATTCATACAGTGCCAATCGTCCACAAAAGCCACAACTCGTTTTTCTTCGTACCAAGCGCTGTGCTATAGCACCCAATAAAGTTGCTCGTACCAAATAATCTTCAATTCCCATATCCAATAACCGTTCTCGTACACCTAATGCTGTATTAGTATGTATTGTCGCCAACACTCGATGACCTGTTAATGCTGCTTGAACCGCTAATTCTGCGGTTTCTCTATCACGAATTTCACCAACCATAATCGTATCAGGATCTTGTCGCAAAACAGCACGTAATGCTTTAGGAAAAGTTAATCCTGCTTTTGGATTTATTTGCACCTGTATAGCACCCGGAATATCTGCTTCTACAGGATTTTCCAGTGAAATTACATTGTCTGTAACCGTATTTAATAACCTAAGTAACGCATATAATGTACTGGTTTTACCGGAGCCTGTCGGTCCTGAAATTAAAAGCAAACCATACGGCCTTTGCAATAAATTAATTACGATTTGTCGTACTTCTTCCGTCATCCCTAATTGCTCTAAACTTTTATAACAGTTTTCGCTACCTACAATACGACATACTATTGTCTCCCCATAAACTGAAGGCAATGACGAAACACGAAGCATAACATCTTTTTTATCTTTGCCTTGCCAACACCAACGCCCGTCTTGCGGCAACCGTTTTTCACTAATGTCCATACCACTTCAAAATTTAATTCTGTTTATTAA